>Ga0315322_10001404_pt1 | contig 18715 bp, 13 predicted proteins | sample M110021515metaG_FD_203461 | JGI IMG/M metagenome (GOLD analysis project Ga0315322, IMG submission 203461) | Ammonia-oxidizing marine archaeal communities from Monterey Bay, California, United States - M1 100m 21515 | ecosystem: Environmental > Aquatic > Marine > Intertidal zone | place: USA...
GAGAAGTGAGTAAGAGATTACCCTTTCTGCCCCAGGCCTGGCTGCATCACTGAAATGCAGCGGGAATACACATGACCGCCTAAGTCAACCGGAATGAGACGAGGCCCTAGGGCAGACACCTTTTGAATAACCAGCCCAGCATCACCAGCCCGGCATCGCATGTCTTGCTCCACTGCAGTTAACGGAACTTGCCGTTCAGATGATTGATGCACTTTCAAGCAACGGTGCCGCTGTGCGGCGGCGGCGGGCCACCGTGCTGCTGCGTCTTGCAACTCGCTTACCATTCACTGGTCAATTGCAGTGGGCTGATTTGAACCAAGATACCCAAGCCCGCATGAGCACTGTTCCTCGCACCAACCCGCCGTTGGATTCCCAGCAAAACAGGCCCTTTCGCAAACCTACCCGATATCCCCATCATCTCCATCTGCTCCGATTTCGATTCGAGCAAACGCATTGTGCTGGTGAATTGACTCATAGTTCTCCGATTCACAACGAAACCAGACAATTCGAGGATCTGCTTTCAAATTCAAAGCGAGGTCACGCACCGTATCTTCGACAAACTTAGGATTATCGTAAGCGGCTTCCGTAACTCGCTTCTCATCACTTCGCTTCACCGTTGCATAAACGGAGCAGGAAGCTGCCTGCTCCATTTTTTGGAACAATTCGTCAATGGAAATACTCGACTTCTCGCTACGGAAGCGAACACTTGCGGACAGCCGACACCGTTGATTATGAGCTCCATAATTCGAAATTTCTTTCGAACAAGGGCAAAGACTCATTGCCGGACCGGCCACTGTCACAACCAGCTTGCGGCAACTATCGACCGTTGCGTCGAGCTCAACATCGAGCCGGAGCATTCCAGACTCGCCTGTAACGGGAGCCAAACGCTCAACGAACACAGGAAAACGCACTTGCACGCGCCCGCGTTCTGCATTCATCCGCTCACGAAGCGCACCACATAGGTCAACCGCACCTACGTAGTCCAGCGGTTGCTTCCAATCACGCAGAAGCTGGACAAATCGTGACATATGTGTACCTCGATCCGATGCTGGAAGCGAGACGGACATATCAAACATCCCATTCGTGCTTTGAACACTTTCACCAGAATTGGAACAAGAAACAAATTGGATCGGATACGGAACGCTGGAAACACCAACTTGATCAATCCCCAAATTTCGTGCATCAACGCGGGACTGTATATCAGGTAGTTCGCTCAAGTTCTCCAAGGAAAGTTCCTTTCTCATCTATTTTCGTGGGCAGGCAAATCAAAAGGTACAACCTGATCATACAAAGCAGCGAGCAAGAAAGATCATTCAACCAACAGCGTCTGATTCAGAAATACGCTGTAATTCTGAACGGCTGAATCCTGACTTTTGACCGCTCGCACCGAGACGGAGCCCCGAAGCGAATTTCGCACGAGCCTCCGCGAATCAGGATCAATTCTCGCTCGTGGGAAACGTCCTGGGAAACAAAAATGCTCAGCAAGATCAAAAACACGCACACCCTGACTCGTCAGCCGCTCTCGGAAAATCCGCGAGGCCATCGAACCTTGATCGCCTCTGTATAACACCACGGTTGCATCACGCATCAACCATGCCCGCCTATTTAGCTCTTCATAGGGAGCATCGTGATCACTCACCACTACATCACACCTCACGTTAGGAAAATGCAGTTGCAGCAGATCAGCCGAAGGCCGGTCCAAGACAATCACCGCCGGAGCGGCTCCTGCTTGAGCAGCAGCGCGTGAAGCGCCGGAAGTTGAGACCGCCACAAACACCATCAGCAGAAAAACGTTTGATCGCATGAAAGACCCTCGACGGAGAACGGAGATTCCCAAGTAAACCACAGGTGCATATCTTATGCAAGTACACAGAGTGTGTTCATGTCGCATTTTCTAAAAACACACATCCGATCCGAGTGAAGAAAATCTGAACGACACCTCAGACGCATCTCCGCTAGCAACCCATTTCTCGTGCCTCGAATATCAAGCATCCATAGCGGCAAGCCAGCTGATCTCAGGATCGCAAACTTGCGTGCTTGCTCAACTGAAAATCACTGCCACGGCATCTGCTGAACCTACTGACCCAAAGCCCCCTGCCACATACAGTGCAATCGGTAGCATGAAACTTCATGACGAAAGACGCCCAGCACAGGAAACGGAAGAGCTGGTTAGCCTCACCCTGAAACCAACACTCCAAGCAGCATCTTTCACTCGAGAAAGAAATGCCTCTTATTTTTCTGCCGCTTCCCTTAGCTTCGGCACCACTGGCCCCGCTGGCTCAATCACCGAGACTGCCACTCCCATGTCCTCAATGGCCACAGATAGCTAAACAACACCGAACCGCAAGTGGCCGACCACGCAAGCAGGCGGTAGTCGCGACAGGAAAGCCTCGGTGAACAACCCGCCCATGTTCAGCTGCAGAATTTGCAGTCACACCCAACGCCAACTCTTGCCAGGCCGTTTCAATCTCTCTCAGCTGGAAACTTTCGATACGTCAGCATCACAGCAACCGCAAAGGCAGCCGTAACGCCGATTCAGCAGATGAGCAACCACAAGCACAATACCACCGATCGAAGTCAGCCAAGGGACAATGCGACTGATCAGTTGACTGAACGCAGAGGACTGCGTCGGCAATGCAGCCAAGGACACACCAGCAAGCGCAACCCTCGGGCCTGCCACAGCACCATCATTCGCCACCCCCGCCTCAACATCCTTGCTAGCGACATTTTGGTTCGCAGCAGGTTTGTTGGCAGCATCGGCACAGCAAGCCTCCGTACAGACCTCTGCCGAGGCTAACGAAACCGCACTCCCAGAAAGATCTGCCGCACCCGAGTCGGCCGTCCTTGCATCGCTTTGACATGAAGCACAACACTCGCCAGCAAATCCGAAAGCAGCGGTTGTGATCATCACCAAACCCACACTGCCGATAATCACTGGAGTCAAACGCCTGTGCTTACGAAGCCCAGGAACGAACGCCAGTAAAGCGATTACAAAGCAGCCGACTGCCATCCATTGATGGAAACCCTCGTCAGCCAAGAACCCCAACCCCAATGCGGGCAAGTAAGCAATCACAAACGGCATTGCGGCACAATGAACTGCACACCCTATGGACGCAATCATACCTACCCAATCACTCCAACCGGCCCAACTCGGTTCCGCGACTTCCGTGACTTCCGTGATCGACTCGGCGCCCAAGGAACCAACCATGACCTGCTCGTCTTTCATGCCCAAACCTTTAACAAACCTTTTAAAAAGCCACACATCTGGTGCTTTCCCCATCCCGCCAAACCTCGCGACCAAGGCTCTGGCATCACGCGAAACCGCGGCAACTCCTCAACATCGGCAACAACCTGTCCCTCTACGGCAAATCGCAGTCGCAGACACGAAATCGCAACATTTTCCTTACACCGGCTCCAGCGTAAACCACATGCAAAGCCTGTGCAAGTGCATCTACAGGGCGTTTAATCAAAGCATCATCAACCGTCTAACGAACTGACAATTGCAACAGGATGTTCAGAACGAGAACTGGCCCGCGATCCACTTCCAGGCGGGGTGATGCAGCATCGCAACCACCAGAAGCAGGGTAGTCGTCGTCAGCCACCGCGGGCGCACCTCTCTTCCGCCGGCATATTTCAACAACCCGACGGCTACCACCCAAAGCGCAGCAATCGCCAAAACAGCCTGCCACCCCATTGCGATTCCCAGCAGTCCAAAAGCTAAGCTGAGCGACGAAGAGGATTGCCGTTGACGTAGACGCAGACGCGTTGACTTCGCCCACGAACCGAGGGCCCACCCCATAACGCCGCCCGCAGCAGAAGTGGCCGCTCGATCAGCCCAATCCGGGAATGATGCGGGCAACTGAAAGGGTGTCTGGTCGCCAAACGAAACCGTCAACATCATCGGAAAAGCAATCACGATGCCCGCAAAAATAATCGGCAAAGCCAGCGTCATCCAGCGCGGCACGCGTAACCGATCCTGCTCCATCAACGCAAGCATCAGAACGCAACTGAAGAGCGCACCGTGAAGCAAGTAGACGCCAATCACCGGCCACTTGGTGTACAAGATGATCCACAGAATCCCCGCATGCGAGTAGTGCAGAAAACCCGGAACATTCGCGGCGCCGGTGACAAGTTCGCACAAAAAAAGCAAAGCAAAAATAGCAAAACCAACCAATTCGACCATAAAGTATCGGACTGGAATCACTGCGGCACAATCACGGCAGTGCCCACGAAGATGCAAGTAGCCAAGTATGGGCAGATTATCGATACGCCTTAGCGGCATACTGCACTGCGGACAAGCTGAAGCACGTAAAACAATGGACTCACCACGCGGGGCACTCGCAGCAACAACATTCACGAAACTGCCTATGCAGGCTCCTGCGTAGGCGAAAATGGCAAAGACCGCAAGTTTCGCACTTCGAACCCTAAGAATCTCCATGGGTGACGGGTCTTTGATCACATAGCTGCTCGGATGGTCTCGAAACGGCTCCAGGAAAGCATCGGCCGCGGGTACCACGACCATGTAAATCAAAAGAGCCAGCAAACCACCAACGAGGGTTACCTTCCCCAACGAAATTGACCAGACACGCTTCCTCATCGCAATGAAGCCATCGCGAAACAGGAGCACCAGGAGTGCAGACACCGTTACCAATGGTGAAAACATCACCAGTGGACTCCACCAAAAAGACGGATCCTTATTTAGAGAAAATGCGGCGACAATCCCAATGACAGATAGCGACAAAATACTGAACCGAGGAAGCCCGGCAAAGCGGCTACCGACTGCCACACCCAAAACCAGAATGTTTGCGACAACCATCGCAAACACGGCCGGCTCGACCGAAAACCGGAGTAGCCATAAAATTGCTGAGCAAGCAGACGTACCCACAATCAAGGTGCGAGCATATTCTCCCCAAAGTGACTCATCAAACGGATCGCCACCCGCTGCAATGCGTGGCGGAACATCAGGGCGATGATCAGAGGGAATTTGACAAGTCATCGTTTTGACTTTCGCCAACGAAACTGACACGTGAGATGCTACCGGAATGTTCAGATTGCTTTAGAAAAACATGTCGGCTGTGATGATGCCGAGCAGTTCACTCCAAATTGTGGAACAGCGACAAACGTCCCCGCGAAGGTTATTTTCCCCTTGAACGTCGCGGCACCGACATCGCAAACCCCAGCCCCATCATGCGGCCAGCCATGACCATTCCGGGGATTGCGGCGCGACTCCATCCCGCTCGAAACGAGCCTACCAGATGCACACGAAGTGCAAAAGCATACAAACTGCGATTTTGCAGCATTTCCTTCTGATCAGGGCATTGAGATCGCAACGCTCTCTCTGACGCACCGCGAGTAGCGGGCCAAACACAACTCCCTGAGGCACCGGGCCTGCACGAAATGGCAAAAACACAGCCATGATTACAAGGCACCACCGACCAGAAAAACGGCCACAAGCATGGCGTAGAGAGCGAGTCGCAGCCCAAAAGCCCCATCGCCAAACAGGAACGAATTAACAGTGTGTTACGCATGCGATAGCACCGCAGCCCAACAACACCTTTGGTCCGCTTGACATTGTGGGTAGTGGAATTTCACTTGCGTAAAATGGAAAGTTCAAGCGTGTCACCACAAAACAGAAAGTCAACCACCGCCACGCTTGGTAAATCCGTGGGCAACGATTCCCACACCTGCACTTCGAGCGATCACCAACATCATCCACCAGTTGTTGACAACGCTACTTGCCAGCCTGCTGGCGATCACAACCAGTGACCACCGGCGCCATGCACGCGGTAGAAGATGCTTGATTTCCCCCAGCTTGATTACGGATCAAAATGATCAGCCATCCTCACTAAAATCATGATCACCAGCACGAACCAGACTGCGAGCGCACCAAATTCCGATAAGAATTTTATGTCAATTACCAGCACGAGAGAAACTTGCATCGTGTAGCCGACAACGAAACCTTCATGAAGCTCAGGTTTGCAACCAGGGACACCCAACCTGACAATTACATGCCACTCAAACGTATGGCTCCCACGCTCAGGCCATATTCACGGCTCGAGATATTAACACAGCAGGCCATACCTCACGGCGCCCACCTTGACTATGTTGTCGCTGGTTACCAGCATGATCTTCACGCCGATCACAGTAACGACTACGGTCCAAGGCTGGTCGTCAGTCAGACAAGAGCAAAAACCTGCGTCCATGGCTTCGCGACGGATCTGATCTGAGTGCAACCCCTACTTTTACGTAATAACGCCCCACCAAACGCGTTAAATTCAATGAACACATCATCCGACAACACGCGATCCATACGAGATGACATTCGCGCGGTGGGCTTGCGAGCAACGCCAGCAAGGGTAGCTACACTCAAGTTATTGCGTGTTGCGAAATCGCCGATGACGCACGCCGACGTAGCCGAAAAGCTGGACGATTCTGGAATTGACAAGGCAACGGCTTTCCGGAATCTGAACGACATGACCGATGCCGGCTTGCTTCGCCGCACGGAACTGGGTGATCACGTCTACCGCTTCGAGGAAATTCGTCTTGGCGAATTTGGCGGCGAGTCCCATCCGCATTTTCTTTGTGAAGACTGCGGTACGGTTTCATGCCTGAAAAATGTAAAGTTGACAGCAGAAAGTCTTCGGGAAAGCAGCAAGATAGGCGAAGTTGCAGAAATCCTGCTCCGTGGCCGATGCAACGCGTGCAAGTAGTGTAGTCAGTGCCAAGATGCTTCAGAGCCGTCATTCAGCCAAGATTAATCTCCATCAGTCTCGTCGAAGCCCGACAATGGTTGCTCTGCGACGGCTGGAACGCTTGCCTTTTCTATTTCGGTAGAAGCAGCATCGTCTGCTGGTGATGGAACGGGCACGGTCGCCAGTCCGGGGTACAACATCATGGAAGCCTCAGCTAATTCCACTGCTTTGGGATCGATAGCCTTGAGCCTCTGGAGCACGTTCGCGGCACGGGGGAGCGGACAATTCTTGACGTAAAGAACGGCGGCCTGCCTGATAAAGCGATCCGCTTCGGTCGACTGCTCGAACAGTTCGGCAATGCGTTCCAGTGCGGTCCAGTCTTCCCACCTAGCCAGATCGGGAATCACAAGATCAGCTAAATCTGTACGGCTCAACACGCTTCGTAGTGCCCTCGCCAAACGTTGACGCGGAATCTGCTTAAGATCTGTCCCATGTACTCGTATCGCGTTAATCGCAGCAAACGAATCTAAATACTCAGCTTCGCGATTGGACAGATAGTCGCGTTCAATACGAGCCAAGGCGTTTTCTCCACCGAGCGATAGATAGCATGAAATTGCCGCATCCATCCCCAGTGAAAACGTCGCATCAGCTTGACGCTTGCTGATCGCTTCATCAAACAGCTTTGCATCCGCCGCTTTCCCACACTGGCTCAAGAACGTCCAGCAAAGACGGCGTCTATGCCGCGGCAACGATGGATCCAGGACTTGGCCTACCACCCATCTCCGATCCAATTTGTCTCGCAATCCTGCAATCTCAGTCAAAGATGCGTCAGCAAATTCGTTGTAAGCATCAGCCGCGACCAAGGGGTCAGAATGCTGCAAAAAACCTAGAAAGTGCTCCAATCGCCCTGCCCCGCTACCCTGCAAACCACGCAAACCTTGGAGATACGCAACCGCACTTTTCGAAATATTTTTCGCCGCAGCCCACTGAATACGATCTTCTCCGTAACCAGTAAGCCAGAAAATACTATCAGCCGCAGGTTGCTTCTGGATAAGTACCTCGATCACCGAATTTTTGAGAGCGGGATCACCCTTGATCACTTTCGTGATACGCAACCGACACATAAAAAACTCATCTGCCTGCTCGGAAATCGACTCGAATTTCGCAATCACCGCGACAGACGCTTCCTCCAAATCATCACTCAACGTCGGAGCAAGCGAGGAACAAAACGGACAAGCGTGGGCGACTGTTACCCAACAGACTACACACGCAGCTACGTGCAAGGGTATCCGAAAGAAGAAGTGGTACCGAGTGAACATCGCTTTCCATCCAGCAGAGAATCGTGCCGCAAAAGACAGTCTGGTAGGAATGCTACAATGTGAAGAAGATCTTGCCAACTTGATCGAATCACTTGTTGGCACCCGCACTTCAGCATGCGAACATTCTCGCGTACGCGTTCAAGCACACGCATCATTTGCAAACTAGCCGATCTTTGCCAAATCAGGCAACAGTAATGAAGGCAGGGACCGATAGCGGTTACGAAAACCATCTAACCTTTCGAACAACCAAGAAGCAAGACTGCCCCAAACGGTAAGCGCTCAGAGCAAACCGAAACAAGCGAAATTCACAAAAAACAGTCTATTTAAAGACCTGCGCAGCCCATACTTGTGACAATGGACATGCCTGTGATGCTCAGTTTCCCCCCCGCAAAACCTACATCGACGAAATTGCCATAGGCATTCATCTACAGCGTGCATCGGGTAACAATCAGACAAAGTTCATTTCCATTCCCACCTCCTGCTTCGCATTGCTCACCCACCAGCAGTTCACTCAGTCTGATCTACTGGTCTTCTGTGGATAACTGGCCTTGGTTTTCTTAAGCCATGCCTTGAGTTTGGAATGCAGTTGAAGCGTTCTTGCCGGCATATCGTCGGCAATATTCTGTGACTCGCTGATATCATTTTTCAAATCGTACAATTCAACCGAGTCGTCATCATAAAACCACAGCAACTTGTGATCGCCAGAACGAATCGCGCTTGCGAATCGATTCGCTTTATGAAATGCGTAATTGGGATAGTGGAAATAAATTGCCTCACGTATCAGAGCTGACTCATTTCTGAGCAACGGCAGTAGAGAGATTCCATCGGGAGTGTTGGACGGATCGGGTTTTAGATGAGTCGCTTCGAGAATCGTGGCGTGAATGTCCATGGTGATCACAGGCGTCGCTGTCCTTGTCGCGGGCTTTACATGCCCGGGCCAACGAACAATCATTGGGACTCGGATTCCACCCTCGTAGACGTGACCTTTCTCCTCCCTCAGTGGCTTCACGTTTGCAGCAAACGGTCCATTATCCGATGTAAAGATCACGATGGTATTGTTGTCCAGTCCCTGCTCGTTGATTGCCTTGAGCAGTTTTCCGATCGATGCATCCATTCCCTCAATCATCGCTGCGTACGTCGGATTCTCGATGCCTGGACCTTTTCGTTTTTTATACTTCGCGACCAACTCAGCAGGAGCCTGGAATGGATAATGAACTGAATAATTCCACCAACAAAGAAAGAACGGACGATTTCCGTCGGCTTGAGCTGACTCGATGAAGTTGATGCATTCATCGGCGGACCTGTCAGGCAGGTACTCGCCGTCTGCCTTGCCTTTCAGATTGGGAATTCGATAAGGACTGAAATAGCTTGGTGGTCCGCCATAATTACACCCGCCCATGTTGACGTCAAAACCTTGGTGCTCGGGTCGCAACTGCGCTTCCGTGAGCAGCTTCCCATCGGTTCCCGAGTCAGAGCGGCTACGGTGCGACAGATGCCACTTGCCAACAAATCCCGTGGCATACCCAGCTCCCTTGAGTTGCTCTGCCAAAGTCACGCGTTCCAGCGGCAGGTGACGCAACCAAACCGGCGTGATCAAATTCGTACCCGGCTTTTGAAAATTCAGAGGGTGCCCTGCAGCATGATTGGTAATATTCAGACGAGCTGGTGATTCACCCGTCATCAGCGCTGCTCGTGTCGGTGTGCAAACAGGTGCAGCAGAGTAAGCATCGGTAAACAGCAAGCCTTGCTTTGCCAGCCGATCAATGTGGGGCGTATCGAGTTTCTCGTTGCCGTAACAATGCAGGTCTTTCCAGCCTAGATCATCCGCCATGATCAAAACAATGTTAGGCGTTTTCACGTCCGCACCAGATTGCTCCGCCAACACACTCACACAAAAAACGCCAAGACTGGCAACAAGTGCCAGACGGGCATGGTATCCAAGTTGCAACATTTCAAAGTTTCCAATCGATTACTGGACGCGTTCCCAATCACACATCCGTGATACTTCGTAATTCAGCGGTATCCTCTGCCGTGTCGATCTTTTTTATCAGCGCTGTGACTTGTTGAGTCACGGGGGAAAGCATCCGCGCCTCGCTGTGAGATCGCAAGTCTTTTTCAAGCTGCCGAAGCTCTGGCAGGACGGCTCTGGCTGCTGGACCGTACGATTCCAACGTCTTCAAACATTTGACAATCCGATTCTTCTTCCCCCACTTGTCGATCTCCATGATCTGAATGCACAGCGGCATTCCTTCTCGGATTCGATGCTTGGCAAGCAATTCGACACCGCTGAGGCGAATTCCACTTGCAAACATGATTCCACTGGGGGCAGGTTCAACGATCGCCTGATGAATGGCCGGTAGAAATGGCTTGATTTCATCGTAGGTGAGATTGGCATAGACAGTCTCAAGACTTCCCCTTGCTCGACCATCTTCGTTCTGTAGTCCAACACGGACCGCTCGCAACAACAGCTTACGATCTACCCCATCAAGGGACCTGCCGATCAGTCCACCACGACGGTTAAACAAACAGAAGCAAAGAAACCGCTGTTCCATGCCCCGAGGATCGTTCTCGAGGTCTGGGTTTGCCAAGCGTTCAAGCATCGCGGGAACTGCCGCTTGTGCTGGTTGCCCCATACGGGCCAGAGCCTCTGCGGCAACAATCCGCAGCGTTAAATCCGTGGACTCAAATGCCTCAAGCAAGGCTAACACACAATCATCAGCATTCCCTTGGCGGCCAACATGCCCCAACGCCTCAGCGGCTCCGTAGCGAGAATAACGATCGTCGGATGCAACCAGTTGCAACAAGGTAGACTGAACGTCACCACGACGATTCGCAAGTTCCTCAGCAGAGCGTTTTCGAGCAGCTGGTGACCAACTGGACAAGCCCTTCAGCAAGATTTCCTCCGCGCGGGCCTTGTAACGATAGCGATCATTTTCCTTGCTCGAAAAGTAACCTCGGCCTGCACCGATCACTTGAACAACTTCAGCACTTGTCAACGCCGGAACAGAGCAACGTTTCTTCCCAGTAAGATAAAGGCTCCTCAACGGCAAAGCGTACGTTAGCAAATAGGTTCCGGTATTATCCCAGTTCCTGTACGAACCATGTTCTTCTTCCCCCGCGGGGGAACCCTGATAACGAAAGCCGCCATCGGACTGACGCGCAAAATCGTAATACCATCCCTGCTCACGCCAGTAGGCAGCGGTAGCCAGTGGCCCACATCGGGACACGGCGGGCATGGCCCACAGAATATTAAAGAAGTTTCCTGTGTGCCCGCGTTCTCGCTCGTCATAACCAGCGGTGCTCATCTTCGCGAAAAACGCCGCTGCTTCACGATCTTCAAGCAGGTCAAAAAGCACGGCAGCCATCGAGCACTTGCCATTGTCCTCGTGCCCCGGCCATGGTGCGTGATCTCCATAGGGGATGGCTCCTTTATCAACATACCAGCGAAGAAAACGAGCAGACCGGGTGATCGCGAGATCCATTGCAGGATCTGTCACACCAGCCGCACGCGCAAGAACCAACGAGATTGTCAATGGGATTCCGGGAGAGTTCATGCACCCGTAGCCACCGACGCGACCATCAGGCATGGCAAAGCGATGCCCCCACGTTCCAACATTGCTTTGACCGCGAGCTGCTTCGAGTGATAAACGCCGGAGTCCTGGCATGATCGACGGGTCGCCAGTAGCAAGAGAATACTCCGCAAGAAATGTAATCGCGTAACCGTAATGCCAGGTTGCCATTGGCCCCACCCGATAGCTGGCAACCTTCTTTGCGTAGTCAGAAACCAGCGACTGGTATTTCGTTTCACCGCTTGCCAGCAACGCCAGTGCGTTGATGCTGTTGGGGATTGAAACACTTTTCATCCCCCTCTTGGCAATGACTTCACAACCACGCTCGAAAATCCTTTTCGACTTCTGGCAATCGTACGGCGCTGTCTCGCTGTAGCTACCCATTACTGGGAGCCGAAGCTCGATCATTTTCCGGATGCCACTTCGCACACACACCAAACGGAGAACACCGCGAGATTCTTCCCGTTCGGCCCGTGTAATCGCCTGAGCAAACTGGATCCGTGCATCCTCTTCAAAGTCCCGCCCCTCAACACCCACAATCACATCACCCACTTTCAACACACCATCAGCAGGTGATCGGCTTGCGACACGGGTGATCACGATTCTCCGGGCATCGGCGGTGTGCTTCCATGCTTCGACCAAGCCTCTCGCACCGGTTGGACCAAGGCTCCAGTCGGTTTCACCCTTCTTCGCGTGAACTGGCGCAACGCCAAGCAGCGACACAGTGATGAGGGGAAGGATGGCTAATCGCCAAAGTCCATTCTTGTTCATATCATTATTGCTCAAACGCCAGAAAAAAACGGTCGACAAATGCGTGCTGACATCCATCCTGTCTCGGGCCAATCATTTGACGCATCACCCGCGTCGGTGACTTGCACGAATTCCACAACCCACATCCTAATATTGCTAGTCAGCTCAGATTTGGCAAACGCCATGCGTGCTGTCAGCAATCCCATCATCAAATCAGTGAAGACACTGAAGGGTGTGACCAACGATTCTGACGACGCTCAGTGATAAGCCGCCGTCGTGACTGCAGAGAGTTGATGATTGTAGTCAAACTGCAAATCGGGATGCACTTTCTCAATCGCCTTATCAATTTTCTTCAACTGCGTTGCGTACAGGTTCGCACTAACGCGGCAACCACCAAAGCTTATTCGTTTTTCCTTGATTTGCCGGCAAAAGTGGATCCGCACCTGCAACTCAGTCTCTTTGTCACCCGAGAATCGCAGGGACTTGTCCATCCAGCGAACAATTTTCCGCAACGTCTTCTTATGAATTCGCCCCGATCCCCTCGCACCCGCCCCATTCATACTCAGTGCATTAAAACTCGCGTCAATCTCGTCACACAATTCATCGGCGTACCCGATTTCGTTGTCGGCTTTCATCAGCAAGTAGGTTAGCAGTTCCTTGCTTTCGACTTTGAATTTGGCCAACCGCACACAAACATCGAACAACTCATCATGATCAAGCTTGGCAAGCTCCTTTTTCAACTCACTGATCTTGGCGGCTTTCATGGTGTCTCAATGATCATGCGATTGGTTCCCGATCGACGCAACTCGTGCACGCAGTATCGTAACGGTTTGCCGCACAACAAGAAACACGATCAGTCACACCAGATGAATGCCTCACCCTGCAAACGCGGAGCCTGAACTCTGCTCACACTGACTCTGTTAACACGGATATCAGCGAAACGCAGTGGTTCACTACGCAGGATCAGTGAGCATTTTTCCAGTTCGGTCGTCAACTCGGTGCAAGTGCGTGACCTCGCCCAACGGACTGCCAATGGATTTCAGGGAGACTAACCAATAGGGGTCGTCAGGCACGTTGGCGGCTACCATCGCACGGAGGACTTCCAAATCATGCACGCCATTCTCACTGTATAGCTTTGCGTAGAACTCCTTTTCCCGACCGATCCTATGCTTATCAAAAAAGACAGCAGAACACTTCGTGCCTGCAGGGATGCCACCCAGCTGTTGGATAACAATCATGATTGCCGCTTTCTGGTCAATTTCTCGCCTTGTCAACTCGTGCTCCCTGTCCCTTCCGCCAAACCAGTGCGTCCAGCCTCATTCCGCCAGCAGCAGAAAAATCCCAGCTTGTTTCATTATCCAACTCTGATCGGCAGTCTACCTCATCAAAGCCATGAAGGGCGATGGTTAACGTTGTGTGGCGGACGAACCCAGCAAGTACTGGCCATGCTCGTCAGACCCAAAGTTCCCTCAACGCGAACAAACCCTCGCGACACTCACCCTTCCTTAAGACGGCACGCCCCCAGCGGACCCAAGAGTTCTTCGCGGATGAAACAGGGACAATAGCGACACTCCATATTAAGCCAATGCTCCATCTCGGAACGACGAATGCGGGACGGTGAACCACTGGACAGAGTGTCACCGAAGCCAGAATTCCTTCTTCACAAAACAACAAACGATAGGCCTATTTGTTTGTATTTTTCAACGCATGGGTCGGTAGTGGCAGAAAATCGTGTTCGCGAATCATCCAACTTTCAAGCTCTTCACGCAGACTCCGCTCGATTTCGGCGACCCTTTTTTTCCCTGTCAGATTATTGAGTTCCAAGGGGTCATCGCGCATGTCGTACAGTTCAACGACTGGCCGAGGATTCGCAAAATACAATCGCTCGTGCAACGGCGACAACTGTTTCGCAGCATGCGCCGCTTGAATCGCTTTCCAAGCATCTTTGCCTGACATGTCGACGGGTGTGTAACTGCGGTTGGGCAATGCGTTGTAGATGTAGCGGTACCGCTCCGAAGTAACAGAACGCGAAAGATCCAATCCATCGGTACGCGTGATCGGCCCCCAGTGCCAGCCCCGTTCAGCAAATACATATTGCTGTCCTGTCGTCTTCTCCCCAAGCAATTGTGGCAGACAACTGATTCCAGTCATCTCTTCCAATGGTTTCATACCGCAAGCGGCAAGAATCGTTGGGCCGAGGTCGGTGCCGCACACGAGTGCAGAACAATCGGAACCTGGCTCAACCCGGCCCGGCCATCGTATCATGAGGGGAACATGAGTGCCGCGGTCCAACAAACTTCCTTTCCCTCGCAACAACGCTTCACCATTGTCCCCCATGAAGATGACAAGGGTATTGTCTTCGATACCACGAGTCTTCACGAGTTGCATGATCTGGCCGACCCCTTGATCGAGCTCGCGAACCGACGCGAGATACCTGGCATAATCGACGCGCACTTCAGGTAAATCAGGCCAGTCTTCAGGAAGCTCTAACTGATTTGGATCAATCCCGTCATAATTTACTGCAAACTTCCGATGCGGCTGATTGAAGCCAAAATAGAGGAAGAATGGTTTGTCTTCAGGCACTTTCTCCAACGCAGCGGCAACACGATCAGCCACCTCAGTCAAGCCATCACCCTTTGTACTTGCCGATCGGACGAAGTGATCGAACCGCTGATCAAGACTCTGCATCCCAGCTTCCCGGAGGGTGCGATCGATGTGCTCGGCTTCCCGAACACGTCCATCGAGATGCTGATGCCTGCCATCCAACCCTACCCAATAACCACCCGAGCGAAGCACATCCGTGAAGAAGCGGACATCGGCACGAGGTGGTTGCGCGAATCGAGTCACGCCGAGGTCAACAGGTGACCGACTCGCAAAAATTGAAATCCGCGAAGGTGCACATTGGGGAGCAGACGTGTAAGCACGATCAAACCGCATCCCCTGTTCCGCGAAACGCTCAAGGTTTGGAGTGATGTTGAAACGCTTTGTGTTTTCGTCACCATAACAGCTCACATGTGGAACACTGTGGTCGTCCGAAAGAATCAACAAGACGTTCGGCTTTCCCTGCTCGGCCGACAACGAGACCCTGACAACAGCCAAGCACAAAAAAACGTTCACCAACGCAAACGCAGCTCGCTTCAGCTGGGAGCCATGGAAAATCGAGTGAGCAGAAAACCCATTACCGATGACATTCACTACTTTCTTGCGCTCGTGCATTTTTGGAAAATTGGATTGAACGACTGCTTTCCTGAAATCTGATGCCCGCGATGCGTAACGGCCATCAGGCAACAAACTGAAACGATAAACTTAACATACTCGACGCGGAAAGACTCACTATCCACCCGGCAGTGAATATTGCAAAGCAGGCCTCAACGTCTGATCGCCACCACCGCTTGAGATACATTCATGGACTCGATAAGCATGATACCGCAGTAACACATTGCAACTTGTGCGGACAAATCGGGATGATTCGCAGCATGAATATCAGGACCAAATATTGCCACCGGAAGAAGAATGTCATGAAAAACTGGAACCTCGTTACGTTCGTTTTATCAATCGTGTTATTGATGGCATCACCTGTTAAGGCCGAGATTCAGCTGGGGCAGGGCAGCATGGTGGGAGAAGTGGACCAGACCAGTGCTATCCTGCAAACACGCCTGACGACGACAAATTCGCTTGTGGACGAGGATGTGCCGGGCGTGGCTGGGGTGGCGAGATTCGAATTGAGTGTCAGCCGTGATTTCAAACCCACTTTTCACAGCCCTTGGCTGAAGTCACAAGCGAACGGTGATTTCATCGTTAAACAGAAAATTTTGGAACTGACGCCAGCGACTCGTTATTTTTTTCGTGTCGTGTATGGACCTGACAAAAACACCACCTTCACTGGCGCGGTCGGATCTTTCTCAACCCTGCAAAGACAGACCGGTATTGAAGAGGTCAGCTTCGTTGTAGTCACCGGCATGAATTATGCCTCCTTCCATCATGGCCAACTCGGCAAGAGAGACCGCAAGACGAATCAAAGGATTCGTGACATCACCACGAGCTATCACGGCAAAGACAAATCGCAAGGATTTCCGGCATTAGAAACCATCCGCAAAATGAAACCGACGTTTTTTGTGGGCACTGGTGACAACATTTACTACGACAGCCACGATGAACGTGAAGCGACAACCCTTGAGCAGATGCGAAAAAAATGGCATCAGCAGTTTCGTCAGCCACGTTTCGTCAAGCTGTTTCAACATGTGCCAACCTACTGGGAGAAAGATGATCACGACCATCGTTTTGATGACAGTGACCGTGAAGGAGAGCGGCCTCCGTCCAGTAACCTTGGGATTGCTACATTTCGGGAGCAGGTGCCCGTGGTTGATCCGGCGAACCCTGACGCAACGACCTATCGCACCTACCGCGTAAACCGACACCTGCAAATCTGGCTCGTCGAGGGACGAGACTACCGCAGTCCCAACAAAATGAAAGATGGCCCCGACAAGGTACTCTGGGGTCCCGAACAACTTGCCTGGCTGAAGCGAACGCTGCTCTCCAGCGACGCTACGTTCAAGCTGTTAATTTCGCCAACGCCGATGGTCGGCCCGGATGACGCCAGAAAAAAAGACAATCACACCAACATTAAAGGTTTTCAACACGAGGGGCTGGAGTTCTTCAAGTGGGTCGTCTCCCATGGCCTGCACCAAAAAGGATTTTATACTGTCTGCGGTGATCGACATTGGCAATACCACGCCAGGCATTCGCTGGGAATCGAGGAATTCTCGTGTGGTGCGTTGGTCGATGCAAATTCAAGACTGGGGCGTAAACCCGGTGACCCCAAGTCGACCGACCCGAACGCAACGATCAAACAACTTTACACCCAGAAATCCAGTTCAGGTGGCTTCCTGCGAGTGGCCATCACGCGAGATGGAAAGGGCAGATTTGAATTCTACGACGAACATGGAAATTCACTTTATCACAACGTCAAAGATCCCGGTACGCAACCGCTTCATACTCCTTAGCAACGCTCACCAGCGGCAATCAATCATCATGAATCGATAGCAACGCCACCAAGACGCTGACGGGCAACCCAGGCACCATCTTGTGAACTTCCGACAGCCAAAGTCAGAACCGCTGTTGCATCGAAAAGTCTTCGACCATTCGCAACAGATCACCAACATGCAACAGGTTACGCTGCACAGCCAAACTGGCACCTCTGCTGAATGGACCATTGCGGGATTGTGATACAAACAAATTCCCATCCATGTGGTCTTTTGCGATCTTTCACTGCCGCTTGCTGGCAGCCACCTACTGCTTCTCTTTGTTCTTTATCTTCTTTTTCTGAGCGGAACTGGCCTTCGTTTTTCGATTGGCATTGCGGCCATCAGCGGGAAACGAGTCCAGTGCCGCCTGCAACACGGCGCGGGTCACTTCAGCGGGTTGCCCGGCCTGACCAACGGCAATGGGTTGTTTCTCGTACACATCCTTGACCGTATCAAACAGGTCACCGTTATCATAAAGCTTATAACGTTTGTCCCGTGTGAATCTGACCTCATAGTGACTGTATTTGTCGTTGTACTTTGCGGATGAGGGACGGGGAAAATAGTAACAGTAGATCCAGTCGCGTTTCCGTCCTTCTCGGCCTTGGCATTGCGGCCAAAAGCTCCATCCATCACCGTCAGCTATTTTCTTCCCAGGCAAGCCTGCCGCCTCAACCATCGTTGGGAACAAATCAGAAAAACAAATGAGGTCGTCGTTCACCTTCCCGCCCGGCACACGCGCAGGCCAATTCACGATCAACGGGACATGAGTCCCATAATCGTGCGTGTAACCCTTGCCGCCACGAATCTGACGACCATTGAGCTCTGATGTCAGTTGCGAATTGGTCCCGTTATCGCCCGTGAAAATGATCAGCGTGTTCCTGCGTAGCCCCAATTTCTTCAATGTGTCTTCGAGACGTCCGACATTCTTGTCAATGTACTGCACCATATCGACAAAGTTGTTTTTCGGGTTTGTCGACTTCGGATCGACACTGTCGGGAGTCACCGGAAACGGATTGTGAGGGAGAATCATTGGGAAGTAGGCAAGGAATGGTTTTTCCCGATTCGTGTTGATGAAGTCGACCAGGAAATCGGTCGTGATGTCAGGTCCATAGCTCCTGTCGGGCAAATCAAGCCGCTTGCCATCCTGTACCAACGAAGGATTCCAATATCGCTCACGCCCACCGCCCGGAATGTTCCACAGACAATGGGTATCAAAACCGGCCTGTTCAGGTGTGATACCACCCTCGGAGGTCAGCAACTGCCATTTGCCTGCCACGGCAGTCGAATACCCGTGTTCCTTGAAATAGTTCGCAAAGGTCGGCTCACCCTCGGGATAGACACCAAAGTCAAAATAATTGAAC
>Ga0315322_10001405_pt1 | contig 18714 bp, 19 predicted proteins | sample M110021515metaG_FD_203461 | JGI IMG/M metagenome (GOLD analysis project Ga0315322, IMG submission 203461) | Ammonia-oxidizing marine archaeal communities from Monterey Bay, California, United States - M1 100m 21515 | ecosystem: Environmental > Aquatic > Marine > Intertidal zone | place: USA...
CGTTCAAAAGTAAATGCATATTCTAAAGAAATTCCAGACCAATCAGAAATCATACACAAGGAGGAATTGAATATATCAGATGGAATAATACCTTTTTCTAAAGAAAAATTTGGATTATGACCAAATTCTTTAATAATTTTTTCAATTAAATTTTTAGAGTCTTTTAATATTTTATAATGAGGACGCAATAAAACTTTAAAATTTGATTTTAATAAAATGTTAATTAATTCTATGCCACAAACTTCAAGTAAATTATTTTTACCATAAGAGGGAGTAATTAAAATCAAATTTTTAGATTTTAAAAATTCCTTAGATAAATTATGTTTTTCTTTTATCAATGTATCCAATCGTGGAAATCCATAAGAAATTAATGTTTTAGGTTTTAAATTATAAACTTTTTCAGTTTCCTGAATTTCATTTGTATGATGAGGACCAACACAAAATATTGTGTCATAATGATCTAATGCACCTTCTCTTAAGTAAGAATGAGTGCTAAACATTGAATGAAAAATATAGATGTAATGAACTGGATAGACTTTAGAACGCTTAATATGAAATTTTTCTAAATCAGGCATATCCATAATTAATATTTTAGTTTTCAATGTCAAAAAGAATTTTGTACGTGCTGCTCCATCACCAATATAAAATGATTCAAGATTTTTTTGTTTTAATGATAACATAAAATCATCTTTTACAGATGTAATGTAACATACATCTAAATTCATATTTTCTGTTAATTCAAAAATTAAGCCTTTAAAATGATTCATAGAAGCTTTATTTTCAGCATAAAAAACAATATTAGATTTTTTTTGATCTAAAGATTGAAAACGATGTAATTCTTTCCATACTTCGCCTAATGAAAATGAAGGTAATTTCAATACTAGTAATAATAAATTCTATAATCTAAATCTTTTTGGATTAGATAAAAAATCTTGTAAAATTATCAAAAATTATGATTATTCATTTTTTGATTTAGACTTACGTTCTGAAAGTGCAAATTTTATTTTAGTCCAGTAAATTTTCAACGCAATACCTGCTGCTACCAATGCACCAATTAGAGATTGAATTATCATACTACCAGTTCCAGGATCTAAATAAGCAAATGCTTCAGAAATCAATAATTCATTAAATGCAAATAAGATGGCACCAATAATTATAAAAAATCTATATTTCACATAAAATCGTAGAAAATAGTGTTATTTATGCTATGTTCAAAAATTATTCATCATTTTTAAAAATAAATAGAATATAACACATCATAAAGAATAGTCAAATTAAATAATAATGAATTTAAAAAGTAGATTATAACTAAAAAGTACGAAATAAATTGAATATAAATTTTAAAGAAAATAAACAACTTGACTTAGATGGATTTTCTGGAAATAAAATAGAAGTAATTCGTTCAGTTGATAAAACATTTGTTAGAAAAACAGCTAAAAATATTGAAGAGAATTATAAAATTGAGAAAGAAATTGAAAAACTTGAAAAACTAAATGAAATTTCAAAAAAAAATAATCAATTTAAAATTCCTGAAATAAAATTATCAAATTATAATCAAAATGAATTATTATATTATGAAATAGAATTTATTGCAGGAGAAAATTTTGATAATAGTTTACAAAAACTCAGTTCAGATAAAATTAAAAATTATTCTAAAAAATTAAATGAAATTATTAATACATTTTCACAAAATCCATTAGAATCTAAAATAGATGAAAAAAAATTTTTAAAACAAAAATTCATAGAAATGATTAATAAAATTGAGAAAGAGAATTTAACAACAAATTTAGGAAAAGAACTTTTTGATGAATATTGTAAAAAAATTGAAAATTTAGAAATTAATAAAAATGATATAAATAATAGATCAACTTTTTGTCATGGTGATTTAGCTTTAGATAATATATTAATCACAAGAAAAAATGAAATTTATTTAATAGATCCACTTCATAATGACTTTGAAAATATAATGTGGGATTATGCAAAAATTCTTCAAAGTTCTATGGCGCATTGGAATTTAATTAAATATCAAAATTTTAGACTAATATCAAATAATAAAAAAATCATTATTCCACCAAATGAACATATAACTATGTTCCATCAAGATTTTTTAAAACATTTAAAAAAAGAAAATACGTCATCTATTACACTATATCTAGCTGCAACGTTAGCAAGAGTAGCAAAATATTCAAAAACAGAAAAACAACTGTGTGCATTACTAATTATTATAAATGAGCTGCTAACAGATTATTCTAATGGAAAGTGTGATTTAACTGGAACTCTTAATTCCTTGCGCAGGTAAATCATCAAGATTTTCAACAGAAAAACCAAAATATCTGCTGACTATGCCTGATGGAAAATTAATGATTCAAACCACAACAGAATCAGTAATGTCACAATTTGATAATATATTTTTTTCAGTATTAAAAGAGCATGATGAAAAGTATGATGCTGCAAAAATTCTCAAAAAAATTTTTCCAGATTCGAAAGTTTTAGTGATAGAAGAAGTAACACGAGGTCAAGCAGAAACAGTAGTTAAAATGTTAGAATATTTTAATATAAAAAATTCATTTTTAGTTAAAGATTCTGATTCATATTTTAATACGAAGATCAATTATGAAAAAGGTAAAAACTATATTTCAATTTGTGATGCGAAAAAAATTCCTACAGTTAAGCTTTATAACAAAAGTTTTGTTGAAATTTCAAAACAAAATTTCATTCTCAGAACTAGTTTACAAATTATTTCAAATTTTTTTTCATGTGGAGGATATTTTTTTTCTAATCCAAGTGAATTTATTAATAATTTTATAAAATATGAAAAAATGCAAATAGAAGGAGAATTTTTTGTTTCAAATATCATAGACATAATGATTGATGAAAATCAAATTTTTCATCCAATGGAATGCACAAATTATAGAGATTGGGGAACATATGAAGAGTGGATAGAATACAAGAGAACAAAATCAGCATATTTTTTTGATATTGATGGAGTTATATATGAAAATGGTAGTCAATATTGGTCGCCAAAATGGGGAGAAAATAAAGTATTTCCTGAAGTCAAAAATAAAATAAATGATTTATTTAATTCTGGAAATCAGATTATACTAACTACAAGTAGGCCAGAAAAATTTAAAGAAATAACAATAAAACAATTAGAAAAAGATGAAATACATTTTGATAAATTAATTATGGGAATATTTCATGGGTCAAGAATTATAATTAATGATTATAGTGATACCAATCCATATCCTTCAGCAAAAGCAATTAACACGAAGCGTAATTCATGTGATTTTCTTGAAAAAATTAATCAAGAAAAATTATAAAAATTATTCAAATATTGTTATTTTAGGATTAATTTTTTTTAATTGATCTATAATTTCATTTCTATAGGAACCAACTTTTAAAATTACACCAACATTTTGATTTTCAATAATTGTAGGATCAAATACTTGAAGATTGGTTCCATACAATCGTTTATTTATTTTTAATTTAGAATTATCTAAAATACCAGAAATTTTATTTTGATTTAAACCAAAAGATAATAAATATTGAGAGAAAATGTGAGCTCCAAAAAGATAAACAGTGTGAGGAAAATTTTCTAATTTAGAATTTAGTTCAGATACAAAATTTTTGTAATATTGTATATATTCTAAGTAAAGTTTTCGATTTTGATCATATAAATTTGGAAATTCAATATTATGTTTTATTCCAGTATATTTAGTTAAATAAAAAATACTATGATCTTTAAAGTTTACTTTCTTTAATAATTCAAATCCAGTTCTTTCTAAAATACAATCAACATACATTTCTGTAAGAAAAATAGTATGCTCAAAATTAAGACAATTAAGATATTTTTTTCTAAGCCATTCATCTAAATTAGGAAATGAAAAAATATGTAAACCATTAATAGCTAAAAATTTAGAAATATCATTAAAAAATTCTTCAGGAGAAGATTGATGCTCTAATACATGAGAATGAATTATAGCATCAAAATTATGATCAATATTTAATTCAGATGAAAAATATTTTTTTAGACTGTGAATTTTATTATTATTTTCAAATACAGGATTTGGATCTAGAATAGTCCAATCTACATTAGAATTTTTATTAATATACATAGTTGCAAGTTTACCAGATCCACCACCGATTTCAAGGATTTTTTTTGGTGAAACGTCGTTAATGAAATTCATAAATTTTTCATTATGTTCTTTCCAAGTTTGGCCTATAGCATCATTATGAGGAAAGAGGTAAACTTGATCCATTGAAGCCAAATGTTTTAGTTGTAAAATACCAGTTTCTTTACAGATATCAATAGTTAATTCTAAAAGAAAATCATCAATTTGAGGAGTACTAACACAGCCAACATATGTAGGAAATTTTTCTACTGAAAATAGAGTTTCCAATGTAGGTTTATTTGTTAAAATATTAGTATTCCGTGAATTCAATTCCATGAATGTTTATTTTGTATACTATAATGAGTTTTTGTGATTTTACTTGAAAATTTCTCTTTAATTAGATAAAAATTTGATCTTAAATCTTCTAATTGCATTAACTGCAACATCAACATATCGTGGCAAAATTGTTCTGTCACTATTATACTCTAATCCATGGATAAATTTAGGATACGCATAATCTGCAATAATATATGATTGTTCAAAAAAATCATAATTATTTTCTTTAAAAAAAGTAGTGGCAGAAACACCCATACATTCTTCCATAGTAAAAGGATTAATAATTTCAATATCATGAAAAATTCCTTTTTTAATTAATTCGTTATTAGTAATAAAAAAAGTTGGGACAAAATTATGTGTGTCAGATTTTTCTACTTTTCCAGGTTTACCATATTGATCATCAAAAATTAAACCAACTTCTCTAGTTATTCCTAAGGTTTTATTTTGTGAAATCATTTTTGTAAGAATTTTTTTAATTCCTTTTAAACTAAAAATTTTTACATCTCCAAGAATAACAACCCACCAATCAACATCAAAAGATTTTGTATTTCTAAAAGCATAACTAAGATTTCTACCTAAAGGATGATTAATAGTTTTTTCAGGATTATCAGTAAATATGTTAACAGTACCGGCAATATCAGGAAACATTTTAAAATGATTTACTAAATTTGAATCAATTACTTTATGAGGATTATTTGGATCAGATTGAACAACAATAGTAGGTATTGATTCACTCTTAAGAAAATGTATATTTTTCATAGTATTTTCGTATTCTGTATAAACAGATATGATAAAACCAATTTTCATAAATAATTTTAAAATATTCATTATAAAATATTTTTTATTTTATACCTTCGAGTATCTATTATACGCTATAGATAATAAGACATATTCTTAAAGTCATTTATTGAAGTACAAATCAGTAATCTAAAATGGAAAAGAAAAAAGATAAAATATTATTTTGGATTGAAAATTTTCAAATTCATTTTGGAATTTCAAAAGCATTAATTGAAAAATATGATTGTGAACCATTTGCATTAATTGTATCCAGTGAAAATCAAAGAAAGTTTTTTGATAATCAAAATTTAGTTAATTTTAAAAAAAGTTGGTATTTGAGAGATAATGTAAATTTAAAAAATCATGCCCCAAATATTGAAAAATTAAAGATGTTTGAAAAAAAATATTCTATATCATTACGAAAAATTATTTATGGTGAAAGATTTTTTTACAAATATAATAAATATCATAAATTTACTGATGAACAAATATTTTCAATTATTGAACAAGAATTAGAATTTTATATTAAAATATTAGATGAGGTTAAACCAGACTATGTTTTTTTACGATTACCTGAATATCAAGATATAAGATTATTTTATGAAATCTGTCAAGCAAAAAAAATTCCAGTTTTAATTTTATCATTTACAAGATTTTCTGACAGATGGATGTTATCCTCAGAAGCAGATGTACCAATTTCATTAACAAAAGTAGATGAAAATTTAGAAATCAAAAGTTTTGAAGAATTAATTGATTCTAGTACATATTATAAAACAAATACATTATGGATGCCAAAACAAAAATCCTCTCCTTCTCAAAAATTTAATGTTTTAAAACTACTTTTTTCAACATTTAATTCATCAAATGTTAATAATTATCGAGATATTGGAAAAACCCCTTGGACAACAATAAAAAATAGAATAGAATTAGTAGTAAAGAGTTTCTTTAGACAAAGATTTTTAGATAAAAATGCAAAAACATCATTTTCCGAAGATAGTTCATTTGCATTTTTTCCACTTCATGGAGAACCTGAAGAAAAAATTCTAATTAGATCTCAATATTTTTCAGATCAATTAGCGATAATAAAAAATATTGCTCAATCATTGCCAATTGAAATGGATTTATTTGTTAAAGAGCATCCAGGTATGAAACTATTAGGTTGGAGAAATTCAGAATATTATAAAAAAATTCTCGAAATGCCTAATGTTCAATTAATTCATCCATCAGTTTCAACAGAAGAATTAATAAAAAAATCTAATATGGTAATTGCAATTGCTGGAACAAGTGCTTTTGAATCTGCATTTTACAAAAAACCATCCGTTGTATTTACAAATGTAATTTTTTCTGTTCTTTCATCTGTTTTTACAGTAAAAAGTATGGAAGATTTACCAAATATAATTAAAAAATGTTTGAATTCTAAAGTAGATTTAATTGAATTAAATCAATATATGGATAAAATTAAAAAATCTTCATTTAGTATAGATTTATTTAATTTAACAACTTCAGCTTCTCATATTTTTGGAATTGGAGGATTTATGGATAATAATTCCATATCAGAACCAATAATGAAAGAATTCTTAGAAAAATACAATAATGAATTTGATAAATTAGCTGAGGAACATATCAAAAAAATTAATTTGATTAAAAATAACAATGATTGAGCCTAAAATCATGTCTATTATATGAAAAAGACTTTAAGAAGTAAATCAAGATTAGTAATCTACTTGTTAAAAAGAAAATCAAATAATTTAAAGAAAATTAAGATTAATCAATCAGAAATAATATTGGATACGGTAAATGATTCCATCATTGTTATTAATCAAATTAAAAATATATCTAAAGATATTACTAAAGTTGCAAATCAAATTGTTAAATGTATTTCAAATGGAAAAAAAATTATAATATTTGGAAATGGTGGCAGTGCAGCTGATGCACAACATATTGCTGCAGAATTAATTGGAAGATACACATTGGAAAGAAGAAGTTATCCTGCAATAGCATTAACAACGGATACATCAGCATTAACTGCTATTAGTAATGATTACTCGTATAATGAAATTTTTAGCAGACAATGTGAAGGTTTAGTGAATAAAGGAGACACAGTAATTGGAATATCTACTAGTGGAAATTCAGAAAATGTAAGAAGAGGCCTGAAAACATCCAATGAAAAAGGTGCATTTACAATTGCTTTATTAGGAAATAAAGGTGGAAAAATAAAGAATACTGCAGAACTTAATATCAAGCTTAATTCAAAATCAACTCCAAGAATTCAAGAAGGACATAGAGTCATTTATCATATTATTTGTGATATAGTTGAGAAAAAAATGAATGAAAAGGAAAGAGAAAATGACAAAAATTCTTGATGGTAAAACTTGTTTTTTATCTGGTGCCAGTGGTGGATTAGGTCAGGAAATTGCAAAAGAACTTGCAATTCATAATTGTAATTTATTTTTAACAGGAACAAATAAAGAAAAATTAAAAGAATTAAAAGAAAATATTAAAAATTCAATCAATAATAAAATTAAAATTGATTACGAAATAGGTGATTTAAATAATTTAAAAGATATTGAAAAGATAATTTCAACTACAAAAAACTCATTTAACAAAATTGATATTTTGATTAATAGTGCAGGTTTATTTGTTGTTAAATCAATTCAAGATAGCACATTAAATGAATTTGAAAAATCATATAATGTAAATATTAGAGCACCTTTTATTTTTTCTAAAACTTTTTCAGAGGATATGATTAAAAATGAATGGGGCAGAATAGTGAACATAGGTTCTTCTTCTTCATATTCTGGTTTTAAAAATGGGTCAATCTATTGTTCTTCAAAACATGCAATTTTAGGTTTATCTAGAACACTTGAAAAAGAATTAAAACCAAAGAATGTACGAACGTATTGTATTTCTCCAGGTTCGATTAAAACAGATATGGGAAAAATATCGAAAGATCAAAACTTTGAAACATTTCTAAATCCAATAGAAATTGCAAAATATTTAGTTTTTATAATTTCATTTGATAATGAATTAATTTCAGATGAAATTAGATTAAACAGAATGAATATAGAATAAAAAGAAAATTAAATATTTTCTCTAAGTTTTTTCATTGCTGGAATTTCAGAATCATAAATTCTTTTAATTCCATCACCAAGAACTTTTTCAATTTGTATAACATTTTTTACCATTCTATTAAGACCAGCATATTCTAATGATGCAGATTGATCAGATCCGTACATAGAACGATCCAAAGTAATATGTCGTTCAATAGAAGTTGCACCTAATGTAGCAGCAATAACACAACAAAGATACGATGCAACTTCATGACCACTGTAGCCAACATCACAATTGAATTCTTGTCTCAATGTTTCTATACATTGTAAATTTGCTTCTTCTAATTTCATTGGATAAGAGCTATTAGAATGCATTAATTCAAATGGACAATTATGTTTCTTAAATATCTCAACTGCAGTTCTAATTTGATCTAGATCACTCATTCCAGTACCAATGAATGTATGTTTACCTTCTTTGGCAATAACTTCCAATAATGGAATATTAGTTAACATTGCGGAAGCTACTTTGTTATGTTTCAAGTTGTAATTTTGTAGAAAAAGTTGAGAATCAATATCCCAAGATGAAGCATACCATTCAATTTCTTTTTCTTTACAATATTTGTCAATAATATCAAATTCTTCTTTTTCAAATTCTAAACCGAGTTTCTGATCCCTAGTAGTTTTACCCCATTGACTTTCACGTGGGGAATCCAAAATGTCTTTTGAATAGACTTTTTCAATTGTTCTTTTCTGAAATTTTACAGCATTACAACCACATTCTTTAGCCATATCTATGAGTCTTTTAGCAATTAGGATGTCACCATTATGATTAATTCCAATTTCTGCGATAATAAAGGGCATGTAATTCTACAGATTTTTCTTACGTTTATTATTTTGTACTGATAAAATTAAATCTGCTAATTCCCTAAAAGCACCATTTCCAGAACTATGACTACAAGTATAATCACACATGTTAATTACACTATCTAATGCATCTGAAGGGGCAGCAGAAAGACCTACAAGTTTTAAAAGTTCAATATCATTAATGTCATCACCAATATATGCCACTTCTTGAGATTTAATTTTATAATCTTTACAAACTTTGTTTAGAATCACTTCTTTTTTTATTATGCCCCAATACAGCTTCTCAATATTCATATTGTTAGACCATTTTTTTGTTACAATATTTTTTTCTTTTGTAACAATAATTGTTGGAATACCTTTTTTTTTAAGAAGAGTAACCCCCATTCCGTCTCTAACAAAAAATTTTTTCATGTAATCACCATCTTTTGTATAATACATTCCCCCATCAGTTAGAACTCCATCAACATCAGTTAAAACCAATTTAATTTTCTTACATTTATTCAAAAAATCTATTTTCATCTAATAAATTATGAAATATCATTATATATCTCATTTTCTATTTTATATTTATGATCAAGGAAATAAGACATGTAGGAATTACAGTAACAAATATGAAAAGATCATTAGAATTCTATCAAAATATTTTAGGATTAAAAATTCAAAGAGAAATGAATGAGTCAGGTAAACATATAGACAATATGTTATCAATGGAAAATGTATCTGTTAATACAGTCAAAATGTGTATAAATGATGAAACAACATTAATTGAACTTCTTGAATTTAAATCACATCCTCAAAAATCTAATAATTCAAATATTTCAACTATTGGTACATCACATTTTGCACTAACTGTCGATAATCTTGATAATATTTATAAAAAATTACTCAAAAATAATATAAAATTTAATTCTACTCCACAATTTTCTCCAGATGGCTATGCAAAAGTCAGTTTCTGTCATGATCCCGACGGTACATTAATTGAATTAGTTCAGGTTTTAGATTCAACGGTGGTAGAGAAAATAAAAAATTGATTAAAATAGACGATCTTTTTTCAATCAAAAATAAAGTAATAATCATAACAGGTGCAGGTAATGGCATTGGAAAAATATTAGCCGAAGAAATGTGGAAAAGAAATGCAATTATTTATTCAATAGATAAAATTTTCTCCAAAGGTAAGAAAAAAGAAAATTATTTTGAAATTAAATTGGATATTACGAATATTAAAAAATTTAATAAAATTTGTGAACAAATTTTTAAAAAACACAATAAAATTGATATTTTAATCAATAATGCAGGAATAACATTTACAAAAAAAGAGAATGAGGATTATCCTATCGATAAATGGGAACAAACACTAAAAATTAATTTAACTGGAGCATTTACTTCTAGTCAAACTGTTTCAAAATTTATGAAAAAACAAAAAAATGGTTCAATTATTAATATTACTAGTATAAATGCAGAAGTAGGATTTCCAAATAATCCCGCATATGTTGCATCAAAAGGTGGATTGAAAATGCTTACAAAATCACTAGCTAAAGATTATGGGAAATATGGAATCAGAGTAAATAATCTTGGACCAGGATACATTAAAACAAATATGACTAAAAAAAGTTTTGAAAATAAAAAAATTAAAAAATCAAGGGAAAAACAAACACTTCTTTGTAGATGGGGTGAAATATCAGATTTAATTGGTCCATGTATTTTCTTAGCCTCAAATGCATCAAAATATCTAACTGGTCAAGACATCTACATAGATGGTGGATGGCTTGCAAATGGACTTGTAGAAGGATGATAAAAGAAAATTTTTATAAAAAATCATTAAATTACAAAAATTATTTGTAACCATATCCCAAAATTTGTCTTTCAACACCCCATCTAAATAATTTAATTCCAGTGGAAGTCGTTAAAGATCGTCCAGTTTTATTTGATATGAATTTTCGTAAAACAGATGCAAAAAATCGATGGAATGAAGAAGTCCACATTAATTCATGGTAATAAAATATTTCTGCATTAACATTTTTAAATTCAGATAAAGTGAGAAGATATTTCATGCCTTCAGGTTGGTAAGGATGAATGTGTGTAGGATCATCATAAAATGTTTTCATTTGACTTTCCCATTCAGGAACTAATCCAATAACAATTCCTCCAGGTTTTAATATTCTCAAAATTTCTTTCATTAAATGTGTGGGATTATGTATATGTTCAATTACAGATTTACTAAAAACAACATCAAATTCATTGTCCTCAAATGGTAGATTTTCTTCGGAAAAATCTAAAATTGCTAATTTTGAAATTGTTTTTGGTGCATAATCACGTATACGTTCAGAAGCATCAACACCTGAAATATCTAAACCTAATTTACTGAAAGCAGATAAAACTTCACATCTACCACAACCTACATCAAGAATTTTACTATTTTGAAGATTAAATCTATCAACAATATATTTTGCTAATTTAAAAGGAAAATTAGTTAGAGGTTTATTATTTTCATTATAAGTCACATCCAAATAATCAACAGATTCTTTATTTGTATTATTCATCTTGTAATAATGAAAATCAGACGGTTTTTAGGTTTTTGTTTTTTTAAAAAATATTATTTAAAAATAATTTTTACAGGTAAAAAAATTTGTGAATACAGTAATGTAGGCATGAAAAAATAAAAAATGCTTAAGATAAAGAGAATTTATAGAATTAAAAAAGAAGTATAATTGATAATAAATGATGAATACAGATATTTTTATTTTAGCTCGTTCTACTAGTCATAGATTACCTGAAAAACATTTACAAAAAATTAATGGTAAAACTGTTATAGAAAATTTAGTAAATAGATTAAAAAAATCAAAAAAAATTAGAAAAATTGTTGTTTGCACAACAAATTTATCATCTGATGATAAATTTATTAAATTTCTTAAAGAAAAAAATATTGAATATTTTCGAGGAAGTGATAAAGATATTCTTCAAAGATTATTAGATGCTGCAAAATTTCATAAAACAGATATAATCATAGATGTGAGCGGGGATAAAATTTACACAGATGTAGATTATGTAGATAAAATTACTGAGATATTTCAAAATGAAGAAATTGATTTTATACATGGTAGTAATTCAAAAAATGAATTTAATCCAAGTAGTTTATTTATTCATGGAATTATTCCTGGAGGATTTAAAACTAGTGCATTAGAAAAAATTTGTAAATCAAAGAAAACTACTGATACAGAAGATGGTTATACAGAATTTTTTATAAAAAATGAAACAATCAAAAAAAAATATATTGTTCCAGAAATTAATTTTGAATATACAAATAAAATTAAACTAGATTTAGATTATCCGGAAGATCTTAAATTAGCTAAAAAAATATTTGAGAATCTTGGAAATAATTTTCATATGAAAGAAATACTAGAATTATTTTCATCAAAACCAGATTTAATAAAAGATTCAGAAGTAATTCTTGAAAAATGGAAAAAAAATTATGCTGAAAAAACATTAAATTTTAAAATAAATTAATAAAATAGTTAATTAGATGAATTAATTTTATATTTTTTCCATCTTGTAGTATCTAAACTCATATCCATTGTTAATTTTGGACCAGCATAATCATTAATTGTCATAGGCTCAATATCAGGTGTTGTGAGTTTTGCTAATTCAAAAACAGACATTTTTTTATCACCTACAACGTGTATTGTACCAGATACATTTTCTTTAATTAAATCATATATTCCACATGCTACTTGTTCAGCAAAAAGATATGTACCAAATCTATCAGTAAATGCTTTTTCATAAGGCCAAGGCGTATTGGGAACAAAGTTTGTTCTAATTATTAAAGAATTAGGTAATTTTTGTACTTCAAATTCTCCTAAAAGTTTAGTTAAGGCATAAAAATTTTCAGGATAAGGAATTGAATTTTCATTATACATACATGAATGGCCATCAAATACACATGCAGTACTCACATAAACAAAATGAGTATTTGATTTTGTAGATATAATTTCATCAATAATATTTTTTGTGCCTTCAACATTAACATTCCATGCTAAAGATTTATTGTTTTCACATTCTCTTACCTTAGTTATAGCTGCAGTATGAATTACTACATCAATATTATTCTCTTTAAAAAAAATTTTTATATTTTCTTGGTTTGTAATATCTAATTCTTCATGTTTTGGTGAAATACTTTCTGGAAAAATTTTCTTTAATTCTAATCCTAATGAACCTGTTCCACCAGTAATGAGCATAACCATTATAGAAAAATTCCTTTATTTGGCATAATATTTTTCAAAGTGAAAATCATTCCAAATATTTTATTCTATTAAATTTTCCTGAGATAATATTAAGTACTTTAATAGAAGTTTGATTATTTTCAAAATTTTGAAATAGATTATCATTTATTTCCATAGATGTAATTATACTAGTAGCATGTAAAATATCACTTGGTTCTAATCCTGAAATAATATTAAATCCAGCCTCGATAAATTCTGGTCTTTCAGTAGTTTCTCTGATTGTGATACTTGGCACTTTGAAATAAAATGATTCTTCTGGAACTGTTCCAGAGTCAGTAATTAAACAAAATGCATTTTTTTCTAATTTTGTAAAATCAAAAAATCCTAAAGGTTGAATAATATCAATTGATTTTGGAATTTTAATATTTTTTAATTTACTAAATGTTCTTGGATGTATTGGATAAATAATTCTTTTTTTAAATTTTTTATGAATTTTTTCTAAACTTAAAAATATTTTTTTTAAATTATTTATATCATCAACGTTTTCACTTCTATGTGCAGTAACCAAAACATATTCTTTTTCCTTTAATTTTAATTTTTTTAATATAGTACTTTTTTCAATTTTTGGTAAAAAATGATCTATTACTTCAGTAATTGGATTTCCTACTACATAGATCTTGCTAGGATGAATATTTTCACGAATTAAATTTTCTCGAGAATAATTAGTATATGGAAGAAGAATAGACGATAGATGATCTATCAAAGTTCTATTTTTATCCTCAGGCATTCTAAAATCATAAGCCCTCATTCCTGCTTCTAAATGTACAATTTTAATTCCATAATGTGCAGCAACAATTGCTGAAAGACCACTATTAGTATCACCTAAAATTAGTACAACATCTGGTTTTTCTTTTATAATTATTTTTTCAGTTTCTGAAATAATTTCTGCAACTTCTTTACCAAATTGACCTGTTTTAATTTTCAAATTATAATCAGGTTTTCTAATACCTAATTCTGAAAAAAATAATGAATTTAATTCAGGAGTAAAATTTTGATTTGTATTTATCATTACATGCTGAAAATTTTTATCTAATAATGGAAAAATTCTACTTAATCTAATAATTTCAGGTCTAGTTCCAAAAATAGACATTATTTTCATAATACACCTATTTTTTAGGAGAATTTAAAATATCCTTATTATTACTACTGACCAATTTTTGTAATTAATCATAATACACTTATTAATTCAGATCTAATTTTTAACTATTAATTGAATTACTCATCAGTTCTAAATAACAAAAATATTTTGATTACAGGAGGAACAGGTAGTTTTGGTCATCAAATGATTCTGGAACTTATGAAGTATAAACCAAAATTAATTCGAATTTTTAGTAGAGATGAAGATAAACAACATAATTTAAAACAAGAATTCTTAGGGCATCCAATTTTAGACAAAATTCAATTTGTAATTGGTGATGTAAGGGATTATGAACGAATGTATTCAGTTACAAAAGATATGAATATTATTTTTCATGCTGCTGCATTAAAACAAGTTCCTACAGTAGAAGCCCATCCATATGAAGCTGTAAAAACAAATATCATTGGGGCATACAATGTTGTAACTGCTGCAGTTGAACATGGAGTAAACAAAGTTGTTGCAGTAAGTACCGATAAAGCAGTTAAACCAGTTAATTCAATGGGAATGACAAAAGCATTGCAAGAAAAATTAATTTTGTCAGATGAAATTACTAATGATAAAACAATGTTTTGTTGTGTTAGATATGGAAATGTTTTAGGAAGTAGAGGTAGCGTTATTCCATTATGGGATAAAAAATTAGAACAAAACAAACCATTACCGATTACACATCCTGATATGACTAGATTTGTTCTTACACTCAGTCAAGCAATTGACTTAGTGTTTTATTCTTTAAAATTTGGCAAAGGTAGAGAAATTTTTGTTAAAAAAGCATCTTCAACAAAAATGATAGATCTTGCACGTGCTTATGCAGAATTAAAAACTGGTAAAAAAAATTATCCATTGGAATACATTGGAATTCGTGCAGGTGAAAAAATTCATGAGATTTTAGTATCAGAAGAAGAAATGAGACATGTTAAAGAGAAAAAAGATCATTATATAATTAAAAGAGAGCCAGAAATTGATAAAAGCTTTAGTAAAAAGAAAGTAAATTTTATTGAATATGGTTCAGGAACAGTACCTCAATTAAATGTGAATCAATTAAAAATATTAATGAAGAAATTAAAATGGACAGTATAAAATTATAATTATTTTATAATATTATTGAATTTTTCAATTATTTCATCTGACAAAACTTTCCAATCATGATTTTTTTCTGCATAATTTGAAGCTTGAATTCCTAATTGTTTTAATTTTTCTTTTTTCAATAATAATTCAAGTAGTGTTTTTAAAAAATTTTCAGATGTTGAATATAAAATGCCAAATTTTTCATCAGGTAATAGCTCTTTAGTTCCAGCCAAAGGAGTAGAAAGTACTGGTTTTCCACATGCAAAATATTCTAAAATTTTTGTAGGTAAAATTCTATCAGTGATATAATTAATTTCAAATGGATTTATACAAATATCTGCAAGTGAAATATAATTTGGTAATTCTTTTTGTGGTTTAAAATTAGTTAAAATTATTTCTGATCCCAAATTATTTTTAATTACAAGTTTTTGTAATTTATCGTAAGAAGGTCCACCTCCAATAATAATAATTTTAATATTTTGATTATTTTTTTTTAATTTTTTAAAATTTAATACAAGTTCTAATAATCCAGAAAAAGGATAAATTGTTCCTATAAACACTACAACATCATCAGTAGAAGATATTCCTAATGATTTTGCAAGATGTGTATCCTTAGGAATAGGTTTGAAATCAATTGTATTAATCCCTAAATGAAAAGATTCAACATGCTCATTTTTTGAACCCATTTCAATTGCATATCTTGAAAGATCTGGGGTAGTAGCTAAAACACGATTAGAATTTGATAAAACTTTTTGTTCATATTTTTTTGCTAGATTTTTGATAAAAGGAATTTTAACTAATCCATGAGATATATCAAGAAGTCTATAAACAATAGGTATTTTTAATTCTTGGGCAACTTGAATAGTTTGAATTCCATTTGTAATTGCACCATATAATAAAATAATATCAATTTTATTTTGTACAATTATTTTTTTAATTATTTTTTTAACAGTAAAAAAATGAGAAACTCGATTTAAGCCTTTAATTAGAATAGAAGGTGGATGAATTAATGTAATTGATGAATCATCATATATTCTAGAATAATTATAATCAGTATTAGTTTTTAAGCCAGAAAATATTTTTTTGTTATAAGTGTCTGGACAATCTATAACAAAAACATTATGTCCTTTTTTAGAAAATAATTCTGCAAAATGATGAGGTTCAAAAACTACTTTATTTATCCAATCTATTTCATGAATTATTAAAATATTCAAAATCATTCATCTTTATAATTTATTTAATTTTTTTCTCGTATAAGATTTACTACCGAATAAAGAAGAATGGAGGTCATCATTAACACAGTTCCAAAAATTATTGTTCCAACTCCAATTACTGCGGTACCTAAAATAATTTGTCTAGTTTCAGTAAATCCTTGAATTGTCATTACTGTAAAGATTAATCCAATTGCAAGAAAAACTAACCCTGGAATTCCATAAAATTTTAGAGGATGATCAATTGAAATAAATTTCAATGTACTGAATGTGACAGATGCTCCATGAGAAATTGGATTCTGAGTGGATGTATCACCTTCATATGAAACAATTATTGGAACTTCAGCTATTTTGAATCCCTTTTTACTAACTTTCATTAAAATTTCATTAGATACACCCATTCCATTTTCTGAGGGAGTAATGTTAGAAAGAATATTTTTACCATATGCACGAAATCCACTTTGAGAATCAGATACAGAATCTTCTAAAGAAGAATTAGCTAGTGAAGTAATCATTTTAATTCCAATTTTTCTATATTTTGGCATATCCTCTTGATTTTCTGTAAGAAATCTTGAACCAATTACTAAATCTGCTTGATTTTTTATTATAGGTTCTACAACAGGTAAAACATCACTAATTCTATGTTGACCATCAGAATCTAATGTTACTAACATATCACTTTCTAATTCTCTTGCTTTAAGAAATAAAGATCTAATTGCACCACCATATCCCATATTTCGTTCATGTGTAATTACAACAGCTCCCATTTTTTCAGCTATTTTTCCAGTATTATCAGTTGAACCATCATTGCAAACTATAATGGTGTCAGCTATTTCACTTAATTTTTGAATAATTCCAGCTATATTTTTTTCTTCATTATAAGCTGGAACTCCCACAGTAATTTTCAAATTAAATCACGCTGTATCTTTTTTTAACATCTTATAACCATTGTAATACATTTTAAAATCATCCAATGATCTTATCTTTAATATTTTTTGCATAATATATGAGGGTCTAAAATAATATTCATGATATGCTTTTTTAGCCCACAGTGCTAAATCATCTGCAGATAAAGTTTGTGTAGTAAGTACAGGAGCTTGAACTCCACCAGTACCAATACCAGAATACACAAATTTATCCCAAGTATCATCTAATTGAATTAATCCAGCCTTTATTGCTTCATCATATAATTTATTTCCAGGAAATGGCATGGTGATTGCAAATTGAGCATAAGTACAGTTTAATTTTTTTGCAAAATCTATTGTTTTACGTATTGTTTCTGGAGTTTCCTTAGGTAATCCAATCATATAATATCCAACAGTTTCAATTTTTGCTTTATGAGTCCATTTTACAGCATTCTCAGCTTGTTTGAGTGTAGCAGTTCCTCCTTTAATTTCATGAATAAATTCCCCGTGTTCAATTCCATAAGACATCATTCTACATCCAGCTTTTTTCATTGCAAAAAGCATTTCTTGATCTACTAAATCAACTCGAGTTTCAGCATCCCAAACTAAATTAAATCCAAGATTTTCAGGAGTCATTTGATCTAAAAGTTTCATTGTTGCTTTTCTATTAAGAGACATTACATCGTCATAAAATGTAAGTTCCTCTATTCCATATTCTGAATGAAGATATTTAATATGATCAACTACGTATTCAGGAGATTGATTTCTGAACTGTAATCCAAAACTATTTTCTCGATTACAATAATTACAGAAAAAAGGACAGCCTCTACTCCACATTATACTAGACCACTTTTTACCAGTACTTTTTGGTGGATGTGGATGATATCCATCTGGAAAATGAGGTAATTTATGATATGCAGGATATGGTAAATCATCCATATTTTTAATATAAGAACGAGGTGCGGTTGGAACTACTTTT
>Ga0315322_10001408_pt1 | contig 18703 bp, 17 predicted proteins | sample M110021515metaG_FD_203461 | JGI IMG/M metagenome (GOLD analysis project Ga0315322, IMG submission 203461) | Ammonia-oxidizing marine archaeal communities from Monterey Bay, California, United States - M1 100m 21515 | ecosystem: Environmental > Aquatic > Marine > Intertidal zone | place: USA...
TACCGGGAGAAAACCGGTTTGGCGAAGAAGGCATGGCCCTCTTTTTCGATGGGGAAGACGACCACGTTCTGCTTCCGCCCATGGAGTTGGGAAGCGAATATACCATGGCCGTTTGGGTCCTTCCCATGGAGCCGAAGGGCGGAGCGTATTTCAACGTTCTTTCCAATAACGGGGATCCGGTATGGGGGGTGCGCGAGGGCAACCTGAATCCCTATCTTTTCGGCCGCGTCGAGGGTTCGCCCGTAGAGCGTCACGAATGGACCCATCTCATGTTGGTCAGGGATGGGGAAAATCATAAGATCTATAAAAACGGAGAGCTGGATGAGACGGCCAACGTTTCGGCAGGGGATGACGTGTTCTCGGTGATCGGTGCCTACAAGCCCGGAGCATCGCAATTGGAAGACCGTGAGCCTTTTCATGGGATGATTGATGATTTGCTCGTTTGGAATAGCGCTCTGAGCCCCGAGGACGTGGACGACCTTTATTATTGGGAGAGCCTCAGCCTGAGGCAGGGCCTGTTCGCATTCTATTCCCTCGATGGCGTTGCCGAAGAGGATTTTGACAATGAAAACGACGGGGTCATCCATGGCGCGCAACCTGGCGAAGACAGGTTCGGAGAAGAGGGAATGGCCCTCTTTTTCGATGGGGAGGACGATTACGTTCAGCTCCCGCTGCTCGAGCTGGGAAGCGAATACTCGTTATCCGTCTGGATTCAGCCCGAAGAGGAGAAGGGCGGAGGGTATTTCAACGTCCTTTCCAATAACGGAGATCCGGTCTGGGGGGTGCGCGAGGACAACCTCAAGCAATACCTGTTCGGCCGGGTCGAGGGTTCGCCGGTAGAGCGCCACGAATGGACTCACTTGGTCTTGATCCGAGACGGAGCGACGCACAAGCTTTACAAGAACGGAGAATTGGATGCGACGGCCAATGCCCCGGCGGGCAATGACGTATTCTCGATCATCGGGGCTTACCAACCCGGCGCAGAGGCGCTGGAAGACCGCGAGCCTTTTCACGGGACCATCGACGACTTGATCATTTGGGACCGGGCCCTCACCCATGACGAGGCCATCGAGTTGCATGATCTCGAAACGGAAGACCATGAGGAAGTCTTCGTGCCGATCGTGAGGACCGGTTTTCATGAAGAGGATGGTGACGATGGATACGTCTTCAGCGGGCAGATTCTTACCGATGGTGGCTCACCGGTTCTCGAGGTGGGGATCTTCCTGAGCGAGAGCATTTTTGGGGATGAGCTCATTTGGGTGCCTGCTGAGTTGGATCACGAAACGCAGGAATTTTCCGTTTCCTTTGACGACTTGAAACCGGGTGTAAGGTATTACTACCGGGCCTTTGCCCGAAACGCAGCGGGTGAAAACCTCGGGAGCCTGAGGAAACTCGTGACCCGGGATCACGCTCATCCGGGGGCTTGGTGGTATGGTATGCCGGCAGTCGGAGAGGGTTGGCGGGCATCCGAATGGTTTGGCGCGTTCAGGAAATTCGAGCAGACCAATTGGATCTATCATGCCAAGCTTGGTTGGGTATTCGCAGTTCCTGACGAAGAACGCGGATTATGGCTTTGGCACAGGGAATTGGGCTGGTTGTGGACCCAGGAGGGGGCTTGGCCTTACCTTTGGAGAAATGAGGTTTCCGATTGGATCTATTTCCTTAAAATCCAAGACGGAAGATCGGTCATTTACGATTACGGAACCTCGGAATATCTGATTCTACCCTGATCATAGCTTGGTTTTCCTTACAAATTAGCCTTTTTTTTGTAATGGATTAATTCCATTAAGTCGTGCCATAGTGAAATCATGGCATTCGAAGGACTAGTCAAGGAATTGAAGAGACTGATCAGTGATCGCGTGCCAGGTTACAAGGCGAAGGAAAGCGTGGAGTCATTTGGTGAGGAAGTGTATTCGCTCGATCTGCGCTACGTCTCCTCCATGAGAACGTTCGGTTCGAGCATGAGCAAAGTGTATGAGGATGGACAGACCGTGGTTTGCGATTGGGAGGGCCAGGACTTGAAAGTTGCGGTGATGATGATGCCCTCGGCGAACGATTGGGTGCGCAAACGCAACAAGGGCGATAAGTTCGAGCTTTCCGCCCGCCTCCTTTCCTATGACACCCTATATGACCGGGCGATCTTCGGGCATGCCTTGGCAGAGGATGAGGGCGAACAAGGGCCTTCGGATGCCGTCCCTGTCCCCGGGCAAGCGGAGCCCGCTCGGGTCGAAAAGACACCGGTTCAGCCCCAAAAAGTGATCAGACAGTCGATCCGTCAGTCCGGCCGAGTAAAGTTGCCCAAGAAGGCGAAGACTCGGAAGGTTACCAAGCAAAGGAGGCTTTACGGGAAATCCGAAAACGTGGCTTCACCCAATCGAAATAAGCAGATGTTTTTGGGCAGGCCGCGCAAGCTCAAGGTTGTGAAGAGGTCTGAACCGTCCCCAAAAAGGAAACGGGGGGGGCATGCCGCCCCGTCTAGAAAACCGCTCAGGCGGACTCTGAAATCTGCTCCCAAGGCCAGTCCTCGAAGGAGCGTTCACCAAGCTCAGGCCGGTCAACCTCCACAATTTCGGATTTCCCGGGGCCCCGTGGGGCCCTCTCCGAACCCGGCGGATATCGTTCGTATTTTGCAGAAGAAAAAGGAGCGCGGAATCATGTCTCTTACCCTTCAAGAGAAGCAAGCCCTGCATAGAGCCGGTTTGGGGGGAGCGGGGAAAGACTCTTTGGATGGATTTAATGTTGGCATGGGGTGCCTGATGGCGGTTGGCATAGTACTTATCTTACTTAGCATACCCTTTTGCGCATCATCGGGGGTAAAGGGTTTTGGTGTCATGTGCTTCTGGTTGGGACTCGCTATGTGCATTCCTCATTTAGCGAGAATACTGAAGTCTTGATTTATGAATTATCGCGAATTGATCGATGCTCTGACCTTTCTCAAGGAGAATAGAAAGCTTGGTTCGGAGGCGGATGAGCTTGTTGCCCCGTTCAAGGGTTTCGCTTGCTCTGCCCAGTTACGTTTCGAGTCGTTGTCCAGGACCTTTGCCAATCCACACGATCCTCAGTTCGAAGGGGGCCAGACGATGGTGGGTGACTTGATTGGCTCGGAGGTGGACTTTTCCCTCTTGCTCCCACCCGAGCAAACCGAGTGGGCGGAATCATTGGAGCGGGGCGAGGAGTTTGGATGTTCGGTAAACTTTCTAGGCTTTGACGGGTTGTACCAGCGGGGAATATTCGGCTTTGCCGGAAAGCTCGAGTCCGAGGATCAGATCGATTCCTTATCCGATGAGACCGAGGAGCAAGTCGATGAACCCGCAGGTGAGGAAGAATCGGTAGAAGTTGAGGAGCAAGAGGAAGAAGCTCCAACGGAAGACGGGATCGAAGAAGAACGGGAAGACTTGCCCGAGGACCCGCAGGCAGGGCAAGAAGAGGAGGTTCCTCAATCGGAACAGGCGGTGATCGAGGAAATCCTGCAAGCTGAACCGGAACAGGAAGACGTTTCGGATGAGGTCACGGGTGAGCCCGATAATGCGGATGTGTCTGAGCGTGACAGGCTGCGGACCAAACAGTCGCCAAAAGATCCCTCTCGTTCCGGCAAGAACTTAACCCCACAAGACGTAGGCTCCGATTGGCGTTCGGTTCAATCAGAGCGCAAACACAAAGAGGCAAACCGTTGGGAGATCGAACGGGTAATGGACAAGGAGTACGTCCATGGGATCGAATCCCTCAGCGAAAAAGAACGGATGGTTTACTCCCGGGAACGGGCTAGAATAAAGGCAAAGCAAAAGGCCCGGGCAAAAAGCCAGAAAAAGCCGAGGAAGAAACCACCTCAACCCAAAGCCATGAGCCGAAGGGAATACAAAAAGAAAATAGAAGCCCCCGGCGGGTGCCGCTTGGTCTTTTCAGTTTTTCTTATCATTTGCACGCTGATATCCTTATCCAATGGCTTCATTGGCCCGGCTTTTTTCCTGGCGATTGTTTCCGCTTTTATGATTCATCCTTGGATTGTTCATTGGAATGGCAGTGATCCTTTCGAAGGGTTCTATAAGAACGAATTTCTTAAGGAACAGAAATTCCGCAGGGGACTTGGGCTGTTGCTTCTTTCCTTTTTAATGTTCGGCATTTCCAAGTTTTTTGCCGTGCTCCTTTTGATTCCGGCGATCTTCATGATCGTCAAGAGCGAGACCTACAAGAATATGACCGGTTAGCGGAGCCTTACGCGGGTCCGGGCATCCGCAAGGGGAGGGGAGAGGGGGGCTTCCCCCAAGGCGGACCTTCCCGATTTTACAGCAGCTTTCCCGCCTTATACCCGGTACCACTTCTTGCGGCGCTTGCGGTCGGTCAGTTTGTTGGCTTCGTCGTCGTTTACGAACTGTTCCTTTTTGGGATCCCAATCGAGTTCCCTCCGAAGCCCGTAACCGATATTGCAGAGCTGGCATAGCGTGGCCGTACGGTGACCGGCTTCGACGTGGGCGAGGGGAAGTTCGCCCGAGTGGATGCAGTCGAGCCATTCGTCATGGTGGCTCTTTGGCTGACGGATGCTCACGGTGGCCTTGTAATCCTTGAGCAGGCTTGCCGGATCCGATTTCCAGGGTCCCCGGTCCACCCAGATGGTGCCTTCCGAACCGTAAAAAATAGTTCCTCCGCGCCATTCGGGAGTGGAACCGTGCACGACTTCGATCCCGTTCTTGTAGATGAGGCGGACTTCCTTTTCCCCGTCTTTGGGCGGGATGACCTTGACCGGGCCGGTGAAGTCGGCGTCCATGCCCCACTGTCCGATGTCGAAATGGTGGGCTCCCATGTCAGCGAGATACCCGTTGCAATACTCAGTATAAGCGCGCCAACGGGGGAAGTGGTTATGGACGTTGTCCGGGCAGAGGGCTTTGTTGTATCCACGTGTGGGGGCAGGGCCTTGCCAGGCGTCCCAGTCGATGCCTTCGGGAATTTTTTCGGTCGGGAGGTCGCATGGTTTCGGGGGACCACCGACGCATACGCGGATCTTCTTGATCTCGCCGATGGCTCCGCTGCGGATTAGCTCTACGGTCTTGCGGAACTTGCCACCGAACTCCGTGCGTTGTTGGCTCCCGGTGAGAAAAGTGACTTTGTTTTCGTTCACCGCTTGGACCATTGCCCGCCCTTCCTTGATGGTCAGGGAAATGGGTTTTTCACAGTAGATGTGTTTCTTGGCACGGGCGGCCAGAATGGTTGGTTCCCCATGCCAGTGGTCTGGGGTGGCAATGAGCACGGCGTCGACCTGTTTGTCGGCCAGGAGTTCTCGGTAATCGGTGGTGATGGTCAATCCTTTCCAATCCTTGCCGGGGGTGTTTTGGCCATAGTGTTTCTCAATCAGCGCCTTGGTGTGGTCGGTACGGACTTGCGCGACTTCGGCAAAACCGGTGACTTGGGCCCGGGGGTTGCGGATCAAGCGGTGAATGTGACTGCGTCCTTGTTTGCCCGGGCCGATGATGGCGACGTTGATCCGACTGTTTGGAGACTTGTCTCCCTTGGCCGCCCAAACGTGGGATGGAAGAATGAAGGGCGCCGAACCGAGGGCGGCTTGCTTGATGAATTTTCTACGATTGGTCATAAGAGCTTTTCTGGTTTTTGGGTTGGAAGGGTAAATCCTAATCGGATTCGAAAGCTACCTTTGGGTCAAGGAAAGTTCGTCAGGAGAAGAATAAAAAACTCAGAGATCCTCGGCTTCGAGGTTGAGCGCATCTTTCCAAAGATCTTCCAAAGCATAGTTTTCACGCTGTTCCTTGGAGAACAAGTGAACGACGAAATCAATGGCATCAAGTACCAGCCAGCCACTGGGTTGGAATCGGTCGCGAGAGAATAGCTCGATCTTACTGTCCTTGAGGGTCTTTTCCAAGTTGTCCCGAAGGGCCTTGAGGTGAGGGTCGGAAGTTCCCGTGGCAATGATAAAGCAATCGGTAAGCGGAGAGGTGTCCCCAAAATAAAGGAGCTTTATGTCCATTGCCTTTTTGTCGAGCAATGCATCGCAAGCAGTGCGCAGGTTCGTTCTCAATTCCGAGTTTTTGGCGGGCAGGGAAAGCTTCATGAGGAAGGGGAGGATTGCAGGAGGTCGTGAGTTGAAAGATATTCATAGGCGGGCCCGGGGATGTCATTGCTAACGGACTGACCGCTTCGAATCTTTTGGCGGATTGTGGTTGAGGATAGGTCGATGAGCTCGTTGTCCATCCGTTCGAACCTGATTTCGCAGAGAGGGGGTTCGCGTAAGGTCATGTCTGAAGATCTTGAGAAAACGAGGAAGGTGACGATTCGGGCGAGTTCATCGATGAATTTCCATTGGTCCAGCTTGTGAAACTGATCGGCTCCGAGGAGGAGAAGGATTTCGGGTTGAGAATATTTTTTTCTGACTTCGAGCAGGGTTTCGTAGGTGAAGCATACTTTTTGCTGAGATATCTCGTGTGGGAATACCTCAAGCTCGGGGTGTTCCCGGGCAACCCTTTCAAGCATGGCCAACCTGTGGTCCGCTGCGAAAAAAGGTGGGGCCGAGCGAAGGGGGGCGTGATAGGCGGGGCAAAGAAGGAGCGTTTCGAGACCGGCTTGAGCGATTGCCTGTTTGGCCAAGGACAAATGTCCGTTGTGCATTGGGTCGAAGGAGCCACCGAAAAAACCGATCTTTGGCCAATGGGTTGAAGGCGAATCGACCATTCCGGGGTCACAGGGATCTTCCCTCGGTCTTTTCAAACAAGGTGAACATTCTACCCTTGCGGAAGTAAGTCACCTGTCCGGACGAGGAAACCACGAGCGCGATCGAGTCGGTGACGTGCGTAATGGCCGCAGCCGCAGCGTGCCTCGTCCCGAGACCTCCGGGCAGTACGACGTCGTCCGCCTTGGCTTGGATCAGACATCCTGCGGACTCAACGACCCCATCGCCTTGAAGAATGAAGGCCCCGTCGATCATGGCGAGTTCCTTGATCGTTTCGTCCATGAACGGATTGAGAATGCTACGGTCTTCTTCCGCGTAACCGTGGAAGGGATTGAGGATGAGTTGCTTGGATCTTTTGGTCACTTCCTCGTGATCGCCCAGAATGAACATGGCTCCGATGGACTGGCCTTCCCGTCCGGCCGTGGCCAGGTCCGTGGAAATCGCAGTGATCCGCTCGAGGGCTTCGGCCGTGACGTCGGGCGGGAGCATTTCGTCACCTTGCCCGATTACCGATTCGAACTCCTCGTCCACGTCGACCACAAGGACGGTATCGAGTTGCCCGCTGTCCGGAATTCCGCCAACACAGCAGACGCGGTCCTGAAACCCAAATATCTCTCTGGTCAGCCCGAGCAGAATGGCGGCCCGGAGTTGCGAGAGCCTGGAACGGGAGAGAGCCCGCACCGCCAGCGTCGCGTTCGCCCGGTGGTGATCGCGATCCTCGTCCGAGACGTCCTGGCCGGCCAAGACGAGCTTGAAGCCCGGGAAGGTCATTCTTGGTGCCAGAGTCGGAGGGAAAACGTCAGTGAAGATTAGAATGGTCGAACATTCGGCGGCCTTTGCAATCTTGGCCGCTTCATCCGTCAAAAGCTTGTTGAATTTCGTTCTCCTTCGGGCCGGTCGGTCATCGGTCCCTGCAAAGGCCTTTCTTACCGCAGTCTTGAATTCGGTTTTCTCGCGGGCCATCCAAAGCTGGTCCATGATCGAGTTGTCCTGAAAGGCTCTGGCCAGAGCTGCGAGAAAGGACAGGTAATTCTTGGCTTTTTCGTTGGCAAGGAGCATGAACACGAAACGGATGTCCTCGTAACTGTCCTTGCCCTCGAAAGCCAGACCGGCCGGACACCGGCCGACGGCGAGGGCGTAGGGACGCTTCATGGCCACCCGGGCATGGGGGAGGGCGACGCCTTCCCCGATGTAACTGGTGAGGGAACGTTCCCGCTCGACTAATTCCTTGAGAACTTTCTGGCGTTTGGGCGCGGTTGGCAAAAGGGTGTCGAAAGTGTCGACCAGTTCGGCATAGGCTGACTTGAGATCCTTGCTCGTCAGATCGATTATGCGGTTGGATGATATGTAACGATCTATGCGCATGCCTTGAATGGGTAGCGAGGAGAGGCGTACCGCTTAGGGAGAATTCTGGGATTGGCAATTACTTCTCCCACTCGAGAGCACCGCTTTTCAGTTCGTAAATCAAGCCTGCGACGAGGACGAAAGTAAAAAAGAGCATGGGCCACAAGACGTCCATTCCTCCGGCCGTGAGTTCGCGATGAGTAAGAACCCAGGGAATGAGGAATACGACGTCTATGTCAAAGAGGATGAAAAGCATGGCCGTGACGTAAAACTTGACCGAGTAACGGGTCTCGCCCTTGGTGTCCGCCGCTAACCCGCATTCGTACGGGGAATCCTTGATTTTTCCCGCGGTTGCCTTTTGCCCGAATGCATGACTGGCCACCAAAATGCCAACCCCCATCCCAAAAGCCAGGATGATCTGGATAAGCACAGGTAGATAATCAGCGAGCGTCACAAAAAAACCAATCGTACGAAATCGGTCCGGAGGCAAGAAGATTCGACTTTCCCAAGCCTCCCGAATCGGCTCTAATCCTTACATTACGTAACCAATTTTTGATCAAGGACGTATACCTTGTATGAGAAAAATTCTCCAAACTTGCCAAAGGAGGTTGGGATGAGCTATAATGACACCATGAACCAACTTAAGAACAAAACCGTCCAGTCTGCGTCAAAGGCAACAAGAGGCTTCACCCTTGTTGAAATCCTGATCGTGCTTGCCTTGATCGGAATCATTGCCGGTTTGGCAATGGGCGATCTCGGAAGCATCTTTGCGGGTGGTAAGGAGCAAGCCGCAAAGACTTGGGTGAACAGTACCGGGAAGGGCTATGTGAACATCTATAATGCTCAGGTGGGCAATTACCCCAAGACCCTTGCAGACCTGAAGAGTCCTCCTAACGGTATCAATCCTTTTGTAACTCAAGACTCCCAATTGCTGGATCCTTGGAAAAAACCTTACCAGTACAAGTATCCTGGGACGAAGAATCCGACGAGTTTTGATCTTTGGACCGAAAACGAAGGCAAAATCTTCGGGAATTGGGACGCGAATTGATTTGATTTCTCGTAAATGCGGGGCGGGCGCGCGTGCCTTTACCTTAATTGAAATCCTGCTCGTTTTGGCCTTGATCGGGGTCATGGTGGGCTTGGTGGTCGGGAATGCGGGAGCCTTTATCGAAGGGAGCAAATACGAGCCTCCGGGCCGTGTTCTCAAGAAGTCCGTGGTCGATTGTCTATACCTCTCCAGCGAGAACAAGCGGGTGGCCTACCTCTCATATCACGAGGAGAATGCCACTTTCTTGATTTCCGACGCGAGCGGAGGGGTTCTCGAAAGCCATGGGATTTTCGAAGGAGCGAAGGTGGATACGAAGCGCGACAAGGACGATAACCCCAAAGTAACCTTCCGTTCGATCGGCCCCTTGGCCGGACCCGCAGGTGGCAGCACCGTATTCGACGAAGACATTCTCATCATCAAACGGGTTCCTTTCCACTTTGGAGCAAGCATTCCCTTCGAGGCTGAGATTGAATTGAAGGGCGAATCGGAAAACGAAACTTATGCATTCGATCCTTTTTCGGGATACCATTTGAAAAAGCTTGAAAAGGACTGATGGAGAGATTGAGGCAAAGATTCCGCGCGAAATCCGGTTTGTCCGCTGGGTTCATGCTCGTCGAGGTCCTGATCGCGCTGGCTCTCTTCGGGATGTCAGCAATCTTTCTTGTCGATGGAGTGGGTACGGTATCAAAGGCCATTCGCGAAATGAAGAATACCCGGGAACTCGAACAGGATTTGATTTGGGTAAGGAGCCAGATCTTTCAGGAAGCCGACTATGAAAAGATGGACGAGGGCGGGGATATCACCGCCCCGACCATGGGGGAAATCCGCTGGGAAGCGGAAGTGGAGATGCTCACCGAGGTACTGGACGTATTCAAGGTCACCCTGACCCTCGAATACGAAGGGAACTCCGATTTTAACGTGGAGTCGGGGGAGCGTACTTCGATTATGTATTTGTTCCGTCCCACTTGGGCCCAGAATTCCGAGTTTTCCCGGGAACGTAACGACGTGCTTGAGGAAAAGAGGGACAAAATAAGGGAATTGCAGGAAGAGAGGCGGAGGTTGTGAAAAGGCGCGGATTCTCCATGATCGAGGTCCTGCTTGCCCTCGCAATTGCCGGGTTCCTGTTGACCTCGGCCACTAATTTGCTGGTTCTGATCTCAAAGGAATGGGCGGACCGCCCGGCGGCCAGGGATGCATTCGATGCCCATGTCAACGGAGTGGCCCGTTTTCTCACGGCAGTGCTTGAGGAAGCGACCGTTCCCGTGCTCAATCCTTCGGGTAACGATGCGGTTGACCTGCAAAGGCCGGTCGGTTTCTCGGATTCGGATGATCCGCTTATTCATTTCTACCTGAGGGAAGCTCCTCCCTTGTTCGTTTGGCCGGGGGGCACCGCTACCCGGGTGCATGCTTATTTGCTTTTTGAAGAGGGGGAAGGCTTGAGCATCATTTGGTTTTCCGAGCTTCAGGAACTCGAAAAGAACGAAGAGGGCAGGATGGAGCCTGAAGGGGAGGATGAATTGTTCAAGACTTTGATCAGTCCGCTTTGCGAGGAAATCTACTACTCTTACTATGGGGAAGAGGACGATGGTCCCGATGACTTCAAAGAATGGGATCATTCGGTGGAATTGAAGGAAAAGGAAAGGCAAAGCGAGAAGTTCCGTTTGCCTGCTTTCGTAAAGCTGGTTTTCCGGGGGGAAGGGAAGGATTTGGACAGAACGATTACGATACCCATCGAAAGGCTTTCCCCAAGCGGACTGAAGGAGGATGGTCGATGAAGGGTGAGCGAGCCAACGCAAGGAGACGGGGTTCCGTATTGGTTTTCATCCTGGTTCTGATTGTGCTCATTTCCGTATTGAGCATGAGGTTGATCGAGGAGGGGGTTAGGGAAATCAATCATCTTAGCCAATTTCACAGAAGGGATGATTTGCGCCTTCATGCCTATTCCGCTCTGGACGTTGCGGTGGGCGTGCTGAACGAATTCAAACTGGTGGAGGGCAAACTCTATTCGCCCGCTCAGGGTTGGGGGGATCCGATGGCCTATTCCGGGGTTTTACCCATCGACCCGGCGGTTACCTGGTCGGTACGCCTGATTGACGAATCGGCCAAGGTGTCCATATCCAAAGTGAATGAGAAAGACTTGGTCTCTTTGTTTGCGGTTATGCAGGCGGACGACGATTCGTTGATAGACGAAGATGACGGTCAACCCTTTTACGACAGCATGATGGATTGGGTGGACGGCGATGAGGAGGAGAGAGACGAGGGGGCGGAGGACGATTATTACGAGGGGTTGGACAACCCGTACTTCACGCCGGACAAGAAGATCAATAATTTCGAGGAGTTCAGGATGATCAAGGGTTTCTCCCATGATCCGGAAGACCCTGAAGATTCGGGGATCTTTTTCGACGAACAGGGAAACGAGACGATCAATATGAAGAATTTCAGGGATTCGTTTTCCTTTTTTAACCAGGGGCCGGTCAACATAAACAATGCCAGTCCCTTCCTGAAGAAGTTTCTTTGCGGGGATGACGAGCGCTTGTATGAGGATCTGATGGAGGGACCGGTCGCGGGGAGCGGGGAGCCCTACTACGTAAACCCCAATGAGCAAAACATCATGGCCCTCCGAGGAAATCGTTCCATAAGCATCGCAACCTCCGCTACCATGTTCAGGGTGGAGGTGACGGTGAGAAGGGGGAATGCCAATTTCCAAATACATGCGGTTTTATCAAGCGCAAGTACTTTGGCACCAAGGCCTTCCAGGTCATCATCCGGAGGGCAGAAGTTAAAATACCCCTTTCGGGTTCTTTCGATTCGGGAGAACGAAAATTTGGTCGACTGAACAACCCGTGAGCGCTACCTTGAGAGTTCTATCCCATGGCGGAAAATTCTGACAAAGCAACCGATTTCCCAATCGGGGAATTGCGAGAAATCACCTTGCTTATACCGGGTGAGCATTTTTTTTGCGAGACTTTGCCCCTTCCATCGGATCTGGGAACGGAAGATTTCTGGGATTTTGCGCAGCAAGCTCTTGATTTGGACTCGTTCTCCCCTTACCCGTCCGATCAACTGGCTTGGGGCTTTCATGCCTGCGAGAACGCCCGAAAGGTTATCGTTTTCGCCACCCCTTTCGTCAAGATGCGCCAAATGGGTTGGCAGAACCTCGAATTCTTTCGCTGGGTTCTGCCCTCCTTCGTTTCGCTTCTGGCGAAAGAGTTCGAAAGGCCCTCCATTGCCTTTTTGCTTCACGACGAGACCTTGACCGCGGCTTCTTTCGAAGGAGGGGAGAGCGTGCCTGAGGCACTCTATTCATTGCCCGTTGATTCGGGCAATCAAGATGAGATCGAGGCGGTCCGCGGAAAATTGCTGGGTATGTTCGATCTCGCTCATTTCGAACGCATTGAAGAGATTCTCACGACCGGCGAAGTGAACCGGACAAGCGACGGTGTCTTTCGTTTCCATAACGATTGGCTCGATGCGAACCAACCTGAACTGGATCAAACCGTTTCAATTCCGGACGAGGGTCTTTGGCAATATGACCTGAGACCTTTGGAGTTCAAGGATGCCGAGCGCAAGAGAAGGAAGCAGGCTGGATTGAAATGGAAAAGCCTGCTGGGTTCGTTCATGGGCATGGCAGCCCTTTTTCTTCTTTTTGTCGGGCTCAAGATTGCCGAGGTCAAGCTAGATGACTTGAAGACGTTGGAGCAGGCAAAGGATTTTAGAAAACCTCAGGTACTCGCTTCGATGGCCCTTTTAAGGACCTTGGAGGAAAACAAGCTTGGGGGGATCAATCCGATCGATTCCTTGAAACGGATCATGGTTCACCGCATAATCGATTCCAAAGGCGATCCCAGCCTGTACCTGACCTTTGCTGAGTTTAAAAGCAGGTATGAACTCGAGCTGAAGGGGAAGGCAAGAAACATCCCTTCGATCAATGCCTTTTTTGACGAGCTCATTAAGGCGGAGGTAGTTGAAAATCCCAAGAAACGACCGGATATGAAAACCCTTACGGACGGTTGGGTATCGTTTGACGTTTCCCTCCAAATGAAGGACCTAAAGGATGATGGGGCAACAACTCCCGATCAGTCATCAGCAAACGAAAACCCTCCGCCAGAAGAAGGATGAACGCGATAACGGCACTGTTTTTCAAGCTTAGCGGAAGGGAGCAAACCCTTTTGGTCTTTTCCCTTTGGGTTGTATTTCTCGTTTGCCTGGTCAAGCTTTGCGGTTCCGGAATGAATACCTTTAGGGAATGGCAGACGGTGGATCAATTGATCGAGGGCCATGATGCAACTCTCAATCAGGAGCAATCGATCAACCGGGCCCTGGATGAAAAAAGGGAAGAGCAGCAGGGTGTGAGTTACGATTTGAGGCTTCTCCAAAACGAAGTCGACAACATCATGAGAAAGTTCTTTCAGGCTAGGCAGGCGCGCCTCTATACCGAGGATACGAAAGTTTTCGAGAAACACTCGCAACACGACGTCCGCGTCAAGCTGACCGGCGTTGCCTGGGGTGACCTGAAGGACTTTGTGAAGGAGTTTTTTCTAGATGACAGGAACAAGTACATTTTCTTTAGCGAGGTCGAGATCGATCCCGACTACCCGAAAAACAAGAGCGAGGTTTACAATGCGACCTTTCACATCAGCTCGGTCGAGTTTAGCAAATGAATATCTTCCGATCCCAAACTAATATGATCAGACTTAAAATACTAACGACCCTTCTTTGGATTGGCGGGCAATGTCATTTTTCTCTTTGGGGGCAGAACAACCCTCCCGGTCCGCCCGCTTTCAATCCGTTTCCCGTTGCCCCCGCTGCGCCTGCTCCTTTCCCGACACCTGCTCAACCTCCTCTCGCTCCCGTCCAGCCTGCCGATCCTCAAACCGCTCCCGTGCCTTCCGTCCCGCAGGCTCCTGGATTATTTGCGGACGGAACCATGGAGCCGCTCGAGCTCAGCGGTGTCGTTGGGTTGGATTCGAACATTACAGAGTCTTTCAAATTAAGAAAAGCCGATGCAAATCAGATTCTTGATCAGATCCAGTTTTATACGAAATGGAACATTCTCCGGACCAACAAGGATCTTCCGGCCATGGAGATAAGCTACAACGCTCAGGACTTCCTTACCGTGGGGGAAAGCATTCGGATTTTGGAAAGCTTGCTCGCCATGCATGGGGTGAGCATAAGCGAAATCGACCGTGACAGAAAACTTTACAAGGCCGTGAGGTCTGAGAAAATCAACATGCACGTCCCGATCTGGTTGGAAGGCCCGGCCTCGATCATCAAGCCAAGCCAGAAGATTTACATGAAGATGATCCATCTGAAATATGCTCCGGCCAAGGACGTCGTTGCGCATTTGACGCCTTTCAAGACCGAGGTCGGGCAACTCGTCCTACTTGAAAATGCAAACAGAATCCTTGTCACCGATTCCTTGATCAATTTGCAAAGGATGGAACAGTTGCTTGAACAGCTTGACCGTCCGATTTCCAGGGAAGAACTGGGGGCCAAATTCGTTGTCTGGCCAACGAGGCATGCCGGAGCGAGCGAGCTCGAAAGAAAGCTCAAGACCATGATCGAAGGGAGTCTGAAGCCTTTTCTCGGAGGAACGACCCAAGTGGATTCCGACGAAAGAACGGGCAAACTGATCATCGTGACCCGTCAGGAGAATGTGGAAACTCTCGAATTCATGCTGGAAACCCTTGATGCGCCGGTGAAGATGAAGACCACCAGCAAGCTGTTCAAATTACAACATGCTGAAACCAAGGACATTCAGTCCATTCTTGACGAGGTCATAAAGAACCAGCAACGGATCAAGCAACAGGTGCAAGGACGCAAGAATGCCGCGGCCCGTCCAACCGCGGCAACGGCCAAGGCCACACCGGGCGCTCCTGCTCCCGCGGTCGCTGCCCAGAAGTCTTCTGCCGGAGGGGAAGGCGGTGGCGAGGGCTCTCATGAGTTCAGTGACTTTATAACGATCTCCTCGGATGAGAGGAGCAATGCCATTTTGGTTTACGGAACGAAAGAGGATATCACTGAAATTGGCCGGATGATCGATTCGCTTGATCAACCGCTTCCTCAGGCCCGTATCGATACGATCTTCGTGATGGTAGACTTGACCGAGCAAAACCAGCGGGGCATCGATGCCTTGCTGGGTAACCTGGAATGGTCGAAGTTCGCCCGTAGCCCGAGAGGGGAGGGTCTATTCGGAGATGTTACGACAGAACAAGTTGCTGAGAATTTAACTGGTCCGGATGGTCAACCGTTAAATAGAACCGTTTCCCAAAACATCGCTCAAAATACCTTGCAAGGGGTGGTCGGACTCCCCGGTCTGAACACGAGCATTCCTTTTCAACTCGAAGACTGGAAACTCACCGGGGTCAGGTGGGATCAGATCTTTGCCCTGTCCTCGGAGCGAAACGACGTACGGATCTTCTCCACGCCGACCCTTAGTTTCGCGCACAATTCGCCCGACGTACACATCCTGATCGAAGATGAACGAAATATCGTTATTCCGACCTATTACGGGAATACCTCGACGGATGGAGGGACCAGTACCGGACAGCAAAGCAAGATAACGGCCAAGACTTCGCTTGAAATTAAGAAGCCGAAGATCGGAATGCCCCTGGTTGATGAAAACGGAACGATCGTTTCGCCCGGTTCGATTTTCATGGAGGTTGAGGTGAAGGCTGAAAAGTTCGATGAGACCCAGAGCAATACCTATCAAGGTCAATCCCTGCCGGCTAAAAAGATCAGGGAGGCCAAGTCCATGGTAACCGTGAGGGATGGCGAGATCATCGTTTTGGGTGGGTTGCAGGAAGTCCAGGTCGATTCCACCGAGTCCAAATATAACCTGCTTAGCGACATTCCTTATTTCGGAAAGAAGTTCTTCCGTCCGAAAACCGTCAAGTATACCCCGACCGAGCTGCTTATTTTTCTCAAGCCCACGATCATGAAGCCGAGCCAAAATGATACCCCCGAAAACATAAGGTCAATCGATGACCGAATCAAGGGAGACTACAAGCCCAAGTACACTTCTCCTTCCGGGCAGGTGCTCGGACTGCCTGATATCGAAGGAAAGATCCGGGAGAATTCCTCCGTAAAGGACAGGCCGTCCTCACGACCTCAATTATGAACCTGACCCGCATGAGCAAAAACGGCTATCTTATCCTGCTTTCCCTTTTTTGGGCCTGGGGGACGGTTGTTTTCGGGAGTTCCGATAGTCCGTTCGCAAACCCGGACAAGCCTCCGCCCAAGCCTGCTGAAAAAGGCAATAACCTCCCGATTCCTCAGTCATTCAGGCCACCGGTCAAGCAACAGCCATCCCCTTTCGAGCTTCGAGGGTACTACAAGTTCGAGGGTCAATGGCGTTTCTATCTATACAACAAGAACGAACGGGAGGGCGCCTGGTTGGATAGTGACGAGAACTCGACCGCCGTCAGTTATGGGGGGGAAACCTTTGTTTTCGATACGGAAAACAAAGAGGTGGCGCATGAGGGGTTTCAACCCATCACACTCGTGGAGACCGCAAAGCCCACCGGCAAGCCCTTTACGCCTGCTCCCGCGAAGTCAAGCTCCCCGTCCAAGCCAAAACCCCCAAATCCAACTCTCAAGAAACCAGGTGCCCCGTCCATCCCTCGCCCATCTCTTCCGGGCAGACCCAGAAAATAAGTTTTGTGATTTCCGAAAAAGACAATGAAGTCGGCCAATCAGCCGAGCATCCGGACTCCGCGGGAGAGGGAAGAACCTTTCTGACTTCGGATTCCTTTGAGAGTATGGATTGGTGGACTGGGTTGGCCGATCTGGACAGGATCAACATTCTTTCTGCTCCCCTCGAGGACCGGGCCCGTTTGCTCGCGTCCAAGTACTCTTCGACGATTGACGAGACCATGCTTGAAATCGGTAAAAAGGCCGAACTTTCCTATGTCGAGGATTTTGAGCTTCCGGAGAATCCGACGAAGCTCCTCCCCCTCCGTCTGATTCATAGCTATAGCTGCCTCCCGGTTGGCGAAGAGGAGGATGAGGGCACGCTTAGATTGGTGACTGTCTGGCCCCCTTCCGAACGGATGAGCAGGTGGGTATTCGCGATATCCGGTAAAAAACCGATTTGGAGCCTGAGTTCGCCCGAGAAAATCTCCCGAGCCATTACGGAAAATTTTGGAATTGGGGCCGAGAGTCTGGATGAATCGGATCTTGATCTTGAGGGAGAGGAGGAGGCTCAGGACGATTTGGAGGATCAGAATGCGGCCATCATCCGTTTTGTAAACGAGGTGATCCAAAGAGCGATCGTGGACCGGGCAACCGACATTCATTTTGAACCGCATAAGGAAACTTTGCAAATCCGCTACCGGATTGACGGTCAGTTAGTGCCCGTCCGCGTACCGGATAACTTGAGAAGTTTTCAGGACGCCATTATTTCCCGGATCAAGATCATGAGTGCGATCAATATTTCCGAGAAGAGAAGACCGCAAGGGGGAAGGATCACCTTTTCCCAAGGACAGAGCGATCTGGATATCCGTGTTTCCACCCTTCCTACACTTTATGGGGAGAGCATAAGTCTCCGTCTGTTGAACGAAAAATCGCAACCTCTCTCGATGCGTGAGTTGGGGTTGATGATCGGTGACGAGAAAAACATAGTGTCCATTTTGGAAAAACCCCACGGGATCGTTCTGGTGACCGGGCCTACTGGTTCCGGTAAATCGACTTCCCTGACCGCCTTTATCCGCCGGATCCATAAACCCGAACGCCGGATCATGACGGTGGAGGATCCGGTCGAGTATGAAGTAGCCGGGATTAATCAAACTCAGGTTAATTCGGAAATCGGATTTACCTTCGCCAGCGCGTTGAGGGAAATCCTTCGTCAGGATCCGGACGTGATCATGGTTGGTGAAATCAGGGATCGGGAGACCGCTGACATTGCCATCCGGGCGTCCCTGACCGGACACTTGGTTTTGAGCACATTGCACACCAACGATGCGCCGGGGGCGATCACCCGACTGGTTGACATGGAGATCGAACCGTTCCTCATTGCCTCATCGGTAGAGATGGTCATTGCCCAAAGGCTTGTGCGCAGACTTTGCCAGGAATGTTGTTCGCCTGCCCAAATGTCCGAGACCGATATGCTCGCATCTCTTTCCATCCTCGAGGTGGATCCGTCCGAACTGGTTCACGCTTCCAACGTCATGCAGGCGCTCGGATGTCAAAAATGTCAGAACCTAGGATACCGTGGTCGGGTGGGGATTTTCGAATTGATGCGGATGAGTGACGAGATTCATGGCATGGTGATCAAGAACGCATCCGCTCCGGATATCCGGGAAATTGCCCTGTCGGAGGGCATGAGTACCTTGCAAGGCAGTGGCTGGGAGCAAATCAAGCGCGGGCTCACGACCTTCGACGAGGTTATCAGGTATGCCGATGGTTACGTCGATGAAGAACCGGATCAGGCATTCTCCGGGGATACCCCGGGTGGCGTGGTCGAAAGCCCTCTTGAGGACTGAGCTTTTCCAAAATGGCCAAATTCAAATACGTAGCCATTGACGTCAGGGGGAGGAGTTTGGCCGGAGAGGTCGAGGCTGATGACCTGAAAGCGGCCAAGCAGCTTGTGCGGGGCGAAGGGCTTACTCCGCTTAAGTTATCCCGAGTCGGTGGCGAGG
>Ga0315322_10001413_pt1 | contig 18670 bp, 14 predicted proteins | sample M110021515metaG_FD_203461 | JGI IMG/M metagenome (GOLD analysis project Ga0315322, IMG submission 203461) | Ammonia-oxidizing marine archaeal communities from Monterey Bay, California, United States - M1 100m 21515 | ecosystem: Environmental > Aquatic > Marine > Intertidal zone | place: USA...
CTGGGGCGACTTTTCTGACGATATCGACCTTCCTTTAGTCCAAAGCGGAGGCGAGCTATCACTCGACATGCCCGCCACTCGCACCGGGAGTGACCTGTAATGTTGCGCGCATCAAAAACACTCCTCGCGGGCCTATCTGCCTTCTCCCTGCTCGGCATCCTCGCACCTAGTGCGAGTGCGGACTTCACGGTCACGGGTAAGTTCCAATACACCGACCGCGAGTTCGTCTTCGGCCAGGGGTTCACCGGCGTCGAGCCCAAGCTCCCGATTCGCCAAGCCGAAGTCCAAGTCATCAACAACTCCACCGGTGCTATCCTTGCAACGGGCGACACAGACGAGAATGGCGATATCAGCATCTTTGTTGCCGGGTCAGGCACAAAGAACATCGTGGTGCGCTGCTTCTCCCGAAGCGAAGTCTTCGGCTCCAAAAACCTGCGTGTAACGAACAGCTCAAGTGTCGTCTACTCGCTGGCATCCTCGGTCTTTTCCAACTGGAGCCAGTCGAGCAACTTAAACATCGGCACGGTCACTTCCGGCAAGCTGACCAGCGGAGGGCTACAAGGCAACCCGTTTAACATGCTCGATATGATGGTGTCTGGTATTCAGTACATCAAAGCTTCCGGAGGCACCAATCCGGCACAGAGCATGCGAATGAGTTGGCCCGGCGGTTCGGGATCGTACGCATCGGGCACGACAGCGTTCATGGCGACGGACGATGGCTACGACGATATCGTACAGCTGCACGAACTCGGGCACGTCGTTCACAACGTCTACTCCGACAGCGACAGCCCCGGCGGCGGCCACTCCTTTTCGCAAAGTGACCAAGACCCACGCCTCTCGCTTGGCGAAGGCTGGGCTTCGTTCTATGCGGGCGCCGTTCGCCAGCATCGGGGCGAGTTCAACCCCGGCTTCTACATGGACTGCGACGGCAACGGTAGTACGGGGTCGGGAACTATTCAGCTGCGCATGCGATTCGAAGACGGCTTCCCGTACGGGGGCTCAACGGGCGGCGAAGGGGACGAAGGTGCGGTGTTCTGCACTCTGTGGGACACCGTCGACACGATCGCCACCAACGACGGCAACACAACCGACGACGACCCGATGGACGGCAGCGTAACCTACGCTGGTAAAACGGGTGACGCGGCGATGTGGTCGGGTTTCGTGGGACCAGTAAAGAGCGCCGCAAACTTGACGATTCGAAATATTTGGGACGGCTGGTTTTTACCGACAAACCACGGCGCACTTGCCGATATCACGCAGGTATTCACGGGCTGGAAGATGCGCTTCTTTCCCGACAGTCTTGAGCCAAACAACACGCAAGCCGCGGCGGCTCCGATCTCCCCGTCGAGTTCGTACAAAGGTATCTATACGCTGTACTCGCCGCAGAACCCAAGCGGCGCGCCAGGGGATGGCGACAGCGACTACTACTCCTTCCCGCTAAGCAACTCGGCTGTTTTCGAGGTCGAAACGCGCTACCCAAACTCAGCCGGAGACGCGCAAACTTACGTCGATCCCTTTATCCAAATCTATCGCCCGAACGGAACCCTGTTCTCCCAAGACGACGACAGTGGAACTGGTCGCAACGGAAAGCTTGTCAACCAAGTCGCAGACGTGTCGGGCGTTTGGAAAGTGCGCGTGTTCACTAATCACTCCTATCGAAAGACGGGATCCTACGAGCTGCGCGTTGAGCAGGTGTCAGGACCGCCCCCCTCGGGCGGGGCTCCCGTGATCACATCTGTCAGTCAGAGCTCGATGGATGCTGTTGTCATCGACGGCCCAGGCGTAGTCACGGTCACCGGTCAGAACTTCTCCGGCACAACTTCGGTGAAAGTGGACGGCATTCAGCTGACCAGCTTCCCGCCACAGTTCTCGATTCCAAACGACAGCACGTTGATCTTCATCATGCCGTTGGTAAGCCATCTCGGGGCTATTGCGGTTGACATCACGAACGCTACGGGCACGACAGGAACGACGGTCGACGTAGTGGCAAACAGCTCGCCTACTGTTGAGATGAAAAGTTCAGACCCGGGTTTCCTGATCCAAGGCCTCGGACTCCAACTCATCGTTGGCAGTCAAGTCGGCGATATCTTGGTTGTCGAGGGGTCGCCCGAGCTGCTCTCCTCAAGCCTGCCCGGCATCGCGGACTTCGCAATTGGCAACAACTTCAGCAGCCTGTTCCTACTGGGTGCGCCCGCGATTCCAAGTACTGGCTACCAGGAGCTTGTCATTCCGATGAGCGGCCTGCCCATCGGAATGAAAATCCACGTACAGGCGGCCGGCCTGCTGCTATCAGACAGCTACGCATTCCCGACAACCATGTCGAACGTGCAGACCGGAACGGTTCTCTTCTAGAGGGCGCTCTTTCTTAGCAAGGAAATCGCTGCCCGGGCAAAGGCCCAGGCAGCGATTTTCTGCTTACACCCTACGCGCTCAGCGCGAAGTGACCAAGTCGTCCACTGCGTCCGCCAAGTCCTCGGGGTTCGTTGTGATCACGCCATCTAGGGTTGCGCCTTTACTGCTAGCCAAGCTGTGCATGATCTGCAGCGCCATCACGGCGCAGCCCGCCAAGTTCGGGTGCAAGCGATCCGCTTGCAATAGGTCTCCCATCACCGCGGGCTCCCAAGTGAACTCGCCCACTTTAAACGTCCCGCCACTCCCCACGGTCTCATTGAACTCTGCAAGTGGAACAACAATCACATTCTCCTTGGCGCCGGCCCACTCGAGAATGCGCGCGTTAGCCGCTGCGAAGCTGTCCGCTGGAGGCATCGAGGAATAGGGGATCATCCGACCCGCGGCACCCGCCATGTTCGGAAGGTCCCCAACGAGGACAGGGCAGTCAAACTTGGCTAAGAGGGCTAACCCTGCCTCTAGACGCTCGCGGCGAAACGTAAGTGTGTTGCCAGGCCCGCCCGAGCCGTAGAAGAACCAAAATAGGAAGTCCACGGCGATCACAAGCGTCGGCTCAGTGGTAAGCGCTTTGTTCACTGCCTTGCCAGCAAAGCCCTCGGGATCTAGAAACGTCATCTCCGTCGAGCCGTCCGACGCCAAGCTGGAATCAATGAGAAGCCCAGCCTCGAAATAGTCGGCCAGTCGCGTTGGGACTCCGGTGTCAAGCTGGATGTTGAACCCAGCCGATGCGCTTGATCCCAGAATCACGTAGCGCTGGAAAAGAGCCGCATCCAAAGGGCTGGGCTCCTCTTCGAGTTTGGCCACCTCGGCGGCATCTGAAGATACGGTGGCTCCACCGGCCGTTGCTGCCGAGGGCTCTCGAACGGAAGCCACTTGGCAAGACACCGCAAACAGCAAGAGAGTCGCGAGAGTGGATCGGGAGAGCTTCATGGGGCGCTGGGGAGGTATTGGAGTAGCCGGCGAGCTGCGCGCCTGGGCCCGCAGAATAGAATGAGTCAGAGGAAGCCGAAAATCAATGCGACTGTACGGCTCAGCTTAACTAAGGTTCCGACTATGCCAACGGATAAAGAAGCCACCCCCACATCGCCTGTCGCACCTTGGATGGTGCCCGTACTCGCTCTTGCGGTCCTGGCCGCGTTCTGGGCCGGCATCTTTGGAGAGTTCGTCTACGACGACCTAACCCTCGTGGCGCGAGATCCAATGTTGCGCGATCTTGGCAGCTTAGCCGAACTCTTGACGAGGCCGCTGTGGAGCGGACTGCCAGAGATCTCTGGCGCCGACGCATCCGCAATTGGGCACTGGCGACCGCTCACTTCGCTCACGCTCGCCATTGGCTACGCAGTCGGGGGCAGCCCCACCAATCCGATCCCCTTTCACCTGATCTCACTGCTACTCCACGCGCTTGGGACCTTGGCGGCTTTCCGATTAGCACTTCGTATTTTCCCGGCGAGTCCGACGCAAGCCATCGCCGCGTTCTTCACCAGCCTGCTTTTTGCACTGCATCCACTTCACGTCGAAAGTGTCTCGTGGATTGCGGCGATCAACGACCCCCTATTTGGGCTGCTCTCCTTGCTTGCCCTAAGCGCATGGCTCAAGTGGCGTGCGGCCGACTCCCAGGGAATACCGCTCGCTGCAGGCGGCCTCTTTCTCTGCGCACTCCTGTCGAAAGAGCTCGCCGTAGGGTTGATCCCGATCGCATTCGTACTCGACTACGCGACTGCGCGAACACGCGGGAATAGCCTAAAAGGCTGGGCCGTACTCGGCGCCTCATTGGCAATCTGGTACTTCATGCGAGTCGGTGTTTTCGGAGACCTCTTTGCGGGCTTCGGACGCACGAATGCCAACTTTGGAGGCCTTTCACGGTCTCTAATGCTACGCGCCGAGATTCTTGGCGGCGGTATGTACCACCTAATTCTACCCCTAGAGCTCTCGCCGTTCCGACCTTTCAGGCTTGAGGTTTCGCCCGACGATCAGTTGCGCTACGTCCAAATGATCGGCGTCCTCATTTTCGCGCTTGGCCTTGTGGTCGCGCTCTTCAAACGCGACCGGATGAGCGTTGCAGCACTGCTCCTGCTGCCGGCTGGCTTGCTTCCCGTCCTCCTCGCCTCGGGCACATTGGGGCAAACACCCTACGCCGACCGGTACCTCTACTTGCCCGCGCTAGGGTATGGGTTGCTCCTCTCCCACCTTGCATTTCGCTACCTTCCAAAGAGTGGTGCCGCGGCTCTCCTTAGTGTGATCGCCATTGCTTTGGGCGCAAAGAGCACACTGCAGACCTCGATGTGGAGTGACCAAGAAACTCTCTATCGAACTGCCGTCGTCGATAATCCCGACTACGTCATGCTGCACTGGCAGCTCGGTGAGATTCTGCGCCAAAAGTACCTGATCGAGAATAACCCTAGGGACCTTGAGGCCGCTCACGACTCGTATGAGAGGGCTAGCCTGCTGCTCGAGGCTGCCAGTAAAGATCGCACGATACCGAAGACGGAGATCGATCACCTGCAGACCAGCTTGGGCCAAGGTTGGTGCTACCTACACCAAGCGCAAGGCGACGAATACCGCGACTTCGATACGCCGCGTACCATTTTCAAGATGCTGCTCGAGAAGGTGTTCGAACGCGAGCAAGCCAACATAGCGTCTGGGGGGCTACGCAAAATGCTTCCCCTGGAGCAGGTCTTCGGCGGGCTGGGTGTTTGCGACATTGCCATCGGTGACCTTGATGCGGCGGAGAAAAACTTCAAGCAAGCACTCGCCTTCAATCCAAACTATGCGCCCGCGGCTCACAACTTGGGAGTTGTCTACTTCGATCAGCAGGAGTGGAACTTGGCGCGACTCACTCTGGAGCGCGCTCTTGAACTTAAGCCCGAAGATGTGGGCGTGCTCGCCTATCTTGCGCGAAGCTTGTTCGAAGGGGGATGGCCGGACAATGCTCTTGACGTCGCGAAACGGATCACCGAGCTCGACCCCAATAGCCCGGAGCCTAAAATACTGGAAGGTAGCCACGCCTTCAAACGGCGGGATTGGAGTGCATCACTAGCTGCCTTTGACGCGGCCATCGCACTGGACTCACGCAACGCGTTCTCCCACTACCGGCGCGGCATGACGCTGTACAAGATGGACGAAATGGAGAGTGCGATCAAAGCCCTTCGCCAAGCGTGCGAGCTCTCGTCGCTGCACTTCGAAGCGCACTACAACCTGGGTAGCTTTCTTCTTCAGAACGGCTCCAACGCGGCCGCGCGGCCGTACCTAGACCGCGCCTATTCCATTGGTGGCAGCCCGCAGTCTCTGGCTGCGATGCGCGAGACCCTATACCAGCTCGATATGCGCAATCCCGAGCGGCTGCGTGACTTCGCCGAGCTCGACGATATGCGCAAAGATCCCTTAGGCGCACTCTGGTGGACGGAACGCGCGCTTGTAGCTGACCCGAGCAACGGGCGATCACGGCATTTGAAAGGCCGTATTTTGGTGGACGGAAACGAGTTCACGCTGGCGCTTCCCGAGCTACTCGAAGCCGTCGAGTTGATTCCAAACGGGTTTGGGCCTGCCATTGATTTGGGTCGCTGCCTAGCAGGGCTTGGCAATGCCGAACAAGCTCGCGAATCCTTCAACCGGGCACTTGAAATAATTGCCGCGCAGCCGATGCCGGAGAGCCAGCTCGAGCAAGAGGGCTTTCTTGCGCTACAAGAGCAGCTAGCACAGCAGGTGCAAGCACACCTCGCGAAGCTCTAGCGTCAGGCTCGAGTCCTCGAACTCGGAGTTCAATCGAACGGCGTTCGAAAAGTGGTCGTCGGCAAGCCGCGCCGTCAGTGGCTTCTCTGCGAGGACGCGCAGTGGAATCTCGGGATACTGGCAGTAGATGGCGCCGTCTTTGCCAACGACCCGCGATAGGATCTCGGTGCAGTAGCCATCCCCCGCCATTAGGTCCGCGACAACTTGACCGCGCTTGACATCAAAGAAGTCGAGAATGCGAGTGGGTTGGCGACCGAAGTCCCGAACAAGGTCACTCTCTAGGCGGTCATTGTGTTGGACGGCCTCGGCGACGGGATCGTCCCCCCCTGAAGTGCCGACGAGTCCAAGGCCCAGGGAAGTCGTCGCGATGAGGACGAGGATAGAGGGGAGCAGTTGAGTATTTTAAATCGGGAGAGCCTAGAGCGCGACCCGACATGATTCCCACCCAATCTAGGAAGGAAACAGCAACTACGCATTCTCGGTACCGTCGGGCTTGCGCCCCTTGAACAAGACGATACCAATGCCCGTCACGACCAAGAGCGCCGCGCAGTAGCCAAGCGTCCCGACGCTATCATCTGGTGCCCACTCGACATCCATCGCCACCAGCATCTTCATCGTCGCAAGTGTGATCAGTGGGTTTAGGGTGACGATTAGCGCAACCTTATACGCGGGCAGGCGCTTAAACGCCTCGCCCAGCGCTCCGTAGGCAACCAGGGTATTTGCGCCAAGAAAAGTCATCAGCAGCCACATGCCAACGCTCAGCCCTGTGAGTAGTTCGAAGTCGACGAGAGGCCACAACGTAATCGCTGGAAGTCCATAAAGAAGCAGGTTCAAGTCTTGGGGTCCGAACCCCTTTGCAAGAAGTAGTTTTTGCAACACGGCGTAGAGCGCCCATGCGAGCGCTGCACCGAACAGGATCGCGTTACCGAGGAGTAAATGCTCTCGGACGATGGTTGCGGACTCAAACTGATCATAGGCGAAGGCGGCGAAGCCCAGCAGGGCAAGCACGATCCCGTAGACCTGCACGCGCACCATTCGCTCTTTAAAAATGAAGACGCCGGCAACCGCGAGCATCAGTGGCGCAAGCTGAATCAAGACCTGTGCATTGCTAGGCGACGTCCGATCAAGCCCACCGACGTAGCCAAGATAGTTGAGCGTTAGCGCGACGGCCGCAAACAAGCCCATAGGCGGTGGCCTATAGAGGATACGCAAACGCCTTGGATTGCGCAGGGCAACAAACCCGACCAGGAATACAAATGCGAATGTGAAGCGGAACCAGACAATCGTGTTGACCGGAACGTCGTCCGCAGCGATCTTCATCGCGATAGCCAGGAAGCCCCACAAGAATGTGGTCAGCGACGCCATGGCCAATCCAACTTTTTGCTCTTGAGACGAGGTCACTCCAAAGGCTCCAGCTGTAGCTGCATGAAGATTTCTGTGTAGTACTCGCCATCGATTTGGAGCGAGCGAGGCTCTCTGCCCCACTCAACAAACCCAAGCGACGCATAGAGAGCTTGCGCCACAGGAGTAGCTGCGCTCACGCTAAGGGAAATCACACAAACACCCGGCAACGATTCTGAATAGTCGATTAGAGCCTGCATTAGCTCTCGGCCAATGCCGCGCCCGCGCCCCCTCGGAGCAACGTACATGCCCCACACCCCCAGGGCGTGGGCACGCTTTTGGTGCGGTCCCTGCCTGGCTACGCCGACGCTCCCGAGCAGCTCGCCCGTGTCGCTATCGAACGCGCCAAACGTCCGGTTTTCGCCCTGGCTCTCGAGCCGCGCACGCATGCCTTCTAGGTCACTCGCAGCATCGGTTTCGACCGAAGCTCCAAACGCCCTCGGCGACTCTTGTAGCATCTCCAAACGAAGCTCGACGTACAACTCGGCCTCGTCCGAAGTTATCGGGCGAATGATGATGGCCATACGGCGCTTAGATGAAAACCGCGTTGGTGTTGAATGCGGGTCCCTCGACGCAGCTCTTGGCGTTCGGCCACGCGCCCATTGGGCCGTCTGGTTTGGTCTCGACAACGCACCCGTTACAGATACCAACACCGCAGCCCATCAGGTCTTCCAAGCTGACGTAGCACTCGAGGTTGTTCTCGTTCGCGAAGCGTTCGACGGCGCGCAACATCGGTGTGGGACCACATGCAGCAATTCGAACCTTCTTAGGCACATTGCCGTCAGCCTGCAGCTTCTTCAAAAGTGTGACCACGTTGCCCTTGAATCCAAAGCTGCCGTCATCGGTCGCAACATGGAGCGCGCAATCGAGCTCACTAAATGCCTCGGCGTCATAAACCAAGTCGCGTGTACCCGCACCGTACAACATGAACGGCGCCGGCGTCGGCGCGGGTTCGCCATTGAGCTCGGCAAGCTCTACAGCTTTGCTAATGGCCTCGATGGCCATAAAGAACGGCGCCGAGCCGATGCCGCCCGCTAGAAAAACCCAGGGCGTGACGTCGGCGGGTTCAGTAAAATTTGGCCAGCCCTTTCCAAGCGGGCCAATCAGGCGAAGCTTCTCGCCGACAGATGAGTTCACCAAGGCGCGCGTGCCGTCACCAATCACCTTGATCATAAAGACCAGATCCGGCGGCCCATCTTCGCGATACGCTTCGCGATAGATCGAAAACGGGCGTGGAATGCGCGGCGACAAACCATCTTCGCGCCTCAACATGAAGAACCTATTGGGAGCGAGCGGACCGAGGCCTGCACTTGGTCGCACAGTAATCAAGGCACCGTCGCCGGGAAGGGTCTCGATCGCAATTAGCTCCGCAAGGGCGGAACGCGCGTCTTTGGGCGGGGCAACCATGGCGAGCAGGATACCGCCGCAGATAGGAATGGGAGCCAACTTCGCCGTGAATCGTGTGAGTGGAGGACCCAATTTCATAGTGAACGCTCCGATCGAAGAGGTCGCCGGTTCCTTAGGGTGTCAGCCTGAATAGCAAGCCGCTCTTCCAGTTTTCCGTCTCGACCCATCCCGCCAGAATCCTACGCCGTTATCATGTTCGCCCCATTTCCCGGCTCCCCGCCTTCCGTTAATACCAAGCCCGCGCCATGAGTATCCTGATCGTCTCCGAACTGAAGCGCCAATTCGGTGCCCTTGAGGTACTGCGTGGGGTTTCCTTCGCGGTCGAACGCGGAGACAAGATTGGCATCGTCGGGCGCAACGGCGAAGGCAAGACAACCCTGCTACGCCACATCGAAGGCGACGAGAAGCCGGACGCGGGCAAGGTCATGATCGCGAAAGGCTCGCGCATGAGCTACGTGCGCCAGCGCCCGGACTTCGGCGAGCACAAAACAGTTCGCGCGTACGTCGAAAGTGGGCTGGATGCAATCCACGCCTTGCAGGCGAACTTAACCAAACTCGAGGAAGATATGTGTGTTGTCGAGGGCGACCGCCTGGACACGATCATGCACCGTCACGGCGAGCTGGTCGAGCGCATGGAATTCCTTGGCGGTTGGGATGCCGACCACCGCGTCGGGGCGGTCATGCACGGCATCGGGCTTGAAGATGAATTGTGGAAGCGCGACCCGAACACGCTAAGCGGTGGCGAGAAGAGCCGCGTCGCTTTGGCGCGTGAACTGGTCTCTGCTCCCGACCTGTTGCTTCTCGACGAGCCGACCAACCACTTGGACCTTGAAGGTATCGAATGGATCGAGAGCTACCTCAAGGATCTCAAAAGTGCCGTCGTCATCGTCAGCCACGACCGTCGCCTGTTGAACCGCGCGACCACTCAGATCCTAGAGCTGGTGAATGGTGTCGCGGTTAAGTATCCAGGCAACTACGACAAGTACTTGATGTTGAAGCTGGAACGCTTCGACTCCGACTACAAGACGTGGAAGCAGCAGAGTGAGATGATCCGTAAAGAGGAGAACTTCATTCGCAAGCACATGGGCAGCCAACGCACGGCCGAGGCCAAAGGCCGCGCGAAGAAGCTGACGCACGTCACGCGCGTCGAACAGCCTCATCATGATGTGCGCAAGCCACACCTCAACATGGGTAACGTCGCTCGCGGTGGCGAGATGGTTTTCGAGGGGCTTGGCCTAGACGTAGGCTACGACAACACCCCCCTATTGTCCGATGTCAATGTGCGCCTTGGCCGCGGGGATCGCTTGGGCATTGTCGGGCCGAACGGGGCCGGTAAGACGACTCTACTCAAAGTTCTCGCGGGCATGATGGATCCGCTGGGCGGAGAGCTGCGCTTTGGCCATAAGGCCAGCGTTGGCTACTACGATCAAAATACGAGCCACCTCGACGACACCGAGTCCGTTTACGAGCACGTGCGCATCCGCTACCCACAGATGACACACCTTGAAATCCGCTCGCACCTGGCGAGGTTCCTGTTCCGTGGGAAGGATGTCGAGGCCATCGTCGGGCGCCTTTCGGGTGGCGAACGCGCTCGTGTTGCGCTTGCGCTTTTGATGCTTGAAAGTCCCAGCTGGCTGGCGATGGACGAGCCGACCAACCACTTAGACTTGGCCGCGCGCACCTCGATCGAGGAGTTCCTGTCGGAGTTTCCCGGCGCGATCATCACGATCAGTCACGACCGCGAGTTCTTGGACGCGCTGTGCAACTCCGTGCTCGAAATCCGCACGGATGGAAGCGCGCGCCAAATGCCTGGCAACTACACCGACTGGCGCAACGCGCTGATCTCCGAACGCGACCAAAAGAACGTCGACAAGGAAAAAGCAAAGCAGCGCCAAAAGGACGTCGGCCGTGCCTCTCAGGCCAAGGTCGAGGCAAACAACAAAAAAGTCGACAAGAAGCAGGGCAAACCCAAAGTGCGCAACCCCTGGGCCTTCGACAAGCTCGAGCAGGCTATCGAAAAGCTCGAATCTAAGCGCGACACTATGTTAGCTGACATGCAGAAAGAGGACATCTACAAGGATGCTTCTAGGCTGACCGATTTGCAATACGCTCTGGCCGAGGTCGAGCGCGATCTGGAATCGAAAAACGAAGAGTGGGCCAACTGGGGCTAGGACCAACAAGCTATGAAACGATTCGCAGACGAGATTCGCACGGCCATCGCCACAGCCACCGGAACTAACGCGGGAGGGGTTCGACTGGAGAAGCCGCGCGACATTGCTTTGGGCGACTTCGCGTTTCCGTGCTTCGTGCTCGCCAAGGAGCTGAGGCAAGCGCCACCCGCAATCGCAAGCGACCTGGCCGGCAAGTTGAACAACAGCTTCACGAACATCGAAGCGGTTGCGACGGGGCCGTACCTCAACTTCAAAGTCGAAGTTGCGACGCTTAGCCAAGCTGTGATCGAAGGCGCTATCGAAGGCGAGCTGTCCTATGGCAAGTCCGACGAGGGCGCGGGCCGTAAGGTTGTGATCGACTTCTCCTCGCCCAACATCGCCAAGCCGATGCACGTCGGTCACCTGCGCTCGACCATCTTGGGCGCAAGTCTATACCGCATGCATGCGCTGCTCGGCTACGAGCCCGTCGGCATCAATCACATCGGCGACTGGGGTGCCCAGTTCGGCAAGCTCGTCGCCGCCATCGCCCGTTGGGGCGACACCGTCGACATCGACGCGGATCCGATCCCCGCGCTGCTCGCCTTGTATGTGCGCTTCCACGACGAAGCCGAGGCTGACCCGACTCTCGAAGAAGAGGCGCGCGCCGCATTCCGCGAGCTCGAGAGCGGCGTCGAGGGCGAAGTGCGCGCGACCTGGCGCAAGATCACCGAGCTCTCCCTCGCCGAGTTCAACAAGACCTACGAGCGCCTTGGCGTCGAGTTTGATCTCGTGCGCGGCGAGGCGTGGTACGAGGACAAGCTCGAGTCCACCATTAAACGCATCGAAGACAGCGGCGTTACCGAAGTCTCCGATGGCGCGACGATCGTCGACCTGACCTCGATCCGCAAGAAGATGGCCCCGTGCCTGCTCAAGAAAACCGACGGCACCACGCTGTACGCAACGCGCGATATGGCCGCGCTGTTTTCACGCCAGGCCGAGTTCGATTTCCACCGCCTGCTCTGGGTCGTCGGCTCGGATCAGAAGCTGCACTTCGAGCAACTCAAAGGCGTGCTGAAGCGCATGGAGCTTCCATGGGAGCCCGCCTGCGAGCACGTCTCGTTCGGCATGATGCGCCTGCCCGAGGGCAAGCTCTCCACCCGTGAGGGCAAGGTCGTCTTCTTGGGTGACGTGCTCGACCGCGCGGTTGTGGAAGCTCGTAAAACCATCGCGGAAAAGAACCCCGACCTCGCGAACGCAGACGCGGTCGCCGAGCAAGTCGGCGTCGGCGCGATCGTGTTCAACGACCTCAAGCGCGAGCGCATCAAGGACGTCCTGTTCCAGTGGGAAGAGGTCCTATCATTCGAGGGCGAGACCGGCCCCTACGTCCAATACACCTTCGCCCGCACGCGCTCGATTTTACGCAAGGCCAAGGCCGCTGGAGAGGACGCAGCTACGACAGGCGCAACGCCGGACTGGACAGCACTCGAAGACGCGCGCGCCGTCATCTTGGCGATAGGCCGCTACCCCGAGGCGATCCGGACCGCCGCCGCCGAGGCCGAGCCAAGCCACCTCACGCAGTTCCTTCTGAACCTGTCACGCGAGACCAACAGTTGGTACGCCAACAACCGCGTTCTGGGCGAGGCCCCTGGGCTGACAGCCGCACGACTCGCGCTTGTCGAAGCAGCGGGCACGGTGATCGAGGCCGGCCTGACGATGTTGGGCGTCGCTGCGCCAAGCGAGATGTAAAAACTTGGCGAGGAGCGTCACGCCACTCACCAGACAACGAGATCAGAGTTGCGCTTGCGAGGCGCAGAGCCTTCGGCGAGATGCGAAGACGTGAGTAGCGCCGCCAGTGCGCTAGGGCTTGAAATCGACCTTGATCGCCGAGCTCGAGATGGGTGTGACGCCTAACTGGAACGCCTGCACTACAAGCGTCGCTGATCCGCCGCCGCCGGGGACAGGCACTGTTAGCTCGCCGGTCGCGTCTGTTGTCAACGCGATCACGGACGTTATCGGGAAAGGCACGACGGTCGTTCCCAGGATCTGGGTTGGCAACGAAGAGGGGCCGATCGCCAAGAACATCGGCGTTTGAGGCAATGCCCCCATCAAGGTCAGTTGCGCGTCGTTTCCAGTCGACAGGTCGCCTCCGCAAACTTCAAGGATGGGGCCGTCGCCGTATCCCAAGTCCTCTTGGCACGTCGGCGCTGCCACTTGCAACCAAACCTGCGTGCCCTCGCGGCGCGATAGGATCATATCCATCGCCCCATCGCCATTCACGTCGAAGACGGCAACGTCGTGAGTCCAGCGCAAGTCGTCGGGAAGTAAGCCATGTGCACCAACCCAGTTGTTGTCGGACAAGCTCGCGCGTTCTTCTACAAGGTCAATATCGTCGCCTCCAACAGTCCCGCCCCGGTTGTGATAGAGGTGCAATCGAAAGTCCGGCGCATAAGTCGGGATCTCGACGTCGACATCGGCGATGAGTAGCTCGTCCCATCCGTCGCCGTCTAGGTCGGCAATCAAGTTGTTCGAACTGTAAGTCAGGCCCAGGTAGCCGGCGGGCTCGCCACCTGAGAGAAATTGGACGTCTTTTGTTGCGGACCAGTTGACGTCACCGGCGGGCTTGTTGCCCATATTGAACAGGACGAAGTCATTCTCGTTTGACGTCACCGCCAAGTCCAAGCGTCCGTCACTATTCAAGTCGCCCGCGTTGATGAAGTACGGTGCGGGAGCGATGCCCGTGGTATGCACTGCGAAAGAGCCAGGGTTCAGGGGATCGTTGTAGGCGACGGATAAGTACTCGGGAAACTGGTACGTCAGTTGCTTGATCACATCGACCGCTCCATCTTGATTCACATCGGCGAGCACAACCGAGTTGCAAAATCTAGACTTAATCATCGCCGGTGACAGCGACAGAGCTGTCGCGTCGGTGAAGAAACCGTTGCCGTCGTTGATAAGCAAGCGATCTTCAGTGTCTTCCGATTCTTGCTGCAGTGACCCGAACAGCGTTGTGCCCGTGTCGTGATCGCCAAAATACAGATCGACGGCGCCATCGTCATTCACATCGCCTGCGGCGACTGCCATGAACCTGGGCTCTAAAAGTACGCCACTCGCCAAATGGAGCAAAGCGGGGAAGCGACTGTCCTCGTAGCGAAAGCCCTGCCAGACTCCACCGACCCGACCTAGGTTCACATAGATACGTGGGTGATGAATGTGCTTAGGCTGGCCGATCGTATGCTCGGGAGCGGTGATGATTTCTGGGTAGCCATCACCGGTCAAGTCGACGAGCACCACGTCGCGATCATTCGTAGCCGTCAAAAAACCAAGGTCGCCCGCGACGTCGGATGCCGAGGCAAAGGCCGCCGTTCGATCGACGAGCACACCGGACTCATTCAAGAGCAAAACGTTCGTACGCATGCCCGTTGTTGTGAACGGCTCTTTGCGAACAATGACTAGATCCGTGTCGCCGTCCAGATCAATGTCTCCCCAAGCTAGGTCTGTCTCGTGATTGTCATCCGAGAGCTGCGCGCCGCTCGGAAGCGAAGACGGCGACTGCTGGAACGAGGCCCACTTGTCGTTGAACTGGGCGCTTGCCGGATGCGCAAGAAACAGCGCGGCGGCGAGGCACAGTGGCCATGCCTTGCGGGCCCCCAGCTTGAATTTTGCCGAGCCAGAGGCGACACCACCGTGCTGGAACATGATTGGGAGTATGGCTCTTACCTAGGGGAGGGGTGAATGGATGAACTTCTGGAGATGGGGGAAAGCGCCAACTGCCCCCTGCATGCAATTTACCCCAAGAGCTCGGGTCTGGGGGGGGAATCCAATGCAGGTGGGCACTTTCCGACCTACACCCCCTCTCCCCAGTACGGGCAGACCTACCGAGCCATACACGCCACGCTTATGAATGCAGCGTGCATGGCACGGGCATGCCGATCGTTGGTGTTGGCACGGTTGGTTGGCAAAGATCCCCTAGGGCACTATTTCCGCCTGTACTGCGTTCGAGACCATGCCCACGCCATCGGGATCGCTCGGATCGAATACGACAAACGCGTGGTGCACTGTTAGCCCGACGTATGCGGGACTACTGGCAGGCGGAACATTGAAGCTTGCGATGCCCGCGCCGAACATGTCTAGTCCGGCGAATGAACCTGCCAATATCGGCGAGTTCGGGTTCGTCAGCGTGAACGAAGTGTAGCTGTCAAAATTGAGGGGCATAACCTCGCCACCAACCGGAATCCCTGGCGTCGTGCCACTCAAGCTGCCAAGAACAAAGTAGGCAAGAAACGCGTTGTCTTTCCCAGTCCAGATCGACAGGGGTTGCGAGCCACCGGCGCTGACAGAAACTTGGCTGACACCGAGTGTGTCCAACGGTCCGCGATCGCGGATGAGGAAGCCCATCAACATGTCGCTGGGTTCGTTGACGCTTGCCATGATGCCGAAGTCCTCGCGGTCGGCCATCCAGCCATCCACGATGTAAGGCGAGCCCTCAGAGGTGATCGCAAGTGAACCGTCCGCGGCAAGTAGTATCGTACCGGTGCTGCTGTCAGGACCTCCACCACTCCCCGATAGCTCGGCCCAGGAGCTATCTCCGTTGAACGTGAACGGCCCGCCGAAACCCCCGATGCTAACGACTCCCGTCGCACCCCGTTGAGAGGATGATGCGAAAGGGGCAGGCTGTTCGGCTCCCACCAAACTAATGAACCAATCCCCATTTAGCGTGCCGCTCGTCGGCGCGCTGGCCCCCTTCCTTACCAAGACGGTCAAAAAGCTCTCCGTGCCGGACCACTCAGAGAGAAACGCGACACTTCCATCCGTGGAGACCATCCCGGTTGTGCCCGAACCGCCAATGTCGATCTGTCCATCCGCCAACACGGAATAGGATCCCGAGTCGCCCCCGCTTCCCATGAACTGGCCCGCAGGACCGAACTCGCGGTTCGAGTTTGTCGCGCTGAAGTTACCCGCACCATCAAAGGAGGCAGTGCCCCAATCGACCTGCGATCGCACGCCTCCGGAAACTTGCTCCTGACTGAATGCCGCCAAGGCATACGCGCCGTCTAAGTCGGCGTTCGACATGCCGGCTCCTTGGCGGATTCCGATCAGGATTCTCGGCCTGCCAACATCTGTGACTTGCACTACGAGGATATCTCGCTCCCAAGTCATCTGAACCAGCGAAACTTCGATGCCGGGGGTCGCGGGTGCAAAGTCGAGCAACATCGTGCCGTCCAGCGAGCAGTCATAGGTTCCATTCTTGGCCTCGATCACGAGATCAGTGCCACCCCCCACGCAGGCGCGCTGCTCGGTCGCGTTGAGAGTAAACGTACCAGCGGGGTCGAATGCAACCGTGCCGCGCTCGCCGAATGTCACCAAGCTATCGACGGTCGGCGTGCAAGCGTCGAAGTAATCCGCCCCAATCGCGCCATAGGTATACGTGCCACTCAGCGGGACGTCTCCCTGGGCAAAGGACTGCGAGGAGAAGAGCGCAACGAAAAAAGCGGCAGCGGCGTGCTTGAACATGATTGGTTCGGGGGGGCTAGGCTGAGGGGGGTGACCGAATCTCTACAAATAGAAGCTACCATGAGAGCCAAAATCTCGCTTGCCCCCGTGCAGCACCGCCATGCAGGCACAAGTGCACAGAAGTGTGCGGCACCGCTTATCCGCCTATTGAAGTCAGGGAGTCGGTTCTATACAAGTTAGGGGCGTTTTCTCACCCCGTTCACCCTGCCTCCCCCATCTACTGTGTCCAACTCAATCGAGAGCTACCTTCGCGACGTCCCTGACTTTCCTAAGCCAGGGATTGTTTTTAAGGACATAACGCCGCTGCTGGCTAGCCCAGAGGGGTTGCAACTGTCGATCGACATGCTGGCCGAGCTGGTGGATCCTGACTCCTACGACGTGATAGCGGGCATTGAATCCCGGGGTTTCATCTTTGGGGTACCCCTTGCCACGAAGCTTGGGAAGGGGTTTGTACCTATCCGGAAGCCCGGAAAGCTGCCTTTCACGACGGTTTCGGTGTCTTACGAGCTCGAGTACGGCACGGACACGGTCGAAATCCATACGGACGCCCTTGAGGGCACGCCCCGGGTGCTAATCGTGGACGATCTGCTAGCTACGGGGGGCACTATGGCGGCTGCAATCGAGCTGATTCGCAAGGTTGGCGGGACTCCGGTGGCCTGTGCCCTGGTGATCGAGCTCGGCTTCCTGCCCGGCCGCGACAAGCTCGACGGGGTTCCAGCCCATGCCCTCGTGACGGTCTAATCCTTGGGACTTCTCGCCTCAAAAGTGGAAAAACATTCCGGATGACTCTCAAGTATCAAGCCCAGCGGTCGACAAAGGAGGGTAGCCCCCATGGGCCCGTTCCCGCTCCTTCTGATCCACTAGCGACGCATGAAAGCATCCAAGCAACTGTTGAAGTCCCAAGAGGCTTCCGAGACTTCCAGTCCCATTACCAAGCTGATGTCTTCACCAGATGCGAAGTCCAACACGAAGGCCAGGGGAGCCGCCAAGCCCAAGCGCATGGCTAAGAAGAAAAAGGCCACCAAGAAGGCCACCAAGAAGGCTGACGTGGCCATGGCGGACCGCCCCACCGAAGAGCTCTGGACAGCCTACGGGAAGGAGTTCAAGAAGGTCGGACGCGATGGCTCTGTAAAGCTCCAAGAGCTGCGCAACGAGCTCATGGAGCGTCATATGCCCCTGGTGCGCTACCACGCTGAGCGCCTGCAGCAGACCCTGCCCAAGTCCATTGAGCTCGACGACCTGATCAGCGCCGGCACCTTTGGATTGATGGATGCCATCCGCGGCTTTGACCCGGACCGAGGCTATAAGTTCAAGACCTACTGCTCGACCCGCATCCGCGGCGCGATCCTCGATCAGCTGCGCAGCCAGGACTGGGTCCCGCGCCTCGTACGCGTCAAGGCCACCCGCATCGAGCGCATGTACCAGAAGCTCATGGGCGAGTACGGGCGCGAGCCCAGCCACTCAGAGCTGGCCCGTCACCTCGACCTCGAGCACGGCGAGTTGCTGAAGGAAATGGAGGGCGCGAAAGCCAAGGCCATGTACTCGCTAAGCGAGAAGTGGGACGACGGCGACGACGGCGACTCGGTCGAGAAGATGGACATCGTCGAAGACCGCACCGCCGAGGACCCCGTCAACGAACTCAACAAGCGCGACTTGATGCTCTACATGACCAAGTCGCTGACGCACAAGGAGCAGTTCATCATCGAGCAGTACTACCAGCTCGGTCACACAATGCGAGAGATCGGCGAGATGCTCGCCTTGACCGAGAGCCGCGTGTGCCAGATCCACTCGAACGTAATGGGACGCCTGCGCGGCTTGCTCGACCGCAAGCAAGATAACTTGATGACTTGATCCAGTCGGCGCTTCGCCACTGCAATCTACAACTGAGAAGGTCGGCCTCTCCGCGAGGGGCCGACCTTCTCTCTGTCAGCGAGCGTCGATCTCGCGCACGACGACGTTCCTGAACTCGATCACGGCGCCCTCTGACTGCAGCGCGATTACACCTGGCATGTGGGCGGCCCAGCTTGCGGTGTTCTGGATTTCGCCGTTGACCTCTAGAGTCA
>Ga0315322_10001414_pt1 | contig 18666 bp, 39 predicted proteins | sample M110021515metaG_FD_203461 | JGI IMG/M metagenome (GOLD analysis project Ga0315322, IMG submission 203461) | Ammonia-oxidizing marine archaeal communities from Monterey Bay, California, United States - M1 100m 21515 | ecosystem: Environmental > Aquatic > Marine > Intertidal zone | place: USA...
GTCTCCGCTTTGGATTCTCTTTTTCGAAAAGACAGTAAATCTTATATGAGCCACATAAAAGTAAAATTTCATCCAAAATCGGATTCAACCACTGCAAAATCTTTCATGAAAGACCACCTGTTGCCAGTGATAAGATCACAATCAATTCCGGGATGCAAAGTTATTCGTGTCGTTGAACATCCGGAACAAATATCATAATGGCGATAAAATTAACAATCCGCCAACCCGATACAGAAAAGGTAGCCAAGGTTATCATGCTCGACAATGATAGGATCTTATTATTGAAAAGAAAAAAGAATCAAAAATATCCAGAGAAGTGGGATCTCCCCGGCGGACATCTGGTTGTCGGCGAAGACTGGGAAGCAGGAGCAACACGGGAAGTAGAAGAAGAGACAAATTTGAAGATTGGTAATCTTGAATTTGTTTCAAAAAATAATAACAAAAGCTTTTTCAAAACAGGAGTTTGGCACGGGCAACTATTCTCGAAAAGCGAACTGCCGGAGCACGATGATCTTATGTGGATCAGTATCGATAAAGTTGCAGAATTAAATAATTTAAGTGATATTTATTTGAGTGCCATAAGGGAGGCATTTAAATGAGAAATATATTTTTATTGGTGGTGCTGCTGGGTTCAATATCCTGCGGCAAAAAAAATAAAGAGGCTACCACGCCCCTAAAAAGAAATATGGAGATCCTAGACGAAGAGGATCTAGAACACCTGCCAGAGTCATAATAAAAAATACTTTTGACATTTTGTGTGATAGTTATTAATGGGGGGAAAATCCTGTCCCGGAGATCATTATCATGAGAAGTGTATTATTATTTTTAGGTCTTGTATTCATGCTGGCAACGCCCAGCTGTGCCAGAACCGACAGCGGACTAACGGCGCACGATTTAGCGGTTCAAGAATTAAAGCAGAGTCAGGAATGCTGCTATTTAGAATACGGCGTAAAAGAAAAAGTCGAAGGCAAAGCAGTCAAAATTTCAAGAGAGGCTGCGGTTGTTGTTCATGTTCAGCAAGCCGGAGGAAGATACCGTGGAACTGGAACATATTTTAAGTATAGGGGTCACCACATTGTGGTAACTGCTGCTCATATCTGGGCAGAGTCAGCACCACAGCCTCTATCGCCTAGCGCAATGGTCGAGTCACCGCACGAGCAGGTGATAGGTAAAATAGTTTACTGGGATCCGTATGTTGATATCGCAATCCTTGTGGTTCCAGCGTTGGAGAGTCGAAATCCCGCAAAATTAGTAAGAGATCCAGAATATGCAGTAGGTGAGGATGTCGTTTATTCTGGTTTTCCCGGAGCAAATTCGCTTTTGACCTTCGAGGGTCAGCTCGCTGGTGATGGATACGGAACAGATTTAGCCATGCACTCTATGGCATGGGGCGGATCATCTGGCTCTGGCGTGTTTGATTCGAAAGGTCGCTTCGTCGGCGTTGTTAGTTCAATCATGGTCGGCCGAGGGTTTATGGGACCACAACTTGTGGGGACAATTGTTTATGTCGCCCCAGCGAACCTAATCGACATGAATTATTTAAGAGAAAATATTGAAAAGCTGGAGGGTAAAAAGAATGAACGTTTTTAAATACCTCTGCGTTTCCGCATTTTTGCTATTAGCCAGCTGTTATAATGGTCTTGATTATGTTGTGCACGGGTCAGCAACAGAAGTAGAAACAGAAGTCATAATCTTAACAACCGAGCCAGATCCAGATATTTGGATTGAATCGTTTACACAAGTAGCTTCATATGAAAAAATAGATATCTTGTGGGTAATCGATGGGTCTTGTTCTATGCAGCAACACAAAACGAGGCTGCTCTCTGGCATCGAGCACATGATGAATAATCTACCAACAGATATAAACTGGAGATTGAAAATGATAACGGCAGGTGAATATAAGTGGATCACCCAGCCGACTACCTTTCCTTTAACTAGGGGAGATACAATAACAGATGCCATGAACATGTATAATGATTTACCTAATGACGGCGGAGAAGCCGGTTTCGCCGCTACGAAAAATTATATCCTAGACGACGCGTACGCCAGTACTTGGTTGCGTTCCGATGCCGCTATGCTAGTTGTCTTTGTCTCGGATGAAGAAGAGCAAAGTGACATAACGGTATCAGAATTTACTTTGTGGTATGAAAATTATAGAAAAACAGCTTACATATCTTTTATCGGAAACGTAGACCCATCAGTGACACTTTGCCCCGTCGTGAGTTCTGCCGATGTCGGCAAAAAATATATTGATGCTGCTAATTACTTTAGCGGTACCGTTGTTGATATATGTGAGGCAGACTGGTCATCAGGTGTAGATGATGCAACACAAAAAATAGAACCGATTGAAGAATGGGAGTTAGCCCATGTGCCCTACGAGCACACCATCGTCGTCTTCGAAGACGGATCAAAAATGGATCCAGCAGAATGGGTTTATGATCCTGCAATAAATATAATAGAATTTGTGAATACGCCACCCGAAGGTGCCTTAATAGAAATCGGCTATGCTATCAAATTTTATAAATTAAACCCTTGACAAAAAACAATTCACCAGTTATAATGTAATGTAACTATTTATTAATACAACCTTGAGGTATGTTATGTTTAGAAGATTGTTGGGAAATATATTATTAAATTTGGGATATATCCCACGAGAAGATTACAACGCTGCAATCTATGACGGCATAAAGTTGCAGCAAAATCTTGCGAACTTGGCCAAAAAGAGTCAAGATCTTGAGAAATTGAACACGCAATTGTCAGGCGAGGTGAAAGCTTTATTAGAGGAAAATAACTCATTGTGGGATATGTTGGATGAAATGAAAGATTCATCTTCTTTCGGCACCGCCCAAATGGAGTCTACAATGGAAAATATAAAAGATATGCTCACAGATGAGATGCTGAAAGATTTTAAGCCCATCGGCGAAGCTTAGGAGTTTTAGAATATGGGACAAGGAAATGCAGAAGGCGAATCCAGTAGCGTGACTATTGAACAAGAAGATTTAAAACCAAAGCCAATCCCAAAAATGGCACCAAGGGGTATTGAGGCATTTACGGTTTGTCGCCAGCACGATGAGACTGGTGTCTCTGGCGAGGGTGTGATTATTGAGGGTGTAGTTTTGGGAACTGGGCAGTGCATCGTTCACTGGCTTTATCCGCCACCGAGAGGGGGTATAGCTATTTTTGATTCTATGACAGATTTCATCAAAGTTCATATCGAGCCACACCCAGCAAATAAAACAATTATTACCTATCAAGATGGGGAACAAGACATCTATGGTGACTAATTATAGTGAGGGAAAACAATGAAAGAGTGGGAAGAATATAAAACAATATTACGCGAGACGGAAGAGTTTCAAAAAAAGATGATTCGCAAGCACCGGAGAGGCAAAGAAAGACTTCTTGCACTCGGGCCACAGGCGAATACTGCACCCTATACCAGTAAGCCCTCGATGGAGAGATCCAAATCGGCACCTCCGGGATTCGGAGCCATCGGGGAATCCGAAGTAGAAGTTGTTCCAGAATTAAAAGAGGATTTAAATGCAGATATTTGGAATGAGGATAACAAACTCACGCCGGAAATCTCTGAAAAATTGTTACGAATCGCAAAAGATTTTTATGACAAATTAGATTTACCCGCAGATATTCTCGATATCACCTTTACTGGCTCTATGGCAAATTATAATTGGACAGATTTATCCGATATAGATTTACATATAGTTATAAATTATGCAGATGTGAACGAAGATCGGGAACTTGTGAAGAGTTATTTAATGGAGGCGAAGTCAAATTGGAATCGTTCTCATGACATTCGAATAAAGGGGCACGAGGTCGAAATTTATGTTCAAGACTCAAGCGAGCCACACCACTCCACAGCCGTTTATTCAGTGCTTAATGACGAATGGGTAATTGAACCAAGGGTAAAGACCTTCGAAGTAAGTGAAGACGCTGTGAGCCAAAAGGCAGAGCATTTCATCAAAATGATAGAAGATGTTGAGACTCGCTTTGACGAAGAAAAATATGAAGAGGTATATGGTGATGCTGATCGCCTACGAGAAAAATTAAGAAATTATCGTCAATCAGGCTTGGAGTCAGGTGGTGAATTCTCTGTTGAAAATTTAGCTTTTAAATATCTTAGAAACACAGATGAGATTGGTAAATTAATGGATCTATCAAGAGATGCCTATGATGCCATGATGTCTGTAAAAGAGGTGCGAGGATAAATATTGTGAATGTCCAATGAAAATACTTATAAATTAGGCGACATTGTGCGCTGGAGAGATTCCAAAATAATTGGAACGTATGAGTATGGAATGGTCATAAAGAAGCCGGAAGTCGTTTCTGGGGGCACATATAAGTTCATAAACGAAGTTGTTGAGGTATTCGGCGTTAGTGATAGCTCATTTATTGAGACACGCCCCCTCATATCGCTAACGGTATTCTCTTTCGGAGAGCAGAGAATCACAACTCTGTACAGAAATCCAGAGGAAATCCCCTATCAAATAGAAAAAGTTGATTTTATCGAAAAAAGTACTTGACACATAGCTGCACAAGGTGTATAATATTATATATAAGACGGAGTTTTTATTATATGTCTATTGATACGCAACTTTTAATTATTCACCTTTTAAATAGAGAAATAAAGAAATCTAATCATATCGCCACATTAGATTATTTTGCTGATGTGAGAGCGGCTAAGCGGGATTTCATTCGACACGCCAAAACATTGGGATATCGTAGTAACGGGAGAAAAAGATGAAACGCACAAACATCGGGCCCGGCTCTATGACCTATACTGTAATTTATCAGAAGTTAAACGGAGATTTTGCATCCGAAATAGTATCGGGATCCTATAGCAAATCAGCTGTATGGCAACAGGCTCAAATAAAATTTAACAAAAGGGTTATCGCAATCATGCCGGGAAATCACAAGGTTATTATGGGTTCTTGACATTTACTTGACAACTTTGTTGTAGACAAACTTATTTCAAACATGTATAATGTATATACAAAACAGGGAGAACCCAATGTCAGAAAAGATTATCAACATTACCGAAACCGCTGCTGTAGACGTGGAGCTACTTAAAGAGCAGCGCAATGCCTTGCTAGAGCTTGCAGAAGTCTTATCAAATTCTAACCGCTTCGATGTCGAAGAGTTCTTTGCGTTTGATCGAGATGATGCCTGTGAGAAAATCGAAGGGGTAATCAACCTCTTGGATGCTTTGCTTGATGATGTAGAAGACTGCAACCTATAATTTAATTTTTTTGATTGAGAGGAATAATATGTTCAAGACTTGTAAGCACTGTGGAATTGAGTTTGATGTTAATTCACGACAAAAGAAATTTGTTGGAGGATACATCAATGAGTGCCCTGACTGCGTGGAAGAAAACGGCGGCGATCAATCCGCGCCCATGCACTTTGGAGTAACTGGCTCGTGCGGATCCCTTGCTGTTCGTCGCTTTGACAGTGAAGAGGATAGGAACAAATTTGAGAAAGACTATAAATCAACCAAGACACTGAAGGATTACATGTAATGTTCCCATGCGGCACACCTGAATTATCAGACCTCCGCATTGGGCAAATCATAAAGTGGGTGTCAAAGACTTCCGGCAGAAAATCGATATGGATACTGGTGGAAGAACTCACCCATACGAAAGAGATTGGAAACCGTAATTTTAAAATGTGGTGTCTCGCCACATACGATAACTCAACCAATCTCCAACCCGGTGGAACAACACAATATGAATTTAATCACGGCAACGTTTCGAGCTATGAGATTATATCCGGCGTTTGACATTCTCTTGACAACTTTTTCATTGACAACTTCACAAATTAATGCTAAATTAATATTACAAAAGAAAGGAGCATTAAATGTTATTACCGTGGAAACTGGCAGATATAGCCAACAACTTTGGAATTAACCCGAATATTTTTTGGAGTCACCAAAATGGAAGCACTCTCTCGAAAATTTCAGAACTAGTAATCGCAGATGTCACCAGCGGCAAAGTCGTCGAGGGGCAATTAGAATATGATGTTGTATCGAAGTGCGGAAAAAGACTTGAAGTTCGGAACATGTTTGGAAAGGCTTGTTTCGCCCCTTCAACGTCGACAGGAAAAGGCCGCTTTTTCGAGCTTTCCCTTTTTCAGAAAAAGTTATCAAAAACCGATAGCTACATCTTTGTTGACCTCAACCCAACTAGGGAATTAAACCAGCCACAAGCATATCTTATCCCGGCTCAACTCGTTTCGGATTTATATGAGATGGGTGCTTTGGGTTCAACCGCTCATATCAATTTTGCAAAAAGAAAGGTATACCGAAGCCAGTGGCGATCAGACACGTTTAGATTTCAAGAGCTTTTTGATTATCCCACCTTCAAGCTGGATTTAACAAATCTTACCAAGTCTTATGATGCCCAAACTATATTATCTCTAGCTATCCAGAAAATTGAAAAAACGTTTTGACATTTACTTGACAACTTTTCTCTTGACCTAAATCAAAATAACATGTATAATACATTATAACTTAAACACAGGAGCGCAAAATGCACAACGACCCATCACACAAATACCCATATACTCAAACCTCTGAAGAGTTTTATTCCGAAATGTATGATTTCGGAGAAAGTCATGAGCCAATGCCCGAAGAAGATACAACAGAGTGTCCAGAGTGGATTCAGGAGCAACTGGATGAAGAAATCCCATTTTAAAAATAAACAAAAAGTCGCAATTTTTCCGAAACAGGATGCAAGTGAGAGAACGAAGGATAAATTATCCGAATTCGGGCCTCACTTCGTTCTTTTCCGAACAATCAACGCTTGGACAGATCCAGCAGAATGGGGAACCGATGAATGTATTGTCGTCGGTTCCCTGACAACAGGTGATGATTTTTGGCTACCGCTAGGTGAAATTGAAATTTCTGAGAAATAATGCTTAAACTAAGTTACAAGCCGGGGAATTTATTGCAGGAATATTCTTATAGCCCTAAGCGAAAAGAGTATAAATTAGAGGGCTTATTCTTAATTACCAAGATGGATGAGTTTGGTGTATCCGTTGTTTCGATGTATGATAAAGATGGGTGCTACAATCCATCGTCGAGATTCGAAATATCCCACGATGATCTACATAAAAATAGCAGGTTTTTTAAATGGGTGATTCAGTAGAAGATATAAAAATAGGAGATATAATTCAAGTCATCGGCGATGTCACACATTTATCTATGCACATTGTTATCGATATCTTCACCGCTCCGGCCGACCCAACCAATGGGTTGGAGGAGGAAGAGATGGTTTCTACATACGCTTTTTACTGCTATGATTCAACAACTGACCACATGGAAATTAATAAAATATGGCATATGCCTTTGGAAAACTATTTATCAAGGTCGAAACGCAACGCATTAAAAATATTCAGCCAATGATAAAGATGGGCATCTTGACATTTACTTGACAACTTTTATGTAGACAGCCCCATCTCCAAAGTGTATAATGTGCGTGTAAGAGGGAGAAACTTCATGAAAAAGCCACCAGCGATAATCAAGCCGGGAGATATCATTTCTCTTAGGAGAGACTACGAACCCAGTGTTCTTCCTCCTCATCGTATCTATATCGTCTTAGATATGGATGAACTCGAAGGGGAGGGGGTTAAAGATATACCAATGATAAATTTATATTGTATCTATGAAGCCGGAGGGGATTTATCGGGCTACCGCTGTGATCAATACTCACTTAGGGCAGTGTATGCTGCTTGGAACAAATGGCAACCCAGCGGCGCACATCGTCCTCGTTATTGGGAGAAAGTAGGATGAAAAAGCAGCCGAAAAAGAGGAATATCGTCGCTCTCCAGATGCAATTCCGCCATAAGAACGGGGGTTCTGCGGGATACCACAGTAAGAAAGGCTATTCTCGTAAACAAAAACACAAAGGGAGACAACATGGAGCCGGTTAAAATCAACGAACTTCATGCTTTCGAGTTTGATAATGGTCAAGATTTGTTAAATGGTCCAGTGGGAACATGGTTTATTGCCCCAGAGGATAAGGTTGTTTCTTCGAAACATAACCCCAGCAAAGAAGATGTTATCTTTGTTCGCCTACAATCCTGTGGTCCGGGATGGTATCACCCCCAGCCTAAAGATGAAAACTCTTGACATTTCCTTGACAACTTTTATGTAGACAAGAGATAAAATAACGTGTATAATGTATATACAAATCAGGGAGAGTCAAATGGTTGACAAGCGCGAAGAGAGAATTAAGAAGTTGCTCGAAAACCCAAATCTTAACGATTGGGAAAAGGGATTCTTAGCATCTGTAAATATATACATGGAAAAATACAGTCGCATCTCTAATAAGCAGTGGGCACTGGTTCAAAAGGTGGAAGCGAATTATTCCCCAGAAGTTATAGCACAACGACAGGCATGGAATGACGACTGGAGTGATGAAAAGCAATTTCAATGGGAGACAGCCCTCAATTATTACAAAGCCAATCCTCCTTATTTCTCATCGATGATTCTTCGCTACGAGGATGGTGGCACGCCCACAGAAAAAGAATATCGTAAATTGGTCGATAACAAATATGTACAGAATGTAATTGTGACGATTCAATCAAAGCCTCTTTATGATGTGGGTTGTCTCGTTCAGGTGCGCCGCACTGCAAAAGGGCCACACTATCGATTTCGCGACACCATCGCGCTGGTGGTCACCAATGACGGGCCCGTGATTTCAGCGGCTAAGGGTTCAAAGCAATATTCCATTCTGCCCTTCGGAGAAACGGCACCTATCAAGATCCAAGAGCGATGGCTAAAAAAGAAGAGGGGATAAGCATGAAACATTACGACGATTTTGTAGTTCAAAATAACCATAAAGTTCTAAGCCCCCTAGAAGTAGAGCCGGGTATAAATATTTACAGCCTTTATAGAGAGCATCCTTTCAAAGTTCATAATCGCTGGCTTGTGCTGGAGATTGACGACACTAAATTTCCTTTGCAAAGGATGGCTTTTTGTGTGCTGCTATACGGTCACCGAGCGTATACGCCGGGAGAAACAACAAAGTGGATTGAATTGACTACATTAAAGAGAAGTGAATGGAGGATGACATGAAAATAAAGCCTGAATTGTCTGCGGCCACCGTGGTTGTGTTGGTATGGATATCCATCGCCGCCTTGGTCGCTTTTATGCTCACTCTCGATGTTGGTCTAGATATCGGACCAACGGTGCCCGCCACCGCTATTTGCCCCGATGGGTCACCTGTTCATCTTGTTATACCAGTAGATTGTCTAGAAACATGTGGTGTTAATTTGCCAGCAGAAAAGGAGCTAGAAAACCATGAAAGAAAATAGTAAATCAATGGAATTACTGATTGAGAGAAATAGAAACGCAGCGGCTGTATCATTCCTAATTGGATTATCTATTAATCTTTTTGGTTTAGGTATTGCTATGGGCATTTTATTGATGTCTTAGGGGGTTGAGTGTTCGAGAGTTGAATTTTGGGTTATCGAGGTTAAAAGTGTACCATGGAAAACCCAGACCAATATCTGACAGGTCTGGCTCCTGATTCTAAGGGCGAAAGTTGAGCTTCACAGAGTGACGCAATAGATACTTTCAAAGTCTATTATCAAGGTGGCAACATGTGAGTTGTATCAATAAAGAAATTTCAGGTTAGGATGGCGGGAATCCGAGTAAACCGCCCACGTCGCTGGATGAACAGTTCCCGCCTCACCTTGATAATCCATTAATTCTCTTGACATTCTCTTGACAACTTTGTTGTAGACAAGACCTAAAATAATGTGTATAATGTATATGTAATTAAGACAGGAGCTTATCACATGCCTATCGTCAATAAAGTTAACAAAAAAACCGTACGCTGCGGATATTGTCACCGTCCGGGTCATAATAAATCGTCTTGTCAACAATATGCCAGCCGTATTGAGGAGCTTCGTGAAAACCATGGGTCAGATTTTTATCTGGTCGCCGGATATGATGCGAAAAAAGCCAAGCGCAAGGCATCGGGAAAGGCACGCCAGTGCTCATATTGTTCCGAGGTCGGGCACAATCGCAAGACCTGCCAGATCCTTATGGTGCACATGGGCGAAATCAAGGCTAAAAATGTGGAATATCGTAAACAAATTTGGTCAGCCATGGTAAAACATGGGATTTTTACCGGTGCGATTGTTACGAGTGATGAAAGCACTGCCTATCGGAAAAAAGGAGATCGCACTTCGGGAAGCTTTCGGGTTCCGATGGTCATCACAAGGGTGATATGGGAGAATATTAATGTTTGGGAGCGCGAATATAGGTATTATAGCGCAAACATGAATGAACGCACCCCGATGCTTGTGAAGCCTATAACAGACTTGGGCACCAACTGGCCGAGGAGCATAGGATTTCCACTTGATTATGATTTACTTTGGAATAAGATGACTCACGATACATTTGAGAGCTATAACGATGCCAATAATAATTGGTATTCCCGGTATAAAAACCACTACTTCCCTACCGTTGTTTCTGGGGTCAATGCCCAAAAGCCACCCTTGGGCTGGCTACTTTGTGAAGATCTCGACAGTGAAAAGGCTTTAAAAGAATTCTTTAAAAAGCGAAAAGCATCAGAAAAATATCGCCCATTAACCAAAGGGATAACAAATGAGTCTCTTCATGAAATTATGAGAGAAGAAGCCGGATATTAAATTATAATCTCTTGACATTCTCTTGACAACTTTTCTATAGACAAGCCCATCTCAAACATGTATAATGTATATACAAAACGGGGGGATTAACCCTCTTTGTATTCTCGGAGCTAAACATGCGCAAAGGAATGACTGTAAAATTAAATATCGACAAATGTTTTACCACGACATCAGGCGGAAAAAGACAATTTCCTGCTGGTACGCGTGGTGACGATAAAAGGGGAGTGTATATTACCTATCGCCCGTTAACCGAGGTAGAGGTTAAGGAGTGGTATAACAGCCCCAGCAGTAAAGGAATAAATTGTGCAGGTGAGACTAAGCTGCCACCTACATGCACAGCCGTAGAAATATACGCGCATGAGAGGCTAGAAGTGCGTCGAGCACGTTGCCGCGTTTCATTGGGTTATGGTAACCCTACGCCCGGAATGATGGAGGTAAAGACCGCCCTTGGAGAGGTTACCTATATTAAGCGCGCCCTCGTCATCCCCGCGTGAATCCCTTGACATTCTCTTGACAACTTTGTTGTAGACAAGAGGCAAAAAAACATGTATAATGTATATACAAGTTGAGCGATTCACCTTAAAACTTACTATCTAAAACCGAGGATAAATTATGTCAGTTTCAATCACATTTGCCAATCTTAAATCAATGATCCCTACTCTTCTTTCAGGGCGCGAAGATAATCTTTATTCTGTTCTCATTCGTGGTCGTCACGGTGTCGGTAAGTCGTGGGTTGCTTATCAAACTGCATCTGGTCTTACATGGGATGGCACACAGACGCGCCCGGTTCAAGAGGGTGAAACCCCTCTCCCAGTTGTAGAGCAGCGTGCTTCTCAGATGACAGAGGGTGATTTACTTGGCTTGCCAAGCCCTCAAATGGTTAACATAAACGGTGAAAACGCAGCTTCTCTCCGGCCTTTCGCTTGGCTCGTAAGGGCTTGCACCGAGCCGGTTGTTCTCTTCCTCGATGAAATTGACCGAGCGACAACCGAGGTTCGACAGGGCTTTTTCCAACTTGGCGATAGTCGTCAAATCAATGGCTGGAAACTTCACCCCGGAACTGTCATTTTCGGAGCCGTCAACGGCGGTTTGCACGCAGCGCAATATCAGGTCGCCGATATGGATCCTGCTGAACTTGACCGCTGGGTTTGCTTCGATGTCGAGCCTTCCGTGGAGGATTGGCTTGAATGGGGTAAGGCAGAGGTCAACGCCATTACATGGGATTTTATTAATCAAAACCGCGAACACTTGGAACACAAAGGCGAATTTGAGCCGGGAGTAGTGTATCCTTCTCGCAGGTCTTGGCATCGTCTGGATAAAACACTTTCAAAGGTCAACATGCTCGACAATGAGAACGCTGACCTTGGGTTGCTGTTTAATCTTTCTCATGGTTTTGTAGGCTTTGAAGCAGCTGTTTCGTTCCGTGACTTCGTTGAGAACTATGAACGGCAGGTAACTGTTGAGGATATTCTGGATAACGGCAAAATTGAAAAGACAAATGATTTCGGTCTAGTCGACCACGTTGCTATGATTGAAAAGATTGACGCATCAGGCGCATTTAATGAATCTATTTCTGATAACAGGGTCACTAACCTTGTGAAATATTTTGATACGCTACCATCAGAGGCTCGGATGAAGTTGTTCACAACTTTGACCGCGCCAAACAATGAGCTATCTGCCGAAAACGGCACAAAGTTTCATATGGAATTGGGAAAGATGGGCAAGATTGACTCTTTCCTTAAATTGCTCCGCGATAGCGGCTAACATATAACTGATAGGTCGCAGCGCGGGCATTGTTTTTTTGTGGTTTTGCGATGCCCGCGCTCCCTTCAGTTCTCTTGACATTCTCTTGACAACTTTTTTGTAGACATGGCGCGTTTAAACGTGTATAATGTATATATAACTTGGAGACATTCATGTCTGACTTTAATCTTGACCAGCACATTATTAGTTTATTGAGCGATGAGCCATTTTTCGCCGCACTATCTCGCAAACTTGAAAAGGTTTCCACCACCTCGATTCCAACCGCTGGCGTTAAATTCAACGCCGACCGCGCCCGATTCGAAATGTATTATAATCCAGAATTTTTATCTGAATTACATGAGCAAGACCCGAGATATGTCAAGGGTGTTTTGCTTCATGAGTTCTATCACATTGTTTTGCTTCATGTCACCACGCGCCTTCCACCTACCGGAATGACAAAAAAATGGAACATCGCTACCGATTTGGCAATCAATTCAGAATTATCCGACTTTGAGCAGGATGGGGAATCTCCTTCTGGTTATTCTATGATATCCTCGATGCTCCCAGCCGATAAAGCACTTCTTCCATCTGTTGGTCAATTTGCTAAATTTCCACCTTGCCTATCGGCCGAGGAATATATGGGGTTGTTGCCAGATACCCCTGATGGTGATTCTGAAGACAACCAGACCGAACCCGGCGATGGCAAAAGCGGCGAGCAGGGAAATAATCAAGATTCCCCGCCAAAACCCGGCGGAAAAGACTCAAATGGGTTCGATGACCATTCAGACTGGGGAGAATCCGATGGTAATGACGAAAAACGAAAGATTGCAGAAGAGCGATTAAAAGAGAGCATTAAAGAGGCTTTCGTAGAGGCTCAATCAAAAGGTTACGGCTCTGTTTCTCAGCAAATGCGCCGAACTATTAAAGACGTTATCGCCTCCAAAGTCAACTGGCGTTCTATTCTCCGATCATTCGTCAAGGCATCCCAGCGAGCAGACAGAACTTCTACAATTAAGCGTTTAAATCGCCGCTATGCTTATATTCATCCCGGTCGCAAGGCACAGAGACAGGCGAAAATAGCGGTATCGATTGATCAATCGGGGTCTGTGTCTGACTCAATGCTTATTGCCTTCTATTCCGAGCTGGAAAAGCTTTCAAAGTTCGCAGAGTTTACGATTGTTCCCTTTGACACTGAAGTCTCGACCGAGCATATTCATATTTGGAAAAAGGGTGAACGCCATGAAAAGACTCGATATATGTATGGTGGCACGTGCTTCAATTCTCCAACGAAGTGGGTAAATGAAAATCGATTCGACGGGCATATCATTTTAACCGATATGGAGGCACCTAAGCCGGTACCCAGCAAATGTCAGAGGATGTGGATGACTACAAAAGCCTGTGCAGAACGCCCCTACTTCCAGACTAATGAACGAGTGATTGCAATCGATGACTAGGGATTTAAACGCTGCAAATTTGAAGCCCGGTGATGTGCTGACCGCTCATGACCACTTTAAAACCATAAACGGCATCGCGCCAATGACGAATAAATGGATTGTGTTAACTAACAATCTCGAAGATGACTATATGGGAAAATATGTAGAGGTCTATGTATTATATTCATCTTCCCTTAGTGTCGAAAAATATAGTTTTTATTACAACGCATTTGAGAAATACCAGCAAAAACTAGTATGGAGATTAGAACATGTATCCTAAAATAGGCGATTTGGTAGCGTGTCGCGACCACTTTAAACTAATTGTGGTTGATATTAAATATCCTCTCTACCAATGCGTTGTTTTGATGGATACTCAAGGCGACTTGAAGCCCGGTGATGGCTGGTTTTTGACAGAAACCAACTGGGAACTAGGCCGAGATAAGGGCACATGGAGATTATTAAATGGGAATTAGAATAGGTGATATAATTTGGAGCCGAAGCGCAGCCGTGGAGGGAATTGTATTAGGGTTTAAAAACGCCGAATATAATGAACACCACCATTATGTTATAGTGTTTTGCACCTATAGCAAATATACTCCCAATACGGTCGGCCGTCAGCTAGAATTGAATCAGAATATTGTAAGTAAAAAGAGGTAAGGATGGCGGAACTCTTTAAGCCGGGAGAAGTTTTAATATATCGCGACCGAGTTTATAAAATGTCGTGGAGAGTGATAAAACTCCATAAACATCGCGACTGGTCTGAATATGATGTTTGTTATGTTATTTCTGCACCTCCGGAGAATGAAGAGGATTTAAATACCGTTATGAATGTTCCAGTATTTTTCATGTATCGCTCAGACGGATCGCGTGACACCCTCCCTTGAGTGATATGCGTGATTCGCGAATTTTTTATTCGCCAAATTTTTTCTAACAAGGCAGTGAAGGCAGTGAAGTGAGTGATATCAAGCTATCAGATTTAAAAAGAGGCCAACTAATTGAGCTACAATGGGAATACTTTGACCATGATCTCGATGAGTTTGAACCTCGCTTTTTAAAGATTATACTAACGGATAGGCTACAATACCATCCAGTTCGAAATTCAGATTCGGAACCAAATGGATGGAAAGCCATGGTCATATATGATTCGAACACGAGAAAGATGGCCAAAGGTAATTTTGTTCCATACGTCAACATGTATTTTGATACATGGCTTAGCATGTCGATAAGCCAAAACAAACTAAAAATCATCTCATGAAAAATAAATTTATGACAGGGCAAGTTCTAAGGCATATTAAAAGTCAATCGATATGGTTAGTGGTAGATGTTTCAACTGCACCCGAGCATCAGCACTTTGAAGGGGAAAAAACGGTAACGGTTGTGGGAAATTGTTTGTATACCGGCCGGGTAATTGATTGTGAATATTGGAAACCCGGATGCAATGACACATGGTTCGTTGACATTGACAACCACAGGCAAGCAAAATACTTCTCTGACCAATGGGAAATCATCGCGAGGGCTTAAAAAATAAATGATTAAAACAAAGCAAAATACAGATAACTTACCAATACCAGACTTCAGGGATAAGAGCATATATAACCCCGGCGATATGGTGATTGAAAGATGGGAGGTTAAAGGAGAACAAATAATAACAGGTAAATATCTGATATATGCTAGAAAGATAGAATCCCATTCTCATTTTGATGATATAGCATCCATAACCTATAAGGCTTATGTTATATATACCTATGACCCATATGGAAGAGAGGATAGGAGCGGGTTATTGAACGTGGGTGATACTCACCAGTTTGTTCACTGGAATGATATGGATATAATCGATCCCAATCATCCAGCATTTGGGAGAGAGGTGGTTCAAAGTGGTTTAACGTGGGATGATGTAGAATAAATATGACGGTATTAATTGTTGGTATTATTATTTGTTTGTTAATAGCGGAAGGAGAATAGCCAATAATGGGGGTTTGATCTAGTATATACACGATTCGCGTGATTGTCAATTATTTTATTATTTCTTTTGCTACCCCATATGATACTTTCTATCTCCTATATAAGAGAATCTTAATCAAAACGCTATGCGTCTCTAATGCGAAAAAAACACCCGGTTTGCGCCACGCTCATCTGGAGGGCACTGGAAACATAAAAATAATTATATTAAGGAGCCTCGCATATGCCAATTTTAAGCTTGACAACGGAGAAGCCCATAAAAATGTCAGAAAAAGTGTTTACAGCCTTGCCAATTCGCGGTATAATATGTTCATAGAGAGGGAGGCACACACCGATGACAGTCAATTGAGCGCGTTATGCATGGAAGTCGCGCCCCCTCTGTTTCTCTTGACATCTTTTTGACAATAAAGTTATTGACTTCCCCTTCTCAAACAAGTATAATGTATATACAAACAAACGAGGTTCTCACACATGGATTCAGCTATCATCTCTCGCATCGAACATTCTCTTAATCAACAGCTTATCGCAGCCATCGAAGATATCGTTATGTCTGTAATGGAAGACCAGCTTGAATGTCATGATTTCGACACTCAATATGACGCGCATGCTGATGCTGTTTCCACCCTCGGTGGTGATATTGAGCAATTAGCTGAAAACATCTGTGAGTCGATTCAGGCGGTCATGCAGCAACGCACGGAAGAAGTAGAGCTAATGGTCGCCGAACGCTTCGAGAATGAGGTTCTACCCTCATGCAAAGCGACTTATGAGAAAGATGGAGAGGTTGACGTGCCAGCGCGAGCGGAGGCATATTCTTTATTCGTCGATGGCCTAAGAAACGATGGTGAGATCTCTGAATATGAAGCTGATAGCATCGATCTCGACGTGGAGAGCCTATAATGAAAGATAAAACTTTGTCACCGCCGGCCACAATGGAGCTAACGCGGAAGAATATGGATGAATTTTGCGCTAATATGTTATATGCTAGTGCATGTAATTACACATGGCTGGCTTATGTCGCTATGGCAAAGGCAGAACCGACACCTAATTCCAGCGCAGACATGAAATTTTATTTAGAAACCCTTTTCATGAGACCCTTAGAGGAGAATATATAATGATGCGAGTAACACAATTAAAAACCAATCAATCGCTAATCGAAACCAAAGAATTCACTGCACACTTATCTTATGGTGTGCCACAAGTGATAGTAATGCATGCTAACAGTGCACTAGCTAATACCGTATTGCATAATAGTACATATTATTCTAACACCACGTCTAAGCATAAAAATGCATATATGCGAACACTATGCACTGATTCATATACCTTTCTCCCTGCTACACCAGCGGAGATCGAAGAAATTACTAACTTAGAAACCAGAGAGGCCAAATAACATGTCATTATCTGCTGTAGGTGTCGTTGTTTACTTATCATCCAGTATATTGCTTGCATTCTTAATGCATGGTAAGAGTATTAAAATGAATGTGTGGTCACACCTTGTAAGCTGTGCAATCCTTTCTCTCTTATTATATACTGGCGGATTCTTCTCCTAGAACCGTTCATAATCGAGGATACAAAAAATAAATGTCTAAAAACCTAGATAGATACTGGCAAATCGAATATCAATTACAGCTACTATGGGATATAGAGCATCAGGTTCGTGACTATGCGCTTATAAGCGTGCTAGGTAAAGAGCAACAGGATATCAGAGCTGCCCTAAGTCGAGAAGAGAAGGAGACGCTCGAAGATGTTGCCTTGACACATCATTAAACAAAATCTCTATAACCCCCTGATAAGCCAGCTTAATGCTGGCTTATTCTTTGTCAAGCTTTTATTATATTCTTTGCAATCTCTTTACAATTAATTGACAGAAAATTGACAAACGATTTGTCACAGCAAGCGAGGCGTAGTAGGGGGGGGGTCTCCCCCCTCTCACCCTCCCGAATGTAGGCTCTAATGTGGGATATGGGCACCCTGCGTCTGCTACACGCGCGATATACACCCAGAAAATTTCCCAGAAAAAAACCCCCAGAAAAAAATTGACAAACTTAGGGGTTATGTGTTATAATGGTTATATAAGGAAAGGAGAAGCAATAATGTTCGATATATTTCAACAAGACCAAGGCTTAGCGCATAAGTTAGCGCACAAGCTTAGCGCTTATTACAAGCATTATAAGCAAAAAGACGATAAAGAGGAGAGAAAAGAGGTGAAAACAATAAAAACAACCGACTCAATCCTCCAAAGGCTATATAAAATCTATCCGGGAATGTGATATATGATCCAGAAAACAAAAAAATCCGCGCTCTTATTAACAACAGTCGCCGCTTGGTTCGGTTCAGCGGCTTATGCAGTGTCACCAATCGACTTAATTCCCGATATTGTGCCCGTCTTGGGGCAATTAGACGATTTATTCGGGATAGTTGTCGTTGCCCTGTTCACGATATATGCAATTTGGCGGCATAAAACTCAATAAATTACAGTTTTTTAAAAAAACAAGCAACTAATTATAGGAGTTAACCTATAGGAGAGCTTTAAAATGAGTATTAAAGCAGAAAGATTGAAAGAATTAATTATTCAAGAGGCAACAAAAGCACTCGACGATATCGAAGAAACGAATCGGAAATATGCGCCCAGCCCCGTTCCCTCGCGAGCAGATGATGAGGATGATAAAAGAGCCAAAAAGGGCGGCAAGAAATCAAAAAGATCGCAAAATGTTAACCATTCTGTGGATCATAAAGACAATGTGACCGGAAATATCGACAATGTGGGCAAAATTATTGAAAAATTGACTCAAATTGTCAGTGAAGAGGTCGCAAATGTCATTTCCGAGATCGACGATAAAGATAAGCATCATGGTCATGG
>Ga0315322_10001415_pt1 | contig 18651 bp, 14 predicted proteins | sample M110021515metaG_FD_203461 | JGI IMG/M metagenome (GOLD analysis project Ga0315322, IMG submission 203461) | Ammonia-oxidizing marine archaeal communities from Monterey Bay, California, United States - M1 100m 21515 | ecosystem: Environmental > Aquatic > Marine > Intertidal zone | place: USA...
TTCCATGTAACGCGAAGCATTTTCAGGAAAAGCACTGTCACTGTTGCGATATTGTTTATGGGTGAAATCGCCCAAGCGATTGCGCTGCCGCCTAAATCAACAAGTGGCATGGTCAGTACAGTCGATAACTGCATGGCAAGAAGTTGCAGGGGCGAAGAAAAAATCACAAACAAAATGAATCCGGCAACCATAAGGCTACCAATAGTTATGTGCAGATAATTTCTGCGCTTGCCTATTTTACCCTGCAGCTGATGAACGAACTCCTCACCGCCCAATTGCTGCCAATCCTGCTCCTGTTCCTGTTCCTAAATCACTCATAACTAACTCCTGAAATTATTTGATTTCACTTATATAGATGCAAAAAGCATCCATTTAGATGCGGTTGCCTAAAAATAGTTTTTAACCCGTCATTGTCGTAATCCTTGCCTATGAAAAACCTCTCTAAAGCCCCCGGTTAATGACTATTGAGAATCAGAGGGATTTCATCATTATTGACCCGGATACTCGAATTCAAGCCAAAAAAAAGGGTAGCAGTGCTACCCTTCCTATCGACCAATATGACTATTTAGTCAGTTACCAGCCTACCGCCTGGCCGTCTTTCCTGTGGTCTGAGCCGCCCCGGTAAACACCGTTTACCGGCGTATCCGCCTCGATACTTTGAAGTGAATATATCGGCATGGGCAGCGCGGGATCTCTGCTGAACAGGATGCCCTGATATCCTCCTACCCTGCCGCCATTTACCGCCCGAACATTGTGCCCCCGGGCCTCCAGAGATCTGCCCACTAAAGAGAACAAATTATTCTCCAGAGAAAGAATATTGCTATTCTGGCTATGGGTGAAACGGGCCGCATCGGTAGTCATCTGCACGTTCATGCCATGGTCTATAACATTCACCATGTGTTGAGCGTGTGTTTCCGGCTGAACAGAGCCGCCCATGTTTCCGAAGGTCATTAGCGGCTCATTATCTTTCATGACAAAACCGGCAATGATGGAATGGAAGGGGCGCTTTCTTGGTGCCACTTCATTGGGGTGTCCTTCTTCGAGAGAAAATGCCACGCCCCTGTTATGCAGAATCATTCCGTAGGGAGGAATGGTTACACCACTGCCATACACAGAAAAAATACTGTGAATGAACGACACCATATTTCCCCACCTGTCAGCGGTGGTCAGATAGATAGTTCCACCATCCAGCCCGCCCTTGATAGACGGCTCCGCTGCCGCATTCATATCGATACGGTCGCAGAGAGTTTCCGCATAGGATTTTGAAAGCAGGCGATCTACAGGAATATCCGAGAACAACGGATCACCGTTATAGGCTTGCAAGTCCGAGTAGGCGAGCTTTTTCGCTTCTACCATGAAGTGCCAGTAGTCCGGGTTGGATGGACCCAGAGCACTCAGGTTCAGACCATGAACCGGCGCGCATACTTCGAGAATATTCAGCATCTCCAGCGCAGCGAAACCCTGCCCCGGCGGAGGTAACTGAAATACATCGTAGCCGTGGTAATTTGTGCTGATAGGATCTACCCATTCAGATTGATACTCCGCCAGGTCGGCATGATTCATCACCCCGCCTTCTGCCTGCACCTTGGCAACCAAGGCGTCGGCGATAGCTCCTTTGTAAAAGGCATCGCGACCTTCCCGCTGAATCAATCGCAATGCATCTGCCAAGTCGGGATTGCGGATAATGCTGTAAAGTGGCGGCACCTCACCGTCGACTAGAAAAGTCTCGCTGGAGTCTTCATCGCCACGTAATTTATTTACTACGCTACCAAGGTCTTGATGACGACGTTCCGCCTGACCCCAGCCCTCTTCCGCTAGTTGAGCCGCACGCTCGAATGTTTCCTGAAAACCCATGGTGCCAAATCGATCAAGCAGAGTATCGTAGCCGGAGATAGCGCCGGGAACCGTCGCGGCATTCACACCACTACCGGGCACTCTCTCAAGGCCCAGTTCTTCTTTAAAAAATTCAGGCGTCCAGCCCGAAGGCGCCCAACCAGCGGAATTCAGTGCATAGAGCCTCTGGTCTGCAGCACTCCACACCAGCGCAAATAAATCGCCAGCTATGCCGGTATCGTTCTGGGAAGTGACATCAAGTACCGCTGCTGCCGCCACCGCGGCATCGATAGCGTTGCCACCGTTTTGTAAAATTTCCAAACCGGCCTGCGCCGCCAATGGATCACTGGTTGCCACCATGCCGTGACGGGCGATGACCTCGGAACGCCCCTGCCCCAACCATCCCTGACCACGTGAGCCAGATACAGCCATGACATTGGCTGCCGGGTTGCTGACCTGCTCGCTGGGGATACCGAAAGCATTGGGTGATTGAGCTTGCGCTGCAAAAGATATCACCATTAACGCGGACGTTAATAGGCCGGTATACATATTCCCCATTGAAGACTTACTACTTTTTATTAGACTCATCGAAAACAACTCCTCGGGCGATAGTTTTATCAGCAGATGCATTTATTAATGTGGGTGCGCCTGAAGGTGTTGCGCTAATAAATCCTTGCCATAGTCATTACCGTTAGGTGTTCTTACCACAGTGTGTATATGGTCGCGGGTTGGCGTCCCCGGCTGATTTCTGTCCAGGGTCCCGACAGGGTTCTGGTGATCAAATTCAATAAGGATAACCGGGCTATGAATTCGATAATAGAAAATCGCATCGTCATCGGCCGTACCTATCCATGAGAAATAAGTGTCATCGATGTGCTGGCCAATCTCATCCATAGTGACATCGGCGTGGGGCTCACGAAGATTGCCAACGTACACTCGAATCAGGTTAAGCAGTTCCAGTTTTTGGGAACTGCTCAATGCCTCCCCCTTCACACCTTCGTAATCCAGGGTGAGATTGTCCGCATTGGCGGCGGCTAACTGATTGTTGCGCGTCTTATCTGCGCTAATTGTTGCCTGCGCCTGTTGACCACTGTCCAGTGATTGCATAAACGCGAGACCGTAATTCTGCTCGTCCTGCATGATTACATTGCCGGCAAACATACCGGTATTGGTGGTCACTGGCTCCCCGCCCCAGAATGCTGGTGTCATTACCACCTGATCACCCAGCACGAAAAAGTTAAGCACTAGGTGATGTCCGTCCAATTGCCAACCCCAGGGCTCGTCTTCGGAAGGAATACCCATGATGGTAAAATAGTATTTGTCCACGCCATAACGAAGTGGCTCTTTATTAATATCCAGCAAGGCTTGTTCGGTGCGCATAACAGCAAGAGTTTGATCGATGCCCTCCGCACTAAGAGATGCTTCCAGCAGACCCCACGCAGCGTCTTTTTGCTGCTCGCTCATTTCTTCGAGGCTAACCCCATGGCGGGAGAAGATTCCTACATCCACATTCGACCAGTTTCGCCATTCCGGGTCATCGATTGCGTACTGGGTTCGGCTGAGTTCAGCATCACTGAGTGACGACAGAAAAGTATTTGCTGCCGCCGAAATATCGGCAGTTGAAACTCCGGTGGAGCGTATCGGAAACAGCCCTTCAACCACACCGTCGGAAGTAGCAACTCCCCGGAATGGTTGACCTATGGCATCCGCCAGACCCTGAGAAAAAACCCGCTTGGTATTAAGCAAGCTTTCCGAGTAAGTACCGGTACTACCAGCAGCCGATTGGGCATTGAGATGATTGAGCGACAAGACCCCTGCAGATGACAATAGAATCAGGGAAACAATCAGCTTCTTCATGGTGATACTCCCTCTATTTTATTTTCTTTCTTGTTATTGCGAAACCATTTACCGCTACGGTTTATGGCTTCGTCCGGAGTTATCCCAATAGATCGAAAGACCGAAAGGATTACCGGAAGGTATTCCAAGAGGCTACCTGCAAGCAGTCTTTGCTGCAAGTAGCCTTAAAAAACAAAAAGAGCAAAAGCGAGACTGACCAACACAGCAGCCCGCTGAAGCGAGACAGGGCTTTTACTCGGCCATTACCCGTTCAAGAGCAGCCATATCTCGCCAGTGCCCCTGCTGTAGACGGAACAACAAGACTGCTGCGATAGCGACTATCATCAGGCAGAAAACCACCCAGGATACTTCCGGCCCATATTCGAAAACCCGAATGACAAAATACTGGGCGACCAGCATTGCCCAATGCAGGACTGTAGATACTTTCATTAGCCATGCCGTATCTCCCGCACCCCTGAGCACACCACCGCATACTAGAATCAGAGCGTCAGCCATTGCATAGCAGCTAAGCCCTATCATCATAAAACCGGCCATGGCTCGGATATTGGAGAAGTCACCTTCCGGCGGAGCAAATACTTCAACCAGCGGGAAACGAAAGCTAATAAACAGTACCGCCAATACCGCTGAATAACTCAGCGCCATCATAAAACCAGCTGTCATTACAGCATTGGTATGCTGCATATCCCGCGCACCAACATAACGACCAATTAAACTGATTATGCCGATGTTAATGCCCATCATCGGCACGAAGGAAAGTATGTCCCAATTGAACACAATAGATGCAGAAGCTGCCTCGGCGATTCCGTAGCCCTGAAACATCAGCAAAAACAAGTTAAACGCGGCGACGTTTAGGAAAATCTCCACACCTGAAGGGGTTCCCAACCTGAGAAAGCGTTTGAAGATACCCAGATCGAAATGGAATGATTCCAGCACATGGAATTTTTCCCGATGTTCTTTGGCCAGATAAAAACCCATAAACAGAACAAAGGCGAACAGCGTTGCGATAATAGTAGAAACCGCCGCACCCACAATGCCCAGCTCAGGCAGACCAAAACGGCCGAACACCATGCCGTAGCAAAGCGGCACATTCAGTACCAATCCACAGACATCACAAATCATCACTACCTTGGTCCTGGCGATGCCGGCGAAATAGGAAGACACACAAATCTTCGCCAGGGTGACGACTACACCGAGCATAAGGATCTTGTAGTAAATCAGTTCCAGCTCAACCAGAGTTGGGTCATGATCCATGGCCGCGAACAATTTAGATACGCCATAGGTAATCAATGCCAATAAGGGAATACTCAGAAGAACAATAAGAAAACCCTGACTAACCACCTTGGCACACTTGTGTTGCTCGCCGGAGCCCAGATACTGCGCTGCCAGAGCATTGGAATAGGAAAGCAATCCCGAGAAAAAACAGAACGAGAAGAAGCAGGCTACTCCTCCTCCCAGAGCGGCAGCCATATGTATGGGGTCAATCTGCGACATGAAATAACGATCGGTGAAGATCATTACTGCAAACGTGCCCTGAGAAATTACCATTGGCAGGGCAATCTTCAGAAGTTCGCTGGTTATGTCACGATCAAAATGTAATTTATTTAACAACATCACAACCACACCCGGGAAAGAGCGGCAAACGTTTTAACAGTGGATTAGGATTCGACTAAAAAGAGGATCGCAGAAGAGTAGAACGAGCGATCAGGAAAGAAAAAAACTAATTAGCTGAAACCGGCGTGAATGGTACGCCTTTGCCTGGAAGTTGACAATGGTGGCGAGCACGAAAAATCGAAAAGATATGACCCGAATAGCTAGAGGCGCATCGGCTGCATTTTCTTATAGGTGAGGCTGCGCCACAGCCATTCCGCCGGACCGAAGCGATAACTCTTCAGCCAGAAAACTGAAAAGACTAGCTGGAATATCCATACGCCGAATACCACATAATAAACCTGGTGACGTGGTAGCTCTCCAACGAGACCAAGACCGAAGCCCATAAACACAAAATTACATATTATGGACTGGGAAAGATAATTGGTAAGCGCCATCTGCCCTACCGCTGCCATGCCCTTGCGAAATGCAGTCAATACTCCCGACTTGCAGATCATCATTATTAAGCCAATGTAGCCGAAAGCTAGGGAAAGCCTGCCAACGTCATAACTTGGTCTAGCACCGGGAACCCAGTGGTGGGCAAAGCCGCTATTAATAAAAGTCATTGTTTCTACCAGATTCACAGGAATGGCAATGGCAAAACTGATCAGGGTGAGTTTGGTATAAAAATCCATACTCCGTGAGGCATCGAATAAACCCCATTTCCAGCAGGCCATACCCAGCAGCATCATGGACAATACATCCCACACATTGTTTGTCAAAAATACCAGTGTCTGTATAAATATATTGATACTGGCTGCAGCCACAAAATTATCGATATAACCCGATTTTTTGGTTTCGATCTCTTCCTCAATTACAGCGGGAGATGCGAATTGCTGCTCAAGAAAGGAATCCCAGGTTTCCAGTATTTGCTGCTGCTCTTCAGAGAGTTCTGTTCCCGCCGGAAGCGATTCGATGGCTTCGACCTCTGCGCCAAGCATGCGGGCATTAAAGTGCAGCCCGGTATGCAGCAGCATTAACAGGGCGACTATGCCGGCTGAAATCTTCAGCAGTTTTTTGGCGGGAAAATCACAGAAGTAGTAGAGCAATAAACCTGTCACGCCATATGCATAGAGAATGTCACCTATCCATACGAACAGGTAGGCATTTACCAGACCAAAGCAAATTAGCAATTTGGTGCGGCGATAAAACAGCTTTTTAACTTCCGCTTCGTCCGCGCCGGGCTTGTTGAGAAAAATCAGCATGCCGGCGCCAAACAACATCGAGAACAGGGCACGCATGCTGCCTTCAACCATCACATCATTAAAGGCGAAGGCGAAAAGATCCACACCTTCTGTGGCTCCGTCTATTGCGGGATTCGTGTAGGCAGCAAAGGGGTAGGCAAAGGCGATGATATTCATTAACAGAATGCCGAACAGTGCCACGCCTCGAAGTGTGTCGATGGACTGGATTCTCTGCTTCTCACTTACCGGGGCGTTTTCGGCCGTTGGCGCACCCGAACCGGTCAACGATGAATCCTGCTCACTGATGGTGGTAGTCATGCCCCTCTCCCTTTATACAAATTGAGTGTTGATTCTGACTCGATTGTATTGGTTCCCTAGTCTTAACGGCGATGTTTTCCGTGAATTGCGGATTATCTCCGGTCAATGGCGATTCCTGCCCGCCTGCTCTTTAGCCTAGCTGATCAAGATAAGCAGTCTGCTTTCAACTTACAAGGCAATTTCCGCACATTTCCGTACTGGCGAAGCTGTGCTAGATTCAGACTCAGTTTTCAGCCAAGGAGCGAATAGTGAATTCCACAACACGATTGTTAATACTCAGTCTGGCCATCACCTGCCTGTTTGCAACGCAGACTGGCTCACAAATAGCTGCGCAAGAAAGTGCCGTACGCAATGACGCGCCACGGGTAGGCCAACAGGAAATAGTGATGATGCGTCACGCCTATCTGGAACCCGGCGGCTACGAGCGCTGGTATCGCAATAGCTCCGAAGGTGTGTGGCCTTGGTTTGAAAGAATCGGCGCAATAATACTCGGCGATTTTCAGGTAATCTATCCGGTCACTGCGAGCGAGACCCCCGAGCGAGAAGAAGCCCTGCGCTTTGCCCGTTATGCGTCCTATGAACACTGGCAATCAACCCGCGGCTCCAATGCCGAGAATTCCGGAGATACCGGCGGCTCCACCGCACTTGCCGGCAATGGGCCTTTGCTGGATGGAAACAACGCAGCTCTGGCGGACAGGCGGCAGGTTCTCACCGGTTCGAAAGAAGCGGTATTCATGCAGGGCTATATGGCGGAAACCCGCCCGGTGTTTCGACCGGGCACGAATGAAAGTTTTAATAGAGTGAGGGGCAGCCAGGGTCAGAATGACAGCGACCCAATGCCAGTGCGCTACGGCACACCGGAACCACAAGACGAAATACTGGTGCTGCAATACCGCAAGATCAAGAAAGGCACTTTCGAAGAAGTACATCTGCTTTCCAGAAATGGCACTTGGCCCTATCTGGAAAAAATAGGGGCACGACCTGTTGGCCAGTGGAAGATTGTCTACGTTCCCTATAGCACACCGGTAGAAAGTGACGACTATGATGAGATATATACCCTGACCCGTTTTGCCAGTCTGGAACATTATCAGGCAGTACAGGAAAACGCGGTTACTCTGGGCGGTGACGGGCCTGACTACGATGCTGCCGTTGATTCTTTCCAGCGAGTGAATGCGTTTACACAAGAGTCGTCGGTCAGATTTATGAAAGGACCTCTGTGGGGCAGCCCGCCAATTCATATACCCACCTTGGATGAGAGGTATCAGGCAAACTAGCTGCCTGGTCAGACCTTGGCTTGAATGAGAGCTGGCTTGAACTCGAGTTGGATTGAACGGCTCTTGGCATGAACAAGACTTGACCTGAATCAGAATAGGCAAGGATTTGGTGCTAAAAAGCCCTATTCCCTCGTCAAAATCACCTATTTTGGAGTAGAATTCTCGCTATGGATCGCTTCCCGTCGGTAATACTGCCGCGGAAGCAGCAAAAGCAAACAACACGCACACGACAAGCAAGACGGAGTCAGTTATGAAAACAGGCAAGATTGTTTCATCCCTATTCGCACTATTACTATCCATTACAGCTGCCAGCCAGGTTTCGGCGCAGTCTATCGATGATGTAACACTCAACACCTACAAGGAAGAGACCTGCGGCTGCTGCGGCGGCTGGATGGAGCACATGGACGCGAGGGGTTACCACAACATCACTCATCACCCAGCTGACCTGAACGGCATGAAGGAAGAGCTGGGCATCAAGCGCGAATGGCAGAGCTGCCACACCGCTGTTACCGACGCAGGCTTCCTGTTCGAAGGCCACGTACCAGAGAAGTTCGTCACGCAGTTTCTAGCCTCTCCACCGGAAGGTGCATTGGGTCTGGCTGTTCCGGGTATGCCACTAGGCACACCGGGCATGGATTTCAGCGATGCGTTCACACCTTATGATGTGATTCTGATGATGAAAGATGGTTCGTCCAGCGTATTCGCCAGCGTGAAGACCAAGGCTGATCAGGGTATATAGCGCTTTATATTCAGACCTGATTCAAGCAACTAAAAAGGGGCAGAGATGAAAATCTCTGCCCCTTTTTTATGACGGCTTTATGTCGGCGGTTTCTGGTGCTGTCTCTATTGAGCTCTCTCTATTGTTCGACGAAGTGAAAATCCGCAGGACCTTCTCTACGAACAACAATGATTACGTCTTCACCATCGCTTGGCACATCCCAGAAGTGATTTAATTTGCCGGGAATAACAATATATCCGCCGGGAGAGACAGTGTGAACTTTTTCCCCCAGACCAATAGTTACCGTACCCTGCACCACAACTACATGTTCGTTATGGGTATGCCAGTGCAAATCGAAATGGGAACCGGCGGGGAACAGGGCATAGTAAGTGAAGCCACCTGTTGCAGGGTCGGTGACCTGACGTGCGGAACGCACTCCTATCGGGAAGCCGTTGCCGCCGCCTGCTGGCCCCCATTGGATTTCGGAGAGGTTTTTAGCAGACGGAGACAATACTGACTCGTCAGCGCTCAAAACGCTAAGGCTTGCAACCGAGAAACAAAGAGCTATAAGTGCGATACCCCAACTCCTTGTAGGTCGTCTTAATCCCATAATCAATTTGTCGTACCTCATCCAGCTGTCGAAATGATTACAGTAGTATCCTATAAAGTCGGGGAACATTTCCACAAAACTCAACGACCATATCGCTTTTTCCTTAATTTTAGATCACTGAGCTTCGATTCCAGCTCTGCTATTTCTCTATCCCGAAATTTGTACATATTCATTCCCTCTAGCTTGGCAGCTTTATTCAGATACCTCGTAACCATATTCGGCTTTTCTCTCTTAAGGTGAAGGTATGCATAATTGAGGAAACTTTCCCATTGTTCGAATCTTGCTCCAGTTCGTTCAGAAATGCTAAGAGATTCTTGTAAATCTCGCGCAGCGTCTGTCAGAAGACCATTCTCAATATAAAACTTAGCCCTATAGTTCAAACCCGCCGGAAGGTGTAACCATTCATTTGCATTTCTTAGTAACTCAACTTGTTGATCCAAACAGGAAGCGGCTGTCTCATCATCTCCTAATTTGGATGCAATAAACCCATGAAACAAGAGATCACTAGCATATAAGGATGTCGTATCGAATTTGACTTGCCAAGCCCCTTTTTCTCTCCACTCAAATGTCATCAGGAATCTTTCCCATGCTCTTTTTATCTGCCCTGTCTCTAAAAGAAATCTTACAAAAAAGGAACTTACTATAGGAAAATTCACTTCTGAGAGAGGTTGAATCTGAGCAAGGTATTTTTCAGAATAATCAAAGAGCTCTTCGGCTTTTTCTACTTCATTCTTGAGAAAATAAACAAAACCTTGAAACGCATACGCTCCTGACTGTAGCAATTTATTCTTCGTTTTATCGACGCTTTCGCTCAATTTTTCTATTAATAGCTGTGCTTCATCCAATTTCCCAATTGTAATCAACATAGATAATGTAGGGCCTCCCACGGACAAAGCCTCATCCCACATTTTTTGCGAGTAGAACCACTCAATACTAGAATAAGCAGGTTCTATGGCAGAGTTTATGTCGCCTAGATAGATTAGATTAGTTGCCGCACAAGAAAGTACGTAAAATTTTTCTTCAGGCTGTAATTCTTCCACTGGCTCGGTCCATTCTTTGTTAAAAAAGGAGCGCAAACATTCCCTATCTGAATGATGAGAGCCTAGTGTATAGATCGAAAATTGACTGCTTCTAATTCTATGGAAATAGATATCAAATGCCTCTCTATACATGGAGGCCCGTGAGCCATGAATCACTGCTCTAAAGAGCGGCTCTAGATCCGTTAGCGACTCTGGCTGTTCAGAAGCAATACCTAATAAAAATTTAAAAAGAAGCCTGTTTCCATTTGTCCACACTTGGCTCTCGTGGCTCTTCAGTTTGTTAATTAAAAAGTCTCGAACTAAAGGGTGGCAATCAATACTGTGATCATCACCAATTTTTTCTAAGGTAATCAGCTTACTTTTCTGAAGCGAATGAAGCGCATATTTCCATTGAGCAAGAGTATAGCTCTCTAGTTCTGCGGTCAGATTTGCCAATTCTCGCATCGCACAAATTGGCCTGAGTTCTGACAAATATACTGCCCTATCAATCAACCCCAACAAGTTCAAAATAGAGTGTTGAGGCGTATCTTCGAACAGTCCGATATAGGCACTTACAATATTATTCGCATGACTATTTGATTTCTCACTTTCAAACAAAGAAGGCAACTCTCGAAAGCCACCAACTTCACCATCATGCACAACATTCAAATATCCACCGAGTAACGATAAACTCAAGGGATGGCCCGCGTATTATAGAGCTGCGTAATCAAACTCCTTTTTTGTTCCGTACACTCCCATTTTTTTCAATAAAGTACGACTTTCAGCTATGTCAAAGTTCTTCAATTCAATCGTCTTAACTCTGCTATCTTCAAAAGAAGCAATGTCAGCGATTCGGAGTCTAGTGGTAATCACGCACAGCCCATTATTGTCGGCCGCCAATTCCTTGATGAGTGCTGCAACAGCAGGATTCTGAATTTCTCCACTATTCGATTTAGGCGCCGTAAGAAGAGGCTCTAAACCATCCAGGATCAAGAGCGTTTTAGAGGCTCTGATTAAATTTGCCAATCGTGTTGCTTTCGAAAACGGAGTACCGTCGTCTGGCGAATCATCTCCAAACCACTCTAGAGCATGTTCTATAAAAAAATCTCCAGGTGAGTGCTCCTCAGACTCAAACCCTTGCCAAGAGAAAGACCATGCATATACACTTTTTGCGCCTTGAAAGTTTCCATCACTGACACTTGAAAGCCATTTATTAACAAGGCTGCTCTTACCCATCCCGCCAAATACAACAACCTGAACCATATTAAATTTGACCCGTTCCCATGCGCTGTTGAGCACCCCCAACTCTTCTTGTCTGCCAACAATATCCAGATCTGTCACAGGTAATAGCGAAAGAGACAGCTTTTCTGATTTTGACACTTTATCTACTGCTAGCCTTTCGATTACATCGAGCACCACAGGCTCAAAATCTTCGTAGGAAAAAGTAAAAATTATAGGTTCAAGATAGAAAAAGTCGGCAACTTTCTGGAGCTGAGTGACAGGTATTCGATTTCCGGGACTCGTCTCAGTTCCGTTAATCCATTTGCTTACACCTTGCTTGGTAACTCCAAGACAACGCGCTAATTGCACATGGCTAGTAATATCCGGATTGATCAAAGCTCCGTAGAGCAAATTAAGTTTTTTTGCTAGTTGAGGGTGTGTTTGCATGTTAATCCCCAATAATTATTCTTATTGTTCGTGCTCTTCGGCTTATTTATTTTCCAAATACAACTTCCTTGCTGATACTTAACAACCGAGACTATCCCGCTATTATAGTGGGATCAATACTATAAACTAGTTTAGTTCTGGCAATAACTCACTATTCACGTGAAAATATAATAGTCACTATCTAAACCAAACTATCCTAGTTTTTCAGATTTACATTATAGGAGACTAAACTTGACCTTTAACGCCAGTCACCCAGATATCACCCAAATCCAAAGCCGCCGCGGCATGGGCTTTGCGCTAATCCTCAGCGTTCTCATGGCCCTATACCTAACAAACACCTACGGCTGGCGTCAGGGTGTGTTATTCGCGGTTGGTCTGTCCGCCGGTGTAATCCTCTATCACGCAGCCTTCGGTTTTACCGCCGCATGGCGTGAAGTAGTGACTACCGGTCGCGGTGCAGGTCTGCGTGCGCAGATGGTGATGTTGGGAGTGGCGGTTATCTGCTTTGTGCCTCTTCTCTCCATGGGCGAAGTTGCCGGAACCAATCTGCGTGGCAGTGTGGCTCCGCTTAGTGTGTCTATTCCCATCGGTGCTTTTATGTTTGGCGTCGGCATGCAGCTTGGTGGCGGTTGCGCGTCGGGTACTTTATTTACTGCTGGTGGCGGTAATGTACGAATGCTGGTTACTCTTGCCGGTTTTATTGCCGGGTCCTTATTGGGCACCTGGCATTGGCAATCCTGGCAGGGTGTTCCTCGTCTTGCGCCCTTCTCTTTATTGGAAAACTTTGGGGCTATCGGCGCCATTGTGATCAGTCTGGCCTTGTTCGCCAGTGTCTGGTTTGCGGCATCGGCTTATGAAAAGCATCGTCATGGTTCTTTGCCCTCTGCTGACGAAGGCAAGCCGTTTTCATTTTTGCGTGGGCCATGGCCACTTATCGCTGGCGCACTGGCATTGGTTGTCGTAAATGTTTCCACGCTTTTACTTGCCGGTCGACCATGGGGTGTTACTGCGGCATTCGCGCTTTGGGGTGGAAAGATTGCCACCTTTGCAGGAATGGACCTCACTACTTGGGCTTACTGGCAGCGAACCGGTTCGGCCGCTTCTCTTGATGCCAGCATTTTCAATGATATTACTTCGGTGATGAACATAGGAATTATGTTAGGCGCACTGCTTGCGGCAAGTCTTGCCCGCAAGTTTTCGCCGTCGCTAAAAGTGCCTATGGGCTCATTAATAGCAGCTGTTACCGGGGGTCTGTTATTGGGCTACGGTGCTCGTATCGCCTTCGGCTGCAATATCGGGGCCTATTTCAGCGGCATCAGTTCTACCAGCTTGCATGGCTGGCTTTGGTTTGCAGCGGCATTTGCCGGCAGCACATTGGGCACTCGCCTGCGGCCATTATTCGGACTGAGCTAATTATTTGGCTGCTTTGCTGCCAGTAAAAAGCGGCCGAAACTCAGTGTTTTCCTGTGTTTCGGCCATTTCCCATTCTTATCGCTCTTTCACGTGTCACTGGCTTGATCAGAGTCAAGCCCCATGCACTAATTCCAGTGCTAATTCTTGTTCAATATGTCCCGCAGCCGTGCACTGATAAGTAATAAGAAAAGAAATCCCCCGGGGACCCCAATGAAGGTTACAGCAACTGTATTGGCAGGCTTATGCCTACTGCTCAGTACTACTATTTCAGCCCAACAGACAGGCAGCGTGTCTGACGCGGTTGATGCTCAACAGCAATATCAACAGGATGCGCAGCAGACCTCGATCGCTATGTGCAGAGCCAACTGGCTAATCGCTAATCGCTTCCCTAGCGATAAAAATCCACAAACCTCTTCAGAATATTCTGGGCATGATCTACCTTGCCTCGCTCTGCTTCTATGCTCTCAATTAGTTCATCAGCAGTGTGGGCAAGGAAATAGCCATAATCCTTGTAGACTTCTATTCTGACGATGAACTCATCCGCATCCCCTTCGGGATGGAACTGGGTGGCGTAGATATTTTCCTTTAGACGAAACATCTGCACCGGGCATGCTTGGTTACTGGCCAGCAATACACAGTTATCGGGCACTTCGTCGCAGGCTTCCTTGTGACCCAGAAGCACTCTTATGGAGTCGGGCATACCTGCTAACAACTTGTCCTGTTTACCTGCTTCGGTAATGGAAATGTCAGTTCCCCCTACGGGCTCGCCATGTTTTTTTGAGATAGTCGCGCCGCAATAGCTGCCCAATAGCCCATTGCCGGAACAGCAACCAAGAAAAGGAAAGTCACGGGACACTATGTCATCGAACAGGGAATCGAAACCGGCTTCAATCTTCTTTTGAATGCCGCTTTTCTCGTCGAAGGGAGTGCTTACATCGAAGGGGCTGCCACCGACGATAATGGCGGCGTAGTCATCCAGTTCCAATTCCGGCAAACCATTCTGCTCAACCCGGACCCGGTGAACTTCTCCATCGACCAGACCACCGTGATTCTTGATGGCTTCAAACTCAGAATCCGAAGTTCGGTCTTCGGGGCGAAGTTGCATGATGAGAAAGGGCTTACTCATGTCCGGCATTTCTCTTCGATTACAATCCCTGCCACCGGACTCGATAACAGGGTTCTCTTGCCTGCAGATAAACTACGCAGAAACTGCAATCTCGGTGTTACCGATCTGAATGCGGTCGCCTACGTTCAGTTTTTGCGGCTTGAAGGCTGGCAGCAGTTTGCCATTGAGCTGACTGCCATTGGAAGAGTTCATATCCTCCACCATAATTTCATTGTCGCGATAGGAAACCCGCAGATGGCGACGTGAGATTGCCCTATCATCAAGTACGAAATCTGACAGCTCACGTGAACGACCTATGCTCAATCCCTTACCGGACTGTTGTAGGCTTTCCAAGCCAAATTCAAATCGGAAGGAATTCTTGCCATCACCCATGCCTGACATCACCAGCTGTTTGACTGCTGCCTGACCAGCTACTGAAGCACCGCCGCCATGAGATGAGCGAGACTGCGAAGAATCCTGCTTTCTATTCGGGCTGGCACCGCCGATTCTACGGCTCACTTCGTCGTAGACGCGAACTAGCTGCTGACGTGGGCGTCTCAGAGCCAAAGCCATGGTCAGAGCTAGAGCTACAGCAAAACCTATACCCCAATTTCGTATGGTCTGCTCAAGACCTTCTTCACCGGTTGCGGAAACTCCACCTGTTGCACAGGGAGAATTGTCTGTTTCATAGGGTATGCCAAGAGTGTCCATTTGATTAGCCAATTCGGACACATGCACCGAGGCCCAGATAAAGTCTGCGGAATATTGCTCGTTCTCAACACCCCAGGTAGTAAGCCCAAGCACGCGACCACAGTCATCAAGAAGAGGACCACCGGAGTTGCCCGCATTAACAATATTGGTGTGCTGAACTATTCGTACGCCGTATGTATTTTCTGTTACCAGCGCAATGGTTCCGCCATAAACACTGACATTAAGATTTGCGCGACCGGTTAAATCGTCGCCAAGGCCGGGGAAACCGACTGTATAAGCATCGCTGCCACGCCCGGCATCTTCGGTGTGCAGCTTAAAGGGAGTGAGCGTAAGGCCGGGCACTCGTATCAAGCCTATGTCACGATTTGAATTGCCCTGCCAAATAAGTTCACCGCGAAATTCCTGATTAGTGCCAGCCGGATAGATGTCGAAAACGGTATTGCCATCGGTTACGTGCCAGTTAGTCGCTACGATACCGGGACTAACTACCCAACCCGTTCCGTGGCCGCCTATTACAACTCTTACAATTGAACGCTCCACCAAATCTACATTAGGTGCGGCAAAAAGTAGTCCGGAAAGGCTCAATCCGGCAATCAGCGAAAACAATGTTGCTAGGTAGGCATTTCTAATTTTCACAAGCGTAAACTCTTCATCAGCCTTTCCTGTACAAGCCTTTTATAGTTATAGTTCTTTTACTAGTTTTATTGATAGTCTTTTTGACAGCTATTTGTACTACTTCTGTTAATTATTCTTTCTTCCAAATTGAACCGCACTCTGTGTAGGAACTATTTCCTCAGCGGCGGATTGGTCAATTATTTCACTACTCTCTGTATTACTATTCACTGCACCACTATTAACTACTTCATTAGTAACTACATCATTGCTCACTGCAGTGTCATCAACTACTCCCTGTCCCTGACCAAGTGTCAGCCAGTTGCTGGTAGCAGTTTCTGTAATCATTAAATTCGTTTGCAGTTCCAGCGCCTGATCACTGGAAAAAGTTCCTACCCAAATGTTGTACTGCCCTGAAGGTGGGTTTTCAAGGTATATCGCAGCATTGTTGCCGCCGGCAAATTCCGAGTCGTCATTGCAGTGCCAATTCCCATCGGCATCATTTACAACCAGTGTGGTATCGCCTGTGGATCTGGAGACAAAACCCAATGTGTACTCTGCCGCTACATAATCAAGGTTTAAGTCAGGTGCACTTGCATAGAAACCCGTACATCGACCTGACTCGATACTTCCACCTGCAAGAATTTCCGTGGTATTGGGGTCCGGTGTAAATCCGCTCTGCAAAGGGACCGTACCAAAACTTGGCGTTGCCGAAAAATCCAGATCCGAGCCAACAACATCTCCCCCACTTAAGTCCAAAGAGTTCCAGTTGCTTTCAGCTTGCTCGGTAATCACCAGAGTAGAGGTTTCGTAGGCATCCGATTCAGAATACACCCCCACCCAGATGTTATACAAACCAGTGCCGGGGTTATCAATAAGAAGGCCGGGGTTGCTATTGCCCAGGCTTGAAGAATCATCGCTGCATAACCAGCTGCCATCGGGAGCATTAACTGCAAGAGTGGTGTCCACTGCAGACTTGGCGAAAATGCTCAGATCGTATTCGCCACTAGTGTAATTCAGATTAAAGTCTGGGTCTGCTGCAAAGTAACCGCCACAGGAAGCGAAACTGGTAGAACCTCCTGCACTGATAGTTTTTATCTGCGGGTCGGGAGCGAACCCGGCAGTAAGAGTCACCGAGCCGAAAGAAGGGTCTGCTAATATATTTTGCGCCTGAAGCGCTGCCGGGATCAAACTGAATGTCGCGAAGAAAACCATACTTACGTATGAGCTTGATGAAATGCCGCGTTGCTTTGAAGGCTCTAACGTCGCTGATGGCTCTGTCATGGCGATCTTTTCATGCTTGCTGTATAGCGTTCTTGATATTTGCATCGGCCTATTCCTCCCGAATCAGGCGAAAGCCTATGGTGGGAGTTCTATCTCCCGCCGGCCGCCAATTTCGATAGGATGATCTTAACTGAAACTCATCACTGTCCCAGGCACCACCGCGCAGCACTCTGGAGCATGATGTGTCTGTCTCCCATGCGCTACCGTCTCTTGGCGCACCGAGGTATCCATCATGAGCACAGTCCTGAACCCATTCCCAGACATTTCCATAGACATCATGTAACTCATCGGGGTTGGGCTCAAAGCTTCCCGAAGCCTGTGGCCCGCCTCGGGAATTATCGGATTTACAAGTTCGGCAATTAGCTTTGTCCATTTCCAAATCATTACCCCAAGGGTAGTTTGTCTCGGCACCTGCTCTTGCAGCATATTCCCATTCTGCCTCACTGGGCAGCCGATAGGTTTTTCCACTTAGTTCACTCAACCAACTCGCATAGCTTGTCGCGTCCTGCCAACTAATATTAATAGCAGGCAAGGTCGCAACGTCATATCCGGCTGAGTCGGGAATATTGCGTCCGGTGGACTCTGCAAAGTAAGCATAATCTGTATAGGCAATTTCGTATTTGCTGATACTGAAATCGTCTGCAATAGTTACCTGCCTGACCGGAAGTTCATCACTGTCGCCGTCACCGACAGTATCTCCCATGCGGAAATTGCCCTGTCGCACCAAAACTAGCTCTGGCTCATAGGCAGCGGCTGTTAAAGTGCCTGCTTCTATCTGCTCCGAGATCTCAGTATAACGATCGCGGGACTGCTGCAGAGCTAGCTCATTAGAATCGGTAATATCAACTTCCCCCGGTTGCCGGGTGAAAAACCAGCCCCCCCCCGTCACTACGACTACCAAAGTAGCGACTCCGGCATACAATGCAGTACGATTTCTTTCATCAGGGGCAGGTCGGATAAGCACCGTTTCGTCTTCGCCTGGTGGAAGAACCGGATCAGGTTCTACTTCTTGGCTTTTCCCTTCCAGGGCCGCAATCCATTGATCGACATTTTGCGGGCGGTCATCTTCATTTACGGCCAGCGCCCAATCAATAGCCTTGAGAAATTCTGGCGATGCCTTGCCTTTACACTTTTTGCTAATGGGCACTAGTGGATCATTCTTTATCCGGTCAGTCGCAGCATAGGGGTCTTCACCACTCAACGCCCGGTAACACAGCGCACCCAAAGCATAAATATCTGTCCAGGGCCCCTGATTACCACGGGAGGAGTATTGTTCTATGGGTGCATAGCCGCCGGAAACCAGCGCGGTGAGATGCTGATCCTTTGCTCCGATCGCCTGTCTGGCGGAACCGAAATCAATCAATACTGCGCTTTCGTCGGAATCACGAATAATAATAT
>Ga0315322_10001418_pt1 | contig 18637 bp, 23 predicted proteins | sample M110021515metaG_FD_203461 | JGI IMG/M metagenome (GOLD analysis project Ga0315322, IMG submission 203461) | Ammonia-oxidizing marine archaeal communities from Monterey Bay, California, United States - M1 100m 21515 | ecosystem: Environmental > Aquatic > Marine > Intertidal zone | place: USA...
CATGACGGTTATAGAAGAACGTGTGAACAAGGAGGCAGCGGTAAATACAAAAAGCTCTATGCCGATTTTGGTGATATCCACGCCACCGACTTTTGGCCATGGTGGCGTGAACATGCGTATCTCTTCGCCGAGCCTAAGCCGCGTCAAGTTGAGGAGGTGCAGATAGTCAGCAAAGACCCAACCTTGCTTACCTTGCAAATACCGCTGGAAAACAAAGAAAGCTTAACGGTAAGACAGATCAAACGTTTGCTCGCTCCGAGGATCAACGCCCTCAAGCAGCGAAAAACACAGAGTAAAGCCATGTACCCAGTTGCAACCAAGCCAGTGCTGCCAAGCATCTACATGCACCTGTGTGTCTGGGATGCACACATAGCAAACCCAGATCTTTCAGATGTGGAGATTGCAGATCTTGTGAACGTGCCCATCAACACTATTGTTGACGGCATGACTGAGGACTTTGCCAAACAAGGCAAGTCTCACCGAAGCCTATACGAGCGCACCATCCATCGTCGAAAACAACTCGCTGTGCAAAGGCATCTGCGCATCGCGCGCCAATACATCGATAATGCGGGCAAAGGCGCATTCCCACTTCGAAGCTCACGCTGAAACACTGTGTTGAAACAGAGTGTTTAGAGGTAGAAAATCAGATTTTTTGTTCACTTGTTGGCGCAAATTCTTTATTATGTAGCTGAGAAATCGATGTTTTTTTGGGCATTGTTATACAAGTTGAGACTTGCCCCCCCCCCCCCCGCGGTGTGTATACTCTGTGGACAAACGTTTATCACAATGAGAGCGGCACCTTCGCTGGACTGTAACCAATGCATGTAACTACCCACCCCTCAAATAATCGTTTAAAATCAAGACTTTACACGTGGGTCGCGAAGTTATTTATAGCCTTCGCTCTCATTGGTGGCATAGCCACAACCTATACACCCGTTAACTTAATTCTCGAAGGACTCTGACCGTGTCAGTGGTCCTGCGAGATGGCGCTGCTGCGCACATCCCTAACTCTGCTCGCGTGCTGCGCGCGTTTCACGACTGCGCTTTTTTGCCTGCGCACGGTTATTTCTGCGGAGATGATAGCAATACCCACAACGGTTCATGGCTCGCTGAGACTTCACAGGTTGCTCGATCAGCTAGATCGTCTGTTGCAGTCATTCTTGGATATTTTGATGGGCAGTCCTTCATTGGCGAGCAACTGCAATCCATCATTGGGCAAACCCACTCCGCCCTTCATATCTATCTGTGCGATGACAAGTCAGAGCCGCGTTTTTCGTTCGATGGCCTGCGTTTAGATCAAAACTCGCTCGCGAAAATTAGCGTCGGCGTTCGGCCCCATAACATTGGCTTTACGAACAACTTTCTGAATGCATTAGCCAGCATCTCGGACGAGTTTGAGTATTTTGCCTTTAGTGATCAAGACGATGTTTGGCATGAGGACAAGTTAGAAAAAGCTATCGCTGCTTTGGAAAACGGCCCTTCTGAACAGCCAGCTCTTTATTGTGCGCGAACAGAAATCGCCGATGCCACATGTGAGCACACATTGGGGTATTCGCCGCTTTTTAATAAACCCCCTTCGTTTGCTAACGCGCTGGTTCAAAACATTGGTGGTGGTAACACCATGGTGCTTAACAGAGCGGCAAGAGATCTAATCCTTGTGGCCACACAAGATGTTACGGTGGTTTCACATGACTGGTGGTGCTACCAAGTGGTCACGGGAGCTGGTGGTCATGTCATCTATGACTCTGAACCTTGCTTAAAGTACCGTCAGCATGGTCACAACCTCGTTGGGGCAAACACCAGTTGGCGCGCAAGCCTTCTGCGAATCCGAGGATTGCTTCGTGGGAGTTCCCATGAATGGAATGACATCAACTTAGCGGCGTTATCTGCGCACAGGCATTTACTGACCAATTCAAATCAACGAGTGCTCGATGATTTCGTTGAAGCCCGTCAGTCCACGCTCATAAAGCGGTTATTTCTTTTCAAGCGGTCTGGCGTCTATCGCCAAACCTTGTTCGGCAATCTCGGGCTATTGCTCGGCGTCATATTGAACAAGGTGTAGAGATGACGATTTTAGTAACTGGCGGCGCAGGGTTTATCGGATCGAATTTTGTGATCGATTGGCTCGATCAGCATGATGAACTCATCATCAACATCGATAAACTGACCTATGCTGGCAATCTAAACAATCTCAGCTCACTTGAGAGCAATGAAAGCCATGTCTTCATAAAGGGAGATATTGGCGACTCTGCGTTGCTGAAAAATCTACTCTCTCGCTACAAGCCAAGAGCAATTATCAATTTTGCCGCTGAATCGCATGTCGATCGCTCTATTCATGGGCCAGAAGACTTCATGCAAACCAACATCATCGGTACGTATCGTTTGTTGGAATGCGCGAAAGAATATTGGCAGTCACTTTCGACTGATGAACAAAATGCATTCCGCTTCTTGCACGTCTCAACAGACGAAGTGTACGGATCACTGCCAGCAGAAGCACCCGCATTTTCCGAAACACACCGTTACGAGCCAAACAGTCCGTACAGTGCGAGCAAGGCGTCGTCAGATCATCTTGTTCGCGCCTACCACCACACTTATGGACTGCCAGTCCTCACAACCAATTGTTCTAACAACTATGGGCCTTATCAATTTCCTGAAAAATTGATACCGCTCGTTATTCACAACGCACTAGCTCAAAAGCCTCTGCCAATTTATGGCGACGGTTTGCAGATCCGTGATTGGCTGTATGTCAGTGATCATTGCAGCGCCATTCGCGCAGTGCTCGAGCGAGGTGAATGTGGTGAGGTCTACAACATTGGTGGACTAAACGAAAAAGCGAACATCGAGATTGTTCATACGCTCTGCGACATTCTTGATGAGCTACGTCCATTAGGTGTCGAGAGTGATATTTCCAGCTACCGCGACCTCATCACCTACGTCAAAGACCGTCCAGGCCATGATCGTCGCTATGCCATTGATGCGAGCAAGATCGAAAACGAACTGAACTGGCGACCAGCCGAAACGTTTGAGACGGGCATTCGTAGAACCGTTGAGTGGTATCTGGATAACGCGGATTGGGTTGAGCAAGTCATCAGCGGCGAATACCGCCAGTGGGTGGAAAGGCAGTACGCATGAGAATACTGCTATTAGGGGCTAACGGCCAGTTAGGGAAAGAACTAGAACGTCAACTTTCTTCCGTTGCGAATGTCGCGGCTTTTCCTCGTGAGTCACTCGACATCACAAACCATACCGCTGTCCGTGATGCTGTTCGTTGTGTTCGCCCCAATATCATCGTCAATGCCGCTGCTTACACAGCGGTTGATAAAGCAGAGACCGATGCAGATTTTGCGCATGCAGTAAATGCGGATGCCGTTACGAACCTCGCGCAAATTGCACGAGAACAGAGTTTGTGGCTGTTTCATTACTCCACAGACTACGTGTTCGATGGCTCTAAGCAATCGCCCTACTTCGAGACCGATACGCCAAACCCAATCAATGTCTATGGTGCATCCAAGTTAGCTGGCGAGACAGCGATCGCTGCAGCCAACTGCCAACACCTTATTTTTCGAACGACATGGGTCATTGGCAAAGACGGCCATAACTTTGCAAAGACCATCTTACGTTTAGCAAGCGAGCGTGATGCGCTAAAGGTGATCGACGATCAAATCGGCGTTCCAACATCGCCCTCGCTCATTGCACGAGTGACGATTGATGCGATACGCGCCATCAAAGATAACAACGCTTGGCCGCAAGGGATTTATCACCTCGCACCACAAGGCAAAACAAGCTGGCATGAAATTGCGAAAACTTTAATTGCCTACGCAGAACAGCAGCATATTCCGCTGCGTACTCACGCAGCCGACATCCAAGCGATCACGACCGTCGAGTATCCAACCGCAGCGATACGTCCGCTCAACTCGCAGCTCGATACACACAAGCTGCACTCGCAACTCTCATTCGATTTACCCCATTGGAAGGACGATTTTCTGGCCGTAGCCAGCGACATCGTCAAGGAATTAGAAACTGTATGAAACGCAAAGGCATCATCCTCGCTGGCGGATCTGGCACGCGGCTTTACCCAGCCACAAAAGTGGTTTCAAAGCAGCTGCTGCCCGTGTTTGACAAGCCGATGATCTACTACCCTCTTTCAACATTGATGCTTGCTGATGTGCGCGAAATACTCATCATCAGCACACCGCAAGACACACCACGTTTCAAAGAGTTGCTGGGCGATGGCAGCCAGTGGGGTCTAGAGATTGAATATGCCGTCCCACCTTCGCCAGACGGATTGGCGCAAGCGTTGATCATCGGCGAGGCATTCCTTGATGGCTCACCTTCGGTACTAATTCTCGGTGACAACATCTTTTACGGTCACTCGCTGCATGAAAAGCTCGCTGCAGCCAATCAACGCGCGTGCGGCGCAACGGTCTTTGCCTACCATGTGCATGACCCTGAGCGTTACGGCGTTGCTGAGTTCAGCAGAGACGGCACCGTGCTGAGCCTCGAAGAAAAGCCAACAGCACCGAAGTCAAACTATGCGGTGACTGGACTGTATTTTTACGATGAGTATGCACCGAGCTACGCCAAGCAAATAAAGCCATCACACCGTGGTGAGCTAGAGATTACCGACCTCAACACGATCTATCTCGAAAAAGAGCAGCTGTGCGTTGAACGCATGAGCCGCGGCTACGCATGGCTGGATACAGGCACACACGAGAGCCTCGTTGAGGCACATCAGTTTGTGCAGACCATCGAACATCGGCAAGGCCTCAAGATCGCATGTCCAGAAGAAATCGCTTTCCGCAAAGGTTGGATTAGTGAAGCGGAACTAATAGGACTCGCGCAACCGATGCTAAAAAACGGCTACGGCCAATACCTCATGCAAGTGATCAAGGAGTCAGAACATGAAAGTGACTGACACCAAGATCCCAGACGTAAAGATCATCGAACCTACCGTCTATGAGGACGAACGCGGCTTCTTTTTCGAAAGCTTCAATCACAAGAAGTTCGAGGAGGCTATTGGGCGAGAGGTCACCTTTGTGCAAGACAACCACTCTAAGTCCAGCAAAGGTGTTTTGCGTGGCTTGCATTATCAACTACCACCGCATGCACAAGGCAAGCTAGTGCGCGTCGTGCAAGGTGAGGTGTTTGATGTGGCGGTAGACATCCGCAAATCGTCACCAACCTTCGGACAGTGGGTTGCAGAAACGCTATCTGCAGAGAACAAAAAGCAGCTGTGGATACCAGAGGGCTTTGCGCATGGGTTTTTGACTATGAGCGACACAGCTGAGTTCCTCTACAAAACCACGAGTTACTACGCTGCCTCCCATGAAAAGAGCATCCAGTGGAACGACCAAGCCTTGAATTTGGCATGGCCGCTGGAGGGTTTTCCAAACATCTCTGAAAAAGACAAAAACACGAGTCAAACCTTTAATGAAGGGATTTCCCTATGACAAACCACCTCAAGTCTCACATCGTCGAGAAAATCCAAAACGCGGAGCTAATCTCTGCGCCAATTGACCACATTGTTGTCGATGATTTTCTACCGGAAGAGTTCGCTCACGATCTCTCCCATGAATTTGGCGACTATGACGACGATCATTGGTATAAATACAGCAACACCATTGAAGAAAAAAGAACATGCAATCAATGGAATCTATTTAAAACAAAGACGTACACCTATTTTCAGCTTATTTGCTCAGAGTTAGTAAACAAAGCGATATCTAAAAAATTCAATATTGAAATTGAAGCGGACTATGGATTGCATGGCGGTGGCCAGCACATTCACTCTAAAATGGGTAATTTAAACCCCCATCTAGATTACTCTATACACCCTAAAATTGGTGCCGAACGTCGTTTAAATGCTATTTACTACCTGACCGACGAGCATGAAGATGAAGACGGCGGGCATTTTGGATTGTGGGGTAATAGTTCTGCGGCCGAACCAGGTGACTTGGAAAAAGAATATGCGCCACTCTTCAATCGTTTAGTCCTTTTTAACACAAGTCAGAAATCGTGGCATGGACTTTCGCGTGTTTATGCGCCTAAAGCAAACCGCTATAGAAAAAGCCTAGCCACCTATTACGTATCGACACCGCGAGAAGACTCACTCACTCACACAAGGGCGTTCTTCGCGCCTAGAGCTGCGCAGCTACACGATGAAGCCGTACTGCAGCAAATCCAAGCTCGGGTAAGCGAAAAAGATCATGAAAAGGTATACGTGGCCAAAAAATGAAAAAAATTATTCGAAACATCGCTTGGTATTCTTATTACTTATACGATCGCGTGAAATGCCTACCAAGCAAAAATTCAGTAAAGGAAATCGACAATAAATTGGCAACTTTGCTTGCCAATGAAATAGATGAAAAAAAATTCGAGAAAGTCATAATATTCGCCACATATGAGAAGGAACTAAGTGACGAATACATCAAATATTTTCTTCCAATGGTAGACCATTCCCTGACTGTAATAATAAACAATACCATTAAGCATGAGTTTGGAGTCGAGAGTAAAGATGGATCGGTCATTTGGGTAAATAGGCCAAACTTCGGTAGAGATATTGCATCCTATAAATTAGGTGTACGATCTGTTTTAAGAAGCCAGCGCAATCATATAAAAGACCTAACTTTGATAAACGACAGCTTGTATATATTAAAATCAAAGTTCTTTGATTTCTTTACAATTGAATTCTCGGATGATGTTCTTGCGCATTCATACTCGACTTTGCCTCGACCACACGCACGATCGTACTTAATAAGATTAAAGCCAAAAGTTCTTGATAGTCTTGACGCATACTTAGAAACGATTCCATTTGCCAAATCGAGATACAACGCTGTCATAAATGGTGAAATTGGAATGAATAAAAATGTTCTCTTGCAATACAAAATCGGACTTTGGGCTTATAGCGGAATATTTAAAGAAATTTCCTCACGAGAGGAAATTCGAGACCTAGATGTCTACAGTTCGGCATATATTTCTAATAAATATATGCCGAAGGCAACAAAGACTCTAGAAAAAGATATTAAGGAAAAAGTCTTTATAGACAATTTTTTAAGGGATCCATATGAGTTGTCGAGTACCTCAAGTATGTTCCAACCTAATGTAATCAAACGTGAGGTATATGAAAAAGGACTGGCAAGCAAAGAGAAGGTATTTTCAGCAATTGAAAATTCAGAACTTCCAGATAGTGCTAAAAAAGAGTTACTAAAACAGATACTTATTTCGAAACGACACTTCGGCATTAAAAATCGATTGAAGCTAGCCATAGGAGAAATTTAATGTCACTAATTGAATTTAAAACGACAGAAAATCGTACTCCTACAGCATGTATTGCATGCAACGATATTGGTGACAGTAAATATTTTGTTCAAATAGAAAATACTATTTTTAGAAAATGCGAATCCTGTCAAAGTTTCTCGGTGATAGATCGCTCCATGGTAAATGAAAATTACCAAAATTTATCAAGCGATTTTTGGATAAATTATGTCGAGATGAACGCTGGAATAGAAGCTATGATCAGCTTTGTCGAGCGCTGTTTACTAGGAACACATATTGGGTCATTCATTGATGTTGGCTGTGGATTTGGATTTGGATTTGTTGTTGATTATTTCAAGAAGGCCTATGGTGCTAAATCATTAGGCCTCGAGAAATCATCATATGGAAAAGTTGGCGCGGAAAAGTTGAACATTGATATAAGACCCGAATATTCGGATGAATTCTGCGCTATCAATAATGCCAAATTTGACGTTGTTTATTCTTCTGAAGTCATCGAACACGTTGAAGATCCCCTTAAATCTTTAAAATATCTAAAAGAATTGTGTAACATCAACGGAAGAGTAATTATTACTACTCCTAACAGTAAATTTATTAACCACAATTCAGATGATGCGGTTCTTCATGCAGCTCTATCTCCAGGCAATCATTATTTTGTTATATCGCCAGAAAAACTAAACCATTTGATGATCAATGCCGGATTTCTAAATGTTAAAATCGTTGAAATAAATGAGCGCATCCTTGCAACGGCCTCGGTTGAGAGTTCAACCGGAACTATTATCAATGATAGTTTTGAAAGGTCAAAATACATTGAATATTTAATGAGCCTAGAGCGTAACGATGATTTGATTATATCTAACTCGGCAACGGTCAAGCTCTACAAAGAATTCATAAATATGGGGGATTACAATTCTGCCCATCCAAAGTGGGAGAAATTAAACAGGCATTTTATCCAATATAGGGGCTTTGACATTGATCAATTTGATGCATCGCTTCTTGATGGCCTCCATGATTTGAAAGACTATACAAAATTGCTACCATACTATTTTGGTGTCTTGAAATTTTATAGAGCAATGCATTTGATCAATCATTGTGGTCGACGTTCAAGTATGTTGCATTTATTCCTGACGGTAACCAAAATCCTTTCTAAAGAAGTTCAATTAAATTTTTCTTCATTTCAAGAATCAAATTCTCTTATCGAAAACGCGAAGTTCCATACCGCTTTAGGTATTTTACCTTTCACGGAGAGTTTGCTAAGTGACAGCGAGAAATTTTCAAAATTTTGGCGGGAGCGATTTAATAAAGAGGTTTTAGAGCAACTCCGAAATTTGGTTGGCAGGAGTCCAGTTTAATGAGATTAGAATCGCTCAACCGAAGTCAACTTTCTTTAGGATTTTTATTGGGGTGGACTGATATATTAAACAAGTATCGCCGATCAGTTATCGGTCCATTTTGGCTTACTATCAGCATGGGGGTTATGATCTCCTGCATTGGATTAGTCTTTGGTGGAGTATTTAAAACACCCATGGTGGATTTCCTTCCTTTTTTGACCGCTGGTTTAATTCTTTGGACATTTGTTGTTGGCACTATTAATGAGGGATGCTTTTGTTTTATTAGTTCTGAAACACTTATTAAGCAGTTACCGATCCCGTTCTTTGTATTTGTAATTCGTGTTGTCTGGCGCAATTTATTGTTGCTTGCGCATCAAATTGTGATACTGCCCGTAGTACTCGTAATGATGGGGTCAAATATCTCACTTACTACTTTTTTAGCGATCCCGGCAATTATTTTGGTCGTTCTTTTCTTAAGTTCTTTGGTATTTTTCTTTGCAATTTTTTGTGCCCGTTATCGCGATCTTTCGCAGATTGTTTCAAACGTATTACAAGTAGCTTTTTATTTAACACCTATTATCTGGATGCCCTCGCTGTTACCAGAACGGCTTGGCGCTGTGATCCTTGATTGGAACCCTTTCTACCATTTGATTGAACTACTGCGTGCGCCATTGTTGTCAAGTGCGCCTTCTTTCACTAGTTGGTTAGTGGTGGGCGCAATCACAATTCTTAGCTGGTGCCTAACGCTCTTGTTGTTTGCGCGTGTGAAACACCGCATTGCGTACTGGTTGTAAACTTATGGCATCCATTCAATTTATACAGGCTGAGGTGAATATTCCTATTTTCAATGCGCACAACCGTTCGTTGAAAAACAGGTTAATGCACATTGCTAGCGGCGGAAAATTAAGTGCAGACACTAGCGGTCATGTAGTGGTGCGTGCCTTGCATGGGCTTAATTTCAGCTTTAGGGAAGGTGATCGTGTCGGTTTGATTGGTCATAATGGCGCGGGAAAAAGCACGTTGTTGCGGGTGTTATGCGGCGTGTATGCTCCAACGCAGGGGAAGGTTTTGCGTCAAGGCAGCGTATCTTCTCTCATAGATGTGTCGCTGGGCATTGATCACGAGGCCACTGGCCGTGAAAACATTTATTTACGTGGGGCTTTCCTGGGCTTAAGCAAGAAAGAGATAAATGCTTGCCTAGGTAAGATTATTGCGTTTTCCGAACTGGGTGAGTTTATCGATTTGCCAGTTCGTACTTATTCTAGCGGCATGCATTTGAGATTGGCATTTTCAGTCTCTACTGTGATTCAGCCCGAAATTTTGCTCATGGATGAATGGCTATCTGTTGGTGATGAAGGTTTCAAGCAAAAGGCCGAGGCGCGCCTAACTGAGATTGTAGAGTCTACCAAGATATTGGTCATCGCCAGTCATTCACGTGATTTGGTTCTAAAAACCTGCAATCGTGTGCTTTGGCTTGAGCATGGCATGATCAAAATGGATGGCGAGCCTGATGAGGTTTGTGCTGCGTATTTTGGGTAAAAAATGTAAGAAAACTACAATTTTCTTACATTTCCTTGTAAGTCATTGAATATAAATAGGATTTTAGAGATCCCTTTTCGGTTGCCCAAAAAATACCTCAGAAAATACACTATATGTACGAAAACATTACATTTTCTCTGAGGTGCATATGGCTCAAGCAAGAACTCTACGAAAAAGCGAACTTAAGCAGCTGATTGACGTGACTGCTAGCTGCAGCAGATACCCACAGCGTGATGTCACTATGCTGCTGTTCTCGCACTTGTGCGGACTTAGAGTAGGCGAGATCGCTGGCCTACGTTTTGACGATGTACTTGATGACAAGTCCAACGTGCTCGACGAAATCACGCTGGATGCGAGCAGAACGAAGGGCAAGCGTGCTCGTAAGATATTTCTGCCACGGCAAATGCAGAAACACTTGCACGAATACGTCGCGAGCATACGAGAACGCCCGCTACACGGTTTTTTGTTCTCCACGCAGAAACGAGCATGCTTTAGTGCCAACACCGCTACACAGCATTTACAGCGCTTGTACGAGCGTGCTGGCTTGCATGGCGCCACGTCTCACAGTGGGCGCAGAACTTGGTTAACGACCCTCAGCCAAAAAGGCGTAAGCGTTTTTGTGCTTGCTGAAATGGCTGGTCATAGGAATATTCAGACTACACAGAGATACGTGACCGTAAATGACGAGATCAAGCGCAACGTAGCTGAGTTAATTTAAACTACTTCGATTGTCCCATCATCAAGACGACGATAGTCAGCAACAGCGTTCGTTATACGGATTTCGTCGTTTAAGTGGTAATAGGTTCGCTCGATCTGAACAACGCTAGTTCCACACATATCAGCGATTTGCCTAAAGGACAAACCACTCATAATTCTTTGCGTGATCATGAAGTGACGCAAGCTGTATGGCACGAGGTCGCGCTCGTCTCGATTTGGAATCTCTGCAAGATCTAAAATCTTGTGCCAGTGGTACAGCAAGGCTCGTTTGCTAAGTTCGTTTTCACCATCAGTTGTAAAGATAAGCTCATCTTTACTTTTAGGTTTTGTGATTTCCTTTAAACGCTCGAAATACTGACCATTTCGGCACAAGAACGTTCTGCTCGTTCGTACTTTGCTGGTTTCGGCGCGCACGTTTATTCGCGCGAGCGTCTGTTCCTTGCCGCCAACATTGTGTCGCTCCACTTGTACGTCACTCCAACGCAGCTGACGCTGCTCGCCTACGCGCAGTCCACTGTTCGCCGCAATCAGTACGTAGTGTTGAACAATCTTGCGGATTCGAAGCTCATCTTCATCAAGCTTGTTGTGCTTCGCACAGTATGTGCGCATTGCGCGATAGACGCTTTCGTACTCGTCATGTGTCAGTGTTGCACGACGAATTGCGTCATTGCCCTTATCTAGGCGTGGCAACTTCTTAAAGTCAAATCCATCTATATGTGTTTCGCCGTTTTTGTGAAGCCTTTTGATCAGCGCATTAATTGTGCTCTGTTCATTTTGGACAGTTACTTGCTTGACGTTGCCGTTAGTGGATTTGTGGCGATGGTAGAAGTATCCCTCGCAATCCGTGCGCTCTAACTCTTTTAGTTTTGTGTCCTTGCCAATGAAGCTAAGGAAATGCTGTAGATGTGTAGAGATCGTTGTGTGTCGTCCTTGGACGATGTGTCCTAGTTCAACATCACGTTGGCGAAACTTCAGATATCTCTCAACGCCTTCTTTTGTCGTGATAGAAAAATACGTCTTGCCTTGCTGGAGATTGGCGTAAATCTCAAGGTAGGCGGCTTTACCACGCTCAATAGCCGTGCTTTCGCTGCGAGTGCGAAGGCTCTTGCGGGCATACTTGCCCTCCTTCGCAAGCCACATCCGAAATTGCCAATATTCGCCTCGCTTGTATATGCAAGCTTCATCAAAAATCGGTATTTCGCCTTCGGCAAACTGTTGCTTCTTGAGTGCCAATTTTTCTCTCTGAGTTACTACGATTTTCAGTAGTCACACGTTTGTGTAACTTCTTGTGTAACTGTATCAGAAAACCTCAATAAAATCAACGGTCGAAAATTTTTGTGAAACTTTTGTGTAAGAAAAAAACTGTTTAAAATCAATTACTTAGCAGTTAAAAGCTACTCCCACTCAGTAGTTACCCCTCACGAAAGTCTTACTGCATAAGACTTTGCGAAGGATTAAATTTAGTTTGTTGTTAGTTTGTTGTGAACTACTACCAACACTTGTATTTCTCATTTCAAAAATCTCTTTAAATTCAACTAACAAAGATACTCTTACAACAAAGTTAACAGTAAGAATAGCATCAAATTAAGTTAACAGCATTCTTCAACTTATCATCCGAAACATCAATGTATCGTTGGGTGGTTGCCATTGAACTATGTCGTGCGAGTTCTTGTATAACTCGTGTGCTAATACCCTTCTCACTTAAATTCGTAATAAAAGTTCTCCTTCCACTATGTGAACTAGCATTGGTTATGTTTGCTAACTGATATAAATTTCTGAAAAGATTTTGTATTGATTGAGAGCTAAATGTTCCTCGTTGTGATTGAAACAATCTTTTATTTTTGTTGTAAATCGTATTTGGGTACTTACTGATAAATCGTAATATCTCTCGTTGTAACTTCTTACCAACATGTACAGTATTGCTATTACTCCCTTTAGTTTGTTCTTTAGTTAATCGAATAATGTCATTAACTTCATTTGTTGGAGATAAAATATCGCTAACATTTAAGTTAGCTATTTCAATTGCTCTTAATCCTCCATAAAAACTAAATGCAACTATAAGTTTGTTACGAACTGGGAAGTTTGTTAACTCGCAGACTTTGAATAGTTTGGATATTTCCTTCTCGTTTAGTACTTTTGCTTGTTTTGCCATATTTCTTACTCCTATAAACTTTACCAACACGAACATTTGAAACTTTTAACATTCTCTTAAGTTCTGTTTCTCGCTTTGTCTGTTTTCTCATGTTCAACTCGTTTGTTTTTGTTACATAAAATGCTATTTCCAAACGATTCATCCGTCATCCTTTCTTTTGAAAGATTGCAAAGTGTTGGTTTTACTGGAGTCATGTGGATTATCTAAGAACAACATCACGATTAAAAAATGTCAGAAATGAGTGTTTTTCTTAGCAGTTCATAGACAAACGAACTCATTTTCGAGTGTATTTGTGTGTATTTAGGGATCTTTTGTGTTGTAGGGTATCTGTGTAGTGCTGAGAAACTATTTTAGGGAGTTTTTAGCACTCAAGAATTTCTTAAGAAAAAACCCTATGTAGTAAATACCCGTTTAATGTTCGAGTTATGAGATAGATTCCATAGCTCAACTGAGGAATATAACTGTTACTTCCTTGTTTTGCTGTAACTTAATCTTTGCTTGTCGTACTTTGTCATCAAGTTTTCTGATTAGTAACTGGGTGTTCTCATCACTATCTAACTTAATGGCATCGACTGTTTTAGCTGTTTGTAATTTGGTACTTACTTGTTGTTTCGTTAAATTCATTTAAATACTCCTAATCTGTCATTTTGATTTTCGATACCATTCTTCAATAATTCATTTTTCCTTTTGAGTAGCAACCACTCGAAGTGTTTTTTGTATTCATCGTGTTTTTCCGTTTCCTTCTTAATTACCTTATTAAGTTCTCTTGCATTTAAACGGAATTTCTCGAATGTTAATTTTTCTTTCATTAGGAATATCGTATCTTGGTAATTTCTGTTGAGTATCTATGGTAAAAGCTTTCCGTTAACAACTCGTTCATTGAAGTGTTGTGCAATTTAGCAATTGTTCTCAACATTGATTTGTCTTTTGGAGATAAAAGCATTTGTAATCTTGTTGTTTTTAAATCTTCTAGTGTCTTTGATTTCATTAATAGCTCCTTATGTTCATTTCTGCCTACTGGTGTATGTATATTTATGTTCAACCATACTTCAACTAACACACGATATTTATCGTTCGGTAAAACTTAATTATTTCTTAATGTGAGTTAGTTAACATCTCTAAAATAGATGTTCTCAGCACTAATATTGTCATAAGAGTTTTGTACTTTTTTGTGTACATATCCAACAACTCCAGAAGAGTACATAGTTTCAATTCCTCGTTTCCACTCTTTCTTCTTCTCGTCATACTTGTCTGTTGCTAGTGATAATCCATTTGTTTGATTAACACTTCTTTCTATATCTTTTGCGTAATGTTTGCGTCGTATGTGTTGCGGTGTATTCGTTAGTATGTGAATGTGATTTCCCTCTCCTCTTTCAATTACAGGAAATATCTCAACTTGTTTGTTCTTATCTTTAAATACTCTTTTCTCAATTCTCTCTTTCAACCAACTAATTCTCTTGTGAATAGCATCAAATACTCTTTCTCCAGTTCCATATTTCAAATACTCTGCTAAATGAATTGTTACTGATAATCCACTATCCCAGTTACTAGAACTTTCCACCCATTTTTCGCTGTCATGTCTTAACTTGTTCATGTTTTTATTTATACACATACACATTTCTAGAACTTCTTTTGGTACATAAAAAAAGGGAGCATTTCTGCTCCCTGTGTTGGTTGAATTATTCAACTTTTTCTAATCATCAAATGGCAGTTCTAATGTGTTTAATTTAACTTCACTTCTTTTTTTATTTTTTATCTGTATTGAAGTTAATCCGTCATTGTATTTACCAAAAATGAAACTATTGATTCTATCTTCTAATTCTTGATTAGTTACTTCATCATCAAAAGATATTATTTCTTCTATTTTATTGTTCATGTTTTCCTCCATATAGTTTTGATTGCCTATCGATTTGTCGTAAATCTGGTAACAGACTTCTTATGACTTCAGGTTTTAAGTCAGGATATTTAGCAATTACTTGTGGCATCACTTCATCAACAACATCTTCTGAATAACTAAAGTTAATACACTCGCATCTACTCCTAATTGCTGTACTTAAAACTTTGTTGATTGAATTTGTATTACTGATGTTCAAACAAATTATTATTTGAGTTCCCAGATTATTCCATTCATCAAATCTCATCTTAAAAGTATCTTGTTCTTTAAAAGATAAATTATGAAATTCATCAAGTATTAAAACTTTACCCCATTCTCCACCATCGAAAAATGAGTTTGTAATAGCAAAGTCAGTAATTTTCTTAACTTCCTTTCTTAGATTATCTCCATCCATTTTGTGACTATTCATATCAACATTAAGTATGTTGTTACTTCCTGATTTTTGTTCAGCAATAAATTGAGCAAAAGTGGTTTTACCACTGCCAGGAAGTCCATAGAAACAAATTGGAGATACAACAGTGGTTGAATTATTCAACCACCATTGCAACTTACTAGAGAGACTTTTTGGAAATATAAAGTCATCAAAGTTCATTATGCTACTTCCTCTAAATCATCAGTCATCAATAGTTCTAAATCGATATGACTACTTTTGATTTGAATGCCACTCTCTATTACATCTCTTGCTAATGCGTTGATGCCATTTTGAAATGTATTAAACACTTCAATCTGTTTTTTAGTAGCTGCGGTATCATCGAACTTAACTGTAAACACACCTTGTTCTAACAAAGTAACAACTTTTGCTTTTGATTCAATTAACTCATGTTGAACTAACAATCCATGTAACTCTCTGAATGACATTTCAGCATTAATACTTTTGTCATTTATTAATTTAGTTATTGTTTCATCAGCTACATCTTTCAATAAGTAAAGTGCTCCCCAATTAGAAGGTAAACTATCTAAATTTGCCATTACGACATCTTTTTTAACAATAGTATTAATCTTACTTTTTGTTGATTTTGTATAACCAAGTCTATTTGATAAAGCAGTTATATCTTTGTCGTTAAAGTTATGTGTAAATCTCGCTTCATAGAAAATTTCAAGTAATCTAACTCGAGCATTTCTAATATTGCTTTGTAGTTTTCTACCTTCTTTTACATAAACTTCGATTTGTGATTTAACTCTACCAATCTCTGCTTCACTTCTTTGCTTTTTCTTTTTGTTTATCATTTTTTTACTCCTATGTTTTATTTAATGATGTATCCATTATCGTCTTTTATGAACCAAAACACTCTAACAGCCATAGACATATGCAAGGGTGTTTGGTAATGTGAATAATTAAACATGATTAATTTAAACACAGACATAAAAACAGTTAACAAAGTCATCACTCCTCGTAAAAAGAAAAGTAAGGGAGGAGATGTTGATTACAGTTATTTTGAAACTGCTAAACGAACACTTGCAGGGAATACTATTGAGCGAAATATCCAGTGGTACAGGATGTGGTTTACTTACTTAAAACTTTGCTACGAGTTAGAAGAAAGAGGAGATGAAATTAAAGGTAAGAAGATTAAAGTTAGTAAGTTTTATGATGAGTGGCAGTTAGGTAAGAGTTTATTACATGTAAGTTTTGATGAATGGTGGGAGAAGAAGAAACACTTGTTTGAATTACAAAAGATACAAACTGGGAGTACTAAGAGTGATGACTATATTGTCGTTTCAGTTCCAGTAAATCGTACTAAACAAGATTTAGTTAGAGATTTTAATGAGTACTTAAATAGCAGTAAGCAAAAGTTTACTAACAAAGCAGAATATCCTTTTAGTAAAAACATCATTCCATTCATTCGTTTGCACATCCAGTACAACTGTTTAGTCATGCACTATAATGATTTAAGAGTTAAAGAAATGATGAATTGGTGTAACGATAAGTATGGTGGAATTAGTGGTGTAATTCAGAACAAAGAAATGTCAGAAAATGTTGTATTTGGTTTTGAGCAATCAGTATCAAGAGTGATTAGTAAAGGGAAAGATAGATTATTGGATGTAGCAAAAGGGATTTTTCCTTAACAAGTAACATCAACATTAAAATCCGTTCTATTCATGTTTTATTTCAAGTATAGATTGGTGTGTATATTTACTAGAGTAAAACAGTTTTTTCCATGTCTGCTCTATCAGTATGGTAGTAATGTTTCTCTATCTGCATAACACTTGTTCCGATACTATTTGCTAGTTTGAATAATGGCATTTTTCCGTACTTTACTCTTGTACTGACAAAGTAATGTCTAAAGGAATATAAACTTAACTTTCTATCTTCAATATCTGCCATTTCGAGTTTATTTAACACTCTCTCAAATCTTCTTCTCACACTTCGTTGAAAAGTATCATCATTAAATACTTCTTCGTTTTGAAAAACTCTATGATGACTAGCAGTATATTTACTTAACTTTCTGACTTTATCGAAGTACTGTCCGTTTCTAGCAACAAATGTTCTATCTAATCTTACTTTTGAAGTTTCTCCTCTAATACTAATTTCAACTAATCTTAAGTTATCTCCCTTTTTATTCATTCCTAAATTTTCATCAAGTATCTTGTTGTAAGTTTTAATATCCCTCCATTCTAATTGCCTAAGTTCCCCTACTCTCATACCTGTATTACTTAATATTAAACAAAAGTATTTGAATAAATTATTGTTAATAAATTGTTCTTCTGTTCGATTGTTTTTTTTGTATGCTTTTTCTTTTAGTACTTCGATAATTTGTTTGTACTCATCTTGTGAAAATGAATCTCGTCTATTTTTATCCCTGTTGCTATCTTTGTTTATTTTTTCAAAATCAAATGCGTCAAAATGAATGTATCCCTCCTTCCATAACATCTTAATAATTGCATTTATGGTTGCTTGTTCATTTAGGAGTGTATTTCTACTAACAGATTTTGCTTTTTTGATACGAGATGAATGATAGTTACCCATTGTTTTCCTACTTAAATCTCCAATGTTCGTATCTTTGTTTATGTATCTTAAAAAGTGATTAACATGTCCTTTAATAACTCCTAATCTTCCAGCAGTTATTGTTTTAAGTTTTAAATCCTTTTCTCTTAGTTTGATGTACATATCACAGGCATTTTTAATTGAAGGAGAAAATACTTTTCTGTTATTTCGTAACTTGTGTTTAATTTCATAAAATAGTTCTTCTGCTTTATCCTCTGCTAAATCCCTATTTTTAGTTCTCAATGATTGTCTGAAATGTTTATTTTCAGATTTAATCCACATACTGTATTGCCAAACTCCAGTACTTGCATCTGTTGTAATTATTGAATACTTGCCGTGTTGTACTTTTTCCACAATTGCCATTTCTTTCTCCTAATTTATATATAACCATTATCGCCAAATACGAACCAAAACACTCTATCACCTATGTACATAGACAAGGGTGTTTGTTGAATAATTCAACTTTTGGTGTAACTTGTTGTGGTTAGTGGTGAATTTAGTTTGTAACATTTCTTACAACGCTAAATCCGAGATGCAGTATTTACAAGCATCTCTAGTAGGAGTTTGTTGTTAGTTTGTTGTAGCTTTTTTTGAAGAAACCCAGTGTTTATAAGGGTTTCGAGTAGGGTAAGCTATTCCCACTCAATAGTAGCCGGCGGCTTGCTGGAGATGTCGTAAGCAACACGAGAAACATCGGCTATTTCGTTCATAATCCTGTTGGATATTGTTTCTAGAAGCTCGGGGTCAAGGCG
>Ga0315322_10001419_pt1 | contig 18634 bp, 13 predicted proteins | sample M110021515metaG_FD_203461 | JGI IMG/M metagenome (GOLD analysis project Ga0315322, IMG submission 203461) | Ammonia-oxidizing marine archaeal communities from Monterey Bay, California, United States - M1 100m 21515 | ecosystem: Environmental > Aquatic > Marine > Intertidal zone | place: USA...
GATCCGTAAACACATAAAGTTCTTTGCGCTCTATGTCTGAACTCTCTAGGAGACGCACAGCATCATTCATTGCTGTCGCCACGTTGACCGAGGATGCGCCGGCTGTCAGTCGTTCAATCCTATTTGCTGCAACAACTGCGGATGCTGAAAAACTCGCTCCCCCATCACCGGTGTCAACAATTGCAATTTTACTCTCTGGCGGAAGCTTTTCAAAAAGATTTGAAGCAATATCTCGAATCTCATCGAGTCTCGTACGGTTTTCTTGCCGCAACAACATACGCGGTGCGGTATCTACTACACATGCAACAGCAACTGGTCCTTCCTGATCAACAATCCAGCCCGAACCACGAAGAACCGGCCGAGAGAGTGCTAGAACCAGAATGCAAAGAGCCAGAACACGTACCAGCAAGAGAAGCAAATGCTGCAGTTTCAACCGCCGCTTTTTCATATGTGATCGAGCTTGTAGAAACCGGAGTGCTGGAAATCGGTGAGGCACAGGTTTCCGTCGCATAAGAAGATGCAGCAGCACAGGAATCGCGACAACCGCCATCCCGCTCAGCAACAAAATGTTCAGGAAAGAAAGGCCCATAATATCAATAGTACTCGCTGAAGAATGGGCGTGTTTACCTAGGCTCGCTGCTGACGATTAATTAAGTACTCCATGAGAGCAGCATCGAACGGCATGCTTGTATCAAGAGGCACATAATCGATACCCGCTTGCTGACAAACCTGCCTATAGTGTTCTCGAAAGTCGTCAACGCCAGTCACATAGTCACGACGAGCAGCATCTGCATCAACAACCATGCTCTGGCTACTTTCTGGATCTGTAAGTTCTACCATTCCCTGAAAAGGAAATCGTACTTCTGCTTCATCAAGCACGTGAAATAATATGATGTCATGATTTCGATGACGAAGCCGAAGCAGCGCATCACGAATTGCTGCAGGTTCCGCTAGCAAGTCACTAAAAACCATCAACAGCGAACGATGACGAAGCATTGCTCCGATCTGCAATAAACTGGCAGAAATTTCAGATGTACCAACAGCCTCAGTCTTCGACAAAAGGGAGAGGACTTCTGAAATCTGGCTACGCCTTGATCGCGCCGGTAGGCTCGCAGTGATTTTCTCACCAAAAACCATTAATCCGCAAGGATCTTGCTGGTGAACCATTAACCAGCAAAGTGCTGAGGCTAGCGATATCGCGTAGTCCAGTTTTGTGAATTGCTGTCGATAGGTGTACCCCATCGACCCACTCGTATCGACTACAAGATATCCTGTAATATTTGTCTCGGCTTCATATTTTTTTATGTAGTGCTTATCGGTTTTTGCGTATACAAGCCAATCAATATCTTTTGGATCATCACCAGCCGCATACCGCCGATGCTCACTAAACTCTACAGAAAAGCCCTGAAACGGACTCGCGTGAAGGCCCTGCAGAAAGCCTTTAACAATAAACTTGGCACGCAGATCAAGCCTTGCAATCTGCTGCACCACATCCGGCTTGAGATATTCTTCAACTGCGCGCGACATGCAGTACTCATTTCACCAACGGAGGAACCGAGGGTTCCGGAACTTCTCGCAGCAATCTCTGGACAAGCGATTCACTCGTAAGGCCTTCTGCTTGAGCCTGAAAGTTTGTTGATATTCGATGGCGGAGCACCGGCACGGCAATCCGGCGAATGTCCTCGATGGACACGCTGAATCGCCCATCCATAGCCGCCATTGCCTTTCCACCTTGTATCAAAAATTGACCAGCACGTGGGCCTGCCCCCCAGTCAACTAACTCTTTAACGTACTTAGGTGACTCAGGATCTTTGGGGCGAGTTGAACGAACGAGCGTCGCAACGTACTTAATGATGTACTCACTTACAGCAACACCAGCAACGAGTTTTTGAATATTTGTAATCGCTCTACCGGACAGTACTTTGCGGACTTCCGGACGCTCTGGTCGAGTCGTCGCCATCAATATCCGCTCTTCCTCGTCTGCGCTTGGGTATCCAACTTTAATATTGAACATAAATCGATCGAGCTGCGCTTCGGGTAGCGGATATGTTCCTTCCTGCTCAACTGGATTTTGTGTCGCGATCGTAAAAAAGGGATCTGGTAGCGAGTATGTTTCTTGCCCCACCGAAACTTCTCGCTCCTGCATCGCCTGAAGTAGGGCCGCCTGAGTTTTCGGTGGCGTACGATTGATTTCATCAGCGAGCAAAACATTAGTGAATATAGGCCCCTCTACAAACCTAAAATTACGACGGCCTGACTCGTCTTCGTCGAGCACGTTCGTCCCTGTGATATCCGAAGGCATCAAATCAGGTGTGAACTGAACTCGCTTAAAATCAACATCCAGAATTCTTGCTACCGTTGATACCATGAGGGTTTTCGCCAAACCCGGCACTCCCTCCAGCAAGCAGTGGCCGCGTGTGAAGATCGCTGCAAATAGCTGCTCGATCACTTCGTCTTGACCGACAATGATTTTCTGAAGCTCTTCCTGCATGAGCAGTCGATGCTGGGAAAATTCGTGCAGAACATCATCGAGTGACTTTTGTTTTCCAGCAGTCGACACGAAGTCGGTTTCCTTCCTTACGGGAATCATTATGAACATGATGGCAGAAGTGATAAAATCCCAACCACTTCTCCATAAAGTATCGGACTTTGTGCCACCAAGAGGCAAACAAAAACGTTGGCGCAGCGATAAGAAGGCACGTGAGACATGTCTCTATCGATGACAATGCCGTAGAATGAGGTTCAGTAGACAGGCTCCTCCCCCTCATCTGGAAGGCTTCATGCATCACGTGTTATTGAGCGGTTACAAGAAGATTTCGTGCATTGCGTTCCTTGCTGCCATCCAGATCGTATCTGTACCGGTTGCATTTCCTGCTGAAGATGAACTCCGACCCGAGCAAATAAGCAATGCAATAGAACAAGCCAAAAACTGGCTTATACGGAAGCAGAGCCCAAACGGCACATGGAAGTCAGCAATGCGGACAAATGAAACTGTCGTGGGAGCAACTGCACTGGTCGTACTTGCTCTGGCGAATGCTGGCGTTGATGCTGATGAGCAGGCCATGAAAAAAGCGCTCACGTGGCTGAGGGAACAGACACCTACCGACACCTACTCGGTTTCACTTCAAACCCAAGCCCTTGCGATGGTTTCACCGAAGCAGGACCTAGCCATTCTCGAACGAAATACCCGTTGGCTTGAAGATCGTCAATCAAGTGGCCCTGGAGTAACTGGTGGCTGGTCTTATGGAGCGAACCGTTCAGGCGCTGATAATTCTAACTCACAATTTGCAATTCTCGGATTGCACGAAGCCCAACGTGCAGGTGTGCGAGTCAACTCGAATGTGTGGAAGTTATCAAAAAAATATTGGGAAGCAGCCCAGCGAATGGATGGCTCATGGAGTTACACCGCCGGGGGTGGTAATGGCACCGGTAGCATGACCTGCGCAGGCATCGCAAGCATGTGGATAACGAACGAACATACCGAGCGTCCCAACGCATTCGTGAATGAAACAAATATTTCGTGCTGTGGTGGCGGCTCTTCGGCAAAACCTATTGAAAATGGACTTCAATGGCTCGGCAAGAATTTTTCTGTTACAAGAAATCCACCTGGTGGGCAGCAATGGCTTCGATACTACCTCTACGGACTGGAGCGAGTAGGACGATTTACTGCCAGACGATTCATCGGTACTCATGACTGGTATTTGGAAGGGGCAAAAATGTTTGTCTCATCCCAGGACCCTCTTTCGGGAAGCTTTCAAAGCAAGGGGTCTGAGGATGCCGTCGTGGCGACGAGTTTTGCCCTGTTATTTCTTGCAAAGGGTCGTCGACCTGTTGTCATTGCCAAAAGCCGTCACGGGCCTCGAAATGGCTGGAATCAGCACGGACATGACATTTCACATCTCGTTGAATTTATTGAAAAAAGATGGCGTGAGGATTATCCGGCAGGCCTCTCGTGGCATGTTCTCAACACACAGGAAGCAAACACACAGGACCTTGCCCAGTCACCAGTTCTCTGGATCGGAGGTACCGCTGGCTTAGATCTTGGTAAAGAACCCGGGCGCCGATTGCGAGAATATATTGACCAAGGTGGATTTATTTTTGCTGAGGCGACCTGTACTGAAGGAGCAGCTTTTGACAAATCTTTCCGCCAACTGGTGAGTGAGATTTTCCCTGAACCCGAACACCAACTGAGCCTCCTTCCACCGGAACATCCTGCGTGGTACGCCGAGAAGACTGTGGCTCCAGAATTTCAGCGCCCGTTACTCGGCGTTGACTACGGATGCCGCACCTGCCTGATCTATGCACCCTTAAATAAACCGGAGGATGAATCCCCACGTCTTCCAAGCCTGTCCTGCCTTTGGGAACTAGCTGGTCCTTCGTATGGTGAATTTGATGAGCCCATCCGTAAGCAAATTGATGCATCGTTGGCAATCGGGGCCAATGTCATCGCCTATGCAACAAATCGTGAATTAAAAAAGAAAGATGAATTATTTGCTCGAAGCCAATCGGAAGATGTGCAACAAGATTCAATTGGTCGTGGCCAACTAACTATTGGAAAATTGCGTCATGGTGGGCTTTGTGACGCCGCCCCCAAAGCACTTGCAAACATTCTCAGAGCTGCTGCACGAGAACTTGGAATACTCGTCGACGACACGCCAGTAAAGCTCGATCTCATTGATCCAGCAATTTTCAAACATCACATGCTTTTCATGCACGGCAGACAAGCATTTGTATTTGACGATGCACAACGAAAAAATCTTCGAAAGTTTCTTGAGCGAGGAGGAACACTGCTTGCTGATAGTGTCTGTGCATCTCAACCTTTCACCGATGCTTTCCGAAAGGAGTTTTCAGCTGGTCTCCCTGATCATACTATTGAGTCGATTCCGAATGATGACCCGCTCTTCTCAGCATCTACGTATGGAGGCTTTGACCTGCGTCGAGTGACACTGCGAGCACCCGCTGCAGGAGGGGGGCCGCTTTCTTCTGAGAAACGAAAGGTGCCACCTCAATTAGAAGGCATTCGTATGGGTGACCGGTGGGCAGTCATCTTCTCTCCCTTCGACATATCTTGTGCACTTGAAAAGCAGAATTCCATGGAATGCACCGGCTATGATCGAGAAGATGCTGAAAAAATCGCACTCAATATTCTTCTCTATTCGCTTAATCAGTAGTTGCAAAAGTAGAAAGCCAATGGAATTCTTGGCCTATTACACCGCCCTCATATTTCACACCAATCAGGGAGTGTTCAGGTTCATGCCATTGCATCACCGCTACAAAGTGCATTCGCAGGCCTGAGGGCAGCCTGCTTTTCCTTACTCAGACGAACTTTTACTTGCACTGAAGAAACTGCGTAACAATGCTCTAGTGTGTCCTGCCTCAATAAGAAACGCCTCAATAGTAAAATGTTTGTCACTTCAAATCATTTACGTCTGGTCGTCGTTGCCATTGGCATCGTTCTCTACCTAGGCCCTATTGGGTGCAGGAAGGATAAACAACAGGTAACTCATCCGGGCGAACTCACAACGATTAACCCAGATGATCTATGCAAACGAATTACATCAATACTCAAGCAAACCCAGAACGGAAGAGAACTCACAACTGAACTCCAGGGAGCTTGGCAAATTGTTCATGGGATACTCGCATTCGGTGAACAATTTACTATCGTGCACGATTCCGTCACCGTGCCCGCACTGAACTACTTACTTGAAGGCGGTACTCTCCAAGGATGGAAACTGCGACATGGTGAGCACGGAATTATCGCTCTTGTCGAGGAGGGAAGCACCCTTGGACAAGGACACAAAGATCAGTGGCTTGGGTATTTCTCACAGTGCGGGAGTAGGGGGGTTCCACTCGAAACACCACTGGTCGTGGGTGACACGTCAGCAACCGTCGATGACCTGCTGCGACAAGCCCAAGCCGATCTTCACTCTGGGCAGGAAGCAACATGGACATTGATGGCCTTCGCCACATATCTCCCCGAAGACGAAACATGGGAAGCCTCCAACGGAGAGAAATGGGATCTCTCTCGAGTCATCAAGATGGAACTTGATGCTGACCTGCATTCCAGCGCCTGTGGTGGATCCCACCGTCTCTACGGACTGGCGACTGCAGTGAATAGATACCGCGGTCGGCATCCAGAAGCGGGCGAGACACTTCCCGAACCATGGAAATCAGCAGAGCATACAATCGCCAATAGTATCGATCTATCGCGTCGTTTCCAGCAAGCAGACGGCAGTTTCTCTACACAGTTTTTCGAACGACCAGCTTCGTCTATTGATGTTTTTGCAAAGCTTAGTTCAAGCGGACATATCTTTGAATTTCTTGCTGTTGCACTTCCTGCAGATCGACTTCGTGAACCCTGGGTATTACGTGCTGCAGACCGTTTAGCAATAACACTTGAACAGACTACAGATATCGACATTGAGTGTGGCGCTCTTTACCACGCTGCACATGGCCTTTTGCTCTACCGAAACCGTCTCTGCCAGTCACCATAACGGTTTTGTTTATAAACCCTTGAAGAGACTACTACTAGCTTCTCTTATCGTGTCCAAGTATGTTACGATTCAATCGAAATTACTTACACCAGCAAATTTGACACTCACCAAATATGTTGGCGATGACAATGAGATTTATTTGTGCACGGCCTTATTTTTTTCTACATCCAGAAGTTTGCTGACGAAGCCACCTCGGGCAAAACAACATGGCTCAAGCTTCGAGATACAGTCACAGCAAGTGACAACAGATATCTTCCAAATGAAGTATACCCTGATGAAGATGCTATCGAGCTTCTGCAAAAAATTGCGGACACATGTGGCGAGCCATTACCAGAACTGATTGAACGATTTGGTGAATTCCTGGCACCCCACCTAATCAAGGTTGCTAGCCAAAATATTGATCCTACGTGGCGAACACTTGATCTCATTGAAAATACTGAAGACATCATCCACACGATGGTTCGTACCGCAAAGCCGGGCGCTGAGCCACCAGTTCTTGAGACCGTACGGCATTCACCAAATGAACTTCACCTTGTCTACTCGTCAAGTCGTCAGTTATGTCTGCTTGCAAAAGGCATTACACAGGGGCTTGCCAACCACTACGGTGAAACCATCTTGATTGAAGAAACGAGTTGTATGCACAAAGGAGACCCTTTTTGTTGCCTTGTGATTCAGGACGGATCAAACGACACGCACTCAGCAAATTCGCCTCTCTCCGAAACCCTCACCTTTGATCCACAGAGTGGCGATTCACTGAGACCGTTGAGAGCAAACTGGCACTCGACTCCTTCAGGGACTTCAACAACCCCTTCGACTGTCGACAACTTCGCCATCAAGGGCCTCATTGGCCGCGGCGGAATGGGACACGTCTACAAGGGTTTTGACACCAAACTTGATCGCAACATTGCCATAAAGGTCCTTCATCCAAGTCGAGCTCAAGACGAAGTTTCCAAGAAGCGATTCCTTCGTGAAAGCAAAACGGCCGCATCAATTAATCACCCATCAATAGTAACGATCTATCAGATTGGTGAACACGACAGACTCCCGTACATCGCTATGCAATTAATTAACGGACCCAATCTCTCCGAATATAGAGCGCAACAAGGCGGACTGATCCCCATCCCCGAGGCCGTACGTATTGGACGAGAAATAAGCGAAGGACTTGCTGCAGCCCACGAGAAGGATCTTGTACACCGAGATATCAAGCCCGATAACATTCTCCTTGAAGAACCGAACCAACACGTTCGGATCATTGACTTCGGCCTAGCTCACGAAGCAGGAGATCAAGAGGGGCGTTTAACCATCGACAATGCTGTCATCGGCACTCCTGCCTATATGTCTCCTGAACGCATTGGCACCGACGAAGTGAATGCAAAAAGTGATCTCTTTGGACTCGGAGTCATTCTTTACGAAATGATTTCCGGAAAACTTCCATTTGATGGAAAATCAATGGTCTCCATTCTTGCTGCTATTTCCCGAGGGAAGCCAACGGCCATTGATATGCTTGTTCCTGACATGCCCCAAGATCTTGCTGATCTTATTATGCAACTGCTCTCAAGCGAACGAGACAAGCGACCGGCTGATGCCAATGAAGTTGCTGAACGCTTGGAGTCTATTGAAAAACAATAGCCATCAACCGTTCTCTCTCACGCTTTTATCTGCCCAGTTCATTTTTGATCGTATCAGCAAGAAGGTCCAAATCGCCTTTCCATGTAATGTTTATTGATTGCTGAGTAGCCAAGTCTTTCAATTGCGCTGTACCCGACTTGAATTCTTCGCTGCCTACCACAAGCGCTCTCTGAAACCCTTTTTTGCCTGCCCACTTAAGTTGTTGCCCAAGTTTTTTAGGCTCTGGATAGAAATCAACTGACAGGCCGTGCTCTCGAAGCCTCGCTGCGATCCGTAGATAATCACCGAGATGTGACTCATCGAAATACACTAGAAATATTGACGCTGGCGTTTCGGACGACTTCAGCTTGTCAAGTTCTTCAAGGCCTGCCAGCAGGCGATCGATCCCGAGTGACGCGCCAACTCCTGGCAGGGATTGTTTTGTATAGAGTTCTGCAAGGTTGTCATACCGACCACCCGAACAGACACTTCCAAGATCTGGCAATTCATCAAGAAAGCTCTCGAGGACGATGCCTGTGTAATAGTCAAGACCTCTTGCGATCGATGGATCAAGCGTGATGCGATCATCAACAACCCCAACTTCAGCCAAACCGTTCAAGAGTGCACCAACGGCTTCAACTCCCTGTACACCGACTGCAGATTCCCCGACTAAATTATGAAGTTCACTCAAAACATCTGTTGCCGATCCGGAAAGCTCACCAAGACCAAGAAGACAATCAACCGATGGCACAGAAACACCCTGTTCCTGAAGTTCGTTGGCTAGCGTATCGCGAGGAATTTTTCCGGTCTTATCAAGACATCGAAGCACATGTGTTGTCTTGCTTGTGAGCCCAAGCACCTCCAGGATACCTGAAAGAATTCTTCTGTCGTTAATACGAATTGTAAACCTGTCGACACCAATAGCTGTGAGCAGGTCATGCACGACCAAGACTGTTTCAAGATCTGAAATCGCACTGGTTGTACCGATCGTATCAAAATCACACTGCATGAATTCTCGATACCGTCCTCGCTGTGTATTTTCGCCACGCCAGACGGTGCCCATGTGATACCGTTTGAATGGGGTACCAAGTTTCGAGATGTGCTGAGCAGCAAAACGCGCAAACGGAACAGTGAGATCAAACCGCATACCAACTTCTCGCTTCCCATGATCGGTAAAGCGATAAAGCTGCTTGTCCGTTTCGTCACTTCCTTTGCCGGTCAAAATCTCAAGATACTCGAGAGCTGGCGTCTCAATCGGTGAGAAGCCATACGACTGGTAAACCTGACGTGCTATCTCAAGAATACGCTCCCTTTCGAGTGCCTGAGCTGGCAGCAGATCGCGAAAACCTTTCAGTGTCCGTGGTGTGATTCGTGACAGAATGATACCTCCTCAAAACGTTCTCGTAGCCAATGAATAACAACTATTACTATATCGATCAGATGAATTTACAGAATTTTTAACAACGCCGGTTTTGGACTTCGAATAGATCGTTGACGATATTTCTTTTTTTTACCATCACCGACGTCTTCGCCACCGGGCCCAAGCACTGCCTCCATATATTCAACTACTTGCTCGGGGGTTTCAAAATATTGGTCATACACCCACTCATCTTCATATTCGCAATGATCAGTTGTGTATTCACGACAGATTGATGGGCGAGAATTGTAGATGCCACAACGATTATCTTCCTGAAGGTGCTTGCAGACTGTATGCACACAGATAAACCATTCTCCGTCTTCAGTAAAAGCGGTGGCATGTTCATGGAGCAACGACCAGCGTAAGGCATCGAATTCGTGCCTGGTGGTTGGCTTTTCCAACGGGAGAGCGAAGTACCGACAGCATTTCGCAGTGCAGTATTCACAGAGATTCACTCCTTGGCCCAATTCCTCACGAGATGGCTTTGTTGGCCTGCGAGAAAGCTCTTTGCCTTTTCCAGAATTTGAAATGATTGAGGACATCGCGATATCTCGGACAATGAAAATCAAGGAGCGATCGTAGTGTCAGTATTTTCTGATCGTGTCACTATACCCGACGTTTGGTGAAGAAGCGGCTATACTGTGAAAATCTGAATTTTGAATTGATATTGGCCAGGGAGGCTATCGTGCCAAAACGCTGGAACATCGCACCACACGACGCGACAACGGTTGCATCCCTAGAAAAATCGGCTGGTATATCCCCCATTCTTGCACGCTTACTAGTAGCACGCGGTGTAACTGACCCAAAGCAGGTCCGTGGCTTTCTCGATGCCTCAATGTCTAACCTCCGCGAACCCGAAGAGCTTTTTGGTATCGCAGAAGCAGCCGACAGCATTCTTGCTGCCGCAAAAGCCGGACGAAAGATCGTTATCTATGGCGATTACGATGCAGATGGCATGTCATCAACTGCCATTTTGTGTCATTGCCTTGCAGCAATCCATGTTGAACCCCACTGGTATGTTCCAGACAGATTTGACGAAGGCTATGGCCTCAATTCAGATGCCTTACGACGTTTGAAACAAGATGGTGCAGAACTCGTAGTGACCGTCGATTGTGGTATCGCCAGTGTTGCTGAGGCTGACGTGGCACGTGAAATTGGCCTCGAATTAATTATCACGGATCATCACAACTTTGCTGATCGCCTTCCTGCGGCAGATGTTCTGGTCCACCCTCGGCTCCCTGGATCGGAATACCCATTCGGGGACCTTTGCGGGGCCGGTGTTGCTTTCAAACTTGCATGGGCTATTGCCACCCGATCATGTGGAGCAAAACAAGTGACTCCGCGCCTACGAGAAATGCTGCTTCAGTGCGTGGGGCTCGCTGCGGTTGGTACGGTTGCCGACGTTGTCCCACTGCTTGATGAAAATAGGGTGTATGTAAAGTATGGCCTGAAGTGCCTGAGTGAAAAGGGTGGACCTGGCGTCGCGCGACTTCTTGAACTTGCCAAACTCAGCGAAAAGTCTTCCCTTGATAGCGAGGATATCGCTTTTCGATTCGCCCCCCGACTCAATGCTGCTGGTCGCCTTGGTCAGGCCGGGTGTGGTATTGAGTTATTAACAACTTCAGACAAAGACCGTGCCACGACACTGGCAAACTATCTTCATGAATTAAACGGACAACGTGAGACCGAAGAGCGAAGCATTCAGCTTTCGGCAACAAAACAGGCAAAAGAAAAGTTTCATCCAGAAACTGATCCTGCACTTGTTCTTGCAGGCCGTGGGTGGCACGCTGGTGTTATAGGAATTGTTGCAGGAAGACTTGCTGAACGATGGCATCGCCCTGTCGTGATGCTGGCCCGCGATGAACTGCTTGCGAAACCAGCGATTGGAAGTGTTCGTAGTGTTCCCGGTTTTGATGTCCATGCGGCTCTACAAGCATGCCGGGAACTCTTACTCACTTGTGGTGGACATGCCGCGGCAGCGGGTCTTCGCATCGAAGACGAAAAGATTGATACCTTCCGAGAAGCGTTTCTTGCGGAAGTCACAAAGCGAATGCCGAATGAACTACGACAAGCCCAGATACAACTTGATGGTGAAACAACTCTCGCAGGTGTCACGCTTCAAAGCATCGGCGAACTCGAACGTCTCGCTCCCTTCGGCCAAGGAAACAAACGTCCCTATTTGTGTGCGTCTGGGGTCACCTGTGCAGAGCCTCCACGAACCATGGGTAATGGTGACAAACATATGTCAGTCAAGCTTGTTCAAAATGGAGTCCAGATTCGAGCAGTCGCTTTCGGTGGTGCCGAGTGGATTCCTCACCTTCCACCACCGGGCGAGCCTTTTAACATTGCCTTCAAGCCAAAGATCAATGAATTTCGTGGAAGAAGAACCGCCGAGATAGAACTGCTAGACTGGAGGCCCAATGGAATTGATGTTTCTGTAGACCTGCCCACAGCAGAGGCTACGCCGTAATCCTTGAACCAGGTCTCGCTCGAGTAGAGAAAGATGTCATCATGAAAAGAATTCTGGTATTTATTGCTCTGTCCACTGCGCTTTCGGTATTGCCATATAACACGGGTGTCAGGGGTGATGACTGGCCACAATGGCAAGGACCAAATCGTGATGGTGTTTGGCATGAGCAGGGGATCATAGAGCGTATTCCCGAAAATGGACTGCCTATTCTATGGAGCGTTCCACTTGGAGGCGGATACTCCGGCCCTGCAGTCACTGGTAATCGCCTTTATGTAGCCGACTATATAAAAACTGAGGGTGCCTTAGAGAACAATCCAAACAATCGATCACTTCTCTCTGGTACTGAGCGAGTGCTTTGTTTTGATACAACAACCGGAAAAGAACTCTGGAAGCACGAGTACGACTGCCCTTACTCGATCTCGTATGCAGCAGGTCCACGATGTACGCCTACGGTGCATGACAACCGAGTTTATGCACTTGGATCGGAAGGGAATTTCCTTTGCCTTGATGCCAAGAACGGCAAACTCCTGTGGGAGAAAGATTTTAAAAAAGACTACAACGCCTCGACACCAATTTGGGGGTTCTGCAGTCACCCACTCATAGTGGATGACCTTGTAATATGTGTTGTTGGTGGGGAGGGCAGCGTGGCGGTCGCCTTTGATCGTGTATCTGGGGCAGAACGTTGGCGAGCTCTTACTGCAAGTGAGCAAGGGTACTGCCCTCCGACGATCATTGAATCTGCTGGCATCCAGCAACTTCTTATCTGGGATGCCGATAACCTCAATAGCCTTGAACCTGCTACCGGTCGTCAACTCTGGTCAGAACCACTGAAACCTATGTACGGCATGTCGATTATGGTTCCACAGCTAGGAGAATTGAACGGCAATCAGGTTCTCTTTGCCAGTGGTATTGGAAAGATTGGTGCTCTCTATTCCCTTTCGAAGGATTCACCAGGCGCTCAAGTTGTCTGGCAAGGTGGGCCAAAAAATGCCATGTACTGTGCCAACAGCACTCCTTACATCGAGAAGAATACGATCTATGGATGTGATTGCCATACAGGAATGCTGACCGCCGTAGATCTCGAATCTGGTGACCGATTATGGGAAACGAGTGTTCCCACATCAGACACGGACAGGCCGGCCAAACATGGAACCGCGTTTCTGATTCGGCAGCCAGTTCCAGATGACCCACTCCGTGTCTGGTTGTTCAGTGAAACAGGTGACCTCATTCTTGCGCGGCTGACACGTGATGCCTACGAAGAACGTGGTCGAATGCATGTGCTTGAACCTACCAACGAATGTTTTGGTCGTTCAGTTGTCTGGAGTCATCCGGCTTTCGCCAATAGATGTTGTTTTGTGCGGAATGACAAGGAACTTGTGTGTGTGTCACTTTCTGCAAGTAATGACCACAACTAATAGTCCATGCGACTATGCATACCATCATGTTCTCATCATTACGTGGCGGTGTAGGATGCCACTGCTCCCTCTAAAAGAGGTGAAGCGACTGCCACTTGTCTTCGTGTCTTTCAATCGGGGCGTAGCTCAGCCTGGTGGATCGGTACGTTCGGGACTGAAACACAAAAAAGAACCGAACGTTTGTACCGTTTGAAGAGAACACTTTAAATAGAGATACCAGTCGTGTGTTACGACTGTGCCGTCAGGAAACGCGATCAACGGAAAACGGATCACCTGATTAGATTTCCAGATCTTTTGGCATAGGAGCAACAAATTACAGGACGACGTAAGAATGCCACGACACCAGCACCAAGCACCCACAAACAAAGCGGTCGACCCACAGTCAGGATCAAAGGTAAGACGGTCTGGTTGGGCAGAGCTGGCGGTCTTGCCAATTCAACTCATACTGTTCCTGTGGTGCGATAAAAAATCCCTAAGACACTGATCATCAGTGACATGGCTTTTCTAGTACCGGCAGAGATCCAGACTCGAAAAGCTTACCTCTCCCCAGTTTTCATCTTGGCTCTCATCTCTGTTTTTTTGAGCCAAACGAATCACAGATCGTCTTCTGAAAAACTTCTCAAAATAATTAGGGCCATCTCTTCCTCCAGCCGTCATGCTGGAGATTGAAAAAAGAAAAATGCTCTCTCACTTACAGCCCGCAGGCTGCTCGCTATCTATGAAACTCTTCCCATTCCTTCTCTTTGTGCTCTTTGTCCTCCACGCCTCCGTTGCTCACGCAAAAGTTCAGCCCAACATTATCTTCATTCTTACCGATGACCAGGGCTACGGCGACCTTGGCCGGCACGGGCACCCGCTCTTGAAGACTCCACAACTCGACCGCCTGCATGATGAAAGTGTCCGCTTTGACAACTTCTACGTGAGCCCATCCTGCTCCCCTACCCGCGCAGCCCTCATGACCGGCATGCACGAGTTCCGTAACGGTGTTACTCACACCCGTGCCCCACGCGAGCATCTCAGAAATAATGCCACGCTTTTACCCCAAATTCTAAAAACTGCTGGGTATACAACTGCTCACATCGGCAAGTGGCACCTTGGTTGGAATGATGAGTATCACCCACACCGCCGAGGCTTTGATTGGACGCTGCAGGGTGCAAAGCACTTTGACCCGAAGTTGACCATATACAAAAATGGTCAACGACCGACACATACCCAAGGCAAAGGCTTTCGTGAAGATCTCTATTTTGATCATGCCATGTCCTTCATCAAACAAGCAGGTAGCCAGCCTTTTTTTCTTTACCTCGCCACGTACTCGCCGCACACGCCACTGCTGGCTCCAGAGAAATATATCGAACCCTACCGTGGAAAATGCACCGATGAGGAAGCGACCTACCTCGGTATGATCGAAAACATCGATTTCAACGTTGGCCGTCTACTCAGTTTTCTCAAGAAGCAAGAAATTGATCAGGACACCATCATCATTTTCATGAACGACAATGGTGTCACTGTAGGTCTTGATATCTACAACGCCGACATGCGCGGCAGTAAATGCACGATCTGGGAAGGCGGTAGTCGGGCCATGTCCTTCTGGCGCTGGCCTGGTACGTGGAAACCCAAAACGGTAACCACACTCACTGCTCATCTCGATGTCTTACCAACTCTCTGCGAACTTGCAGGTGCCGAGATTCCCACCAAACTTCAACCTCAACTCGAAGGCTTCAGCCTGAATCCTTTGCTTTCATCCGAAAAACCAATCGTAGGGCATAACGATCGCCTCCTTTATCAACACGTTGGCCGTTGGCCCAGTGGCATGGCGGCTCAACACAAGCATGCGATGGCTGGTGTGCGACAAGGCAATTACCTGCTCGTACGAAGCCGACCCTGTGATGACCCAGATTGCACTGTAGATGTGCTTGGCATGCAGTGCCACACCTTGAGATCTATTGAAGAGGGTAGCACGCATGCCAACTACACCAAGAACAATGGTCAGTTTCACTGGGGAGTAAGCCCCCGTGGAAAGTGGGTTCTCTACGACACAAAGAAAGACCCCGGATGCCAGAACGATCTTTCAAGCGAGCAGCCTGAACGTGTCGAGGCGATGGCAGAAAGCTATGACCGGTGGTGGGATGACGTCTACCCAACTATGGTGGAACATGGAGGTGAAAATCAACTCACAGAGATACTCAAGAAAAAGAGAAATATTTCGCCTTAGTCAAATTGAGCCAAGACACCATCAATCCATATGACAAATCTCTTGTTTCGGAGAACGAAGAGGCTCCCAGCTTACCTCTAGGTGCCGATCAAATAATTAATTCAACGTATCAAAAAGTTCCATAGATACATTCTGCACACTAGCACAATGAAAACACTCACTCTCTTCCGATTGCTAGCACTATCCACCCTTGCTACTGATACAATAATCGTTGTGACGGTGACACGCTCACGCTACGCACTGAAGACGAAACGCTGCTGGTAAGGCTGTCTGGCACAGACACACCTGAACTGGGCAAGCCTTTTGGTACTATCGCCAACCAAGCACTGCCAGCCGCTACCTTTGGGAAGACGGCCACCATCAAGAGTAGTGGCACAGATCACTATGGCAGGACGCTGGGCCCTATCTTCATTGAAGATCGGGCCATCAACACCATGATGGTACGCATGGGTATGGCGTGATGGTATCGCAGGCATGACAAGACTGAAGAACTAGTGGCTTAACGATACGCCAAGGAAAACAGGATTGGCTTATGGGCTGACAAGAACCCTATAGCATCGTGGGATTGGCGAAACGGAAAAGGTAAAGGCACGACCCCCTGGTACAAGAAGATGCTGGTTATCAACCGGGCAAGGGCACCACACAAACATCACGCATCAGGCTTATGACCACGCCGCACCGAACACAAACAGAGAATAAGTATTTTGCTGCGTGAAAACTATTTCATCAACTTACTAAGACTGCCAACGTGCTCAACCTTCTCCGGACAGTTATGGCACACACTGCGAGACGAGTCAGAAAAACTCTTTGCACCAAGGACAAGAGCGGCTGAAATCATCAGCAGCCATACTGCGTTCGTGATCTGTTCCGCAGAGAGATATCGTGTCATTGCTCGCCCCCCAAAATGTAATTTCATGTTTAGCTATGCGGCTTGTCGCTTTTCCCATCCATAACGTGGACAGGAATCCAAGAAAATTTAATTCGGTACAAGACACTCGCCGCAGTCGTTTTCGCTCTTACGCTTTAAGTGTACGTATGGTTCCCCACCACAATGCAGACAAGGTTCAAATAGCTTCCCCGTGCTCAGGCGTCCGCCACAACAGGTACACCTCGTGCCAGCAGAATACAGCCCCATGATCTCTCCCCCAAGGAATGCCGTTTCATCGTGTATCGGCAAACAAAGCGGCATTTATTAGGAGGTTAAAAGGTACCCGTACTACTTATGGAATTTCACCAAGCAAAAGCGGGGCGTCATAGTGCCGCAAGGGGAACCGGTAGGCCCCCGTGCCGCAGTGAGAACCTCTAACCAATCAACGGTAAAAAGCGTCTCCATGAAATGCTCAACAGGGGTTATTGCCTGCTGTGAGACGACACTATTCTGACATTGGAGCCTTATGACGACTGGGACGGGCCAATATAAACAGCATCTGACCAAGCAAGGATTGGATAGAAAATAAATGGTAGGAACATTAGGCCCAGTGTAAATGGAATACCTTTTCCGAAACTTGTAGATATTCCGTGAGTGATGACTATCGCTACAACAACATTGACAACCGGTATGAGTAGGAGCAACAACCACCACCAAGGACGCCCAATCATTTTCAGAATGAGATACAGATTAAAGATTGGTATCAAAGCGCCCCAGCCGGGCTGTCCACCTTTGGTAAAAACCTTCCACCAAGAGGCTACTATCGCAACAAACACAGCAAGACCAACCAGTCCAGCGATAGGATTGGGGTCGCCTTGCACCTGTTGAGCAAAGATAGGAAGGTTCATTTTGATTTCTCCGCCTAAAGAAGAGTAAGACCACAACTAGATATCGGCATTTCAGCAGTCTCTCGCCAGTTCTGGACACTGATATGATTGCTCACCAGATACACGAGGCAGGAAAGACACTACTAGCCCTCTTTTTAGACCACATATCATTTCTATTTTATTGGTGATACTGTGACCATTGAATAGATCTTCAGTTCGTCGACACTGACATCACACGTGGCTTTGGACGAAATACCCACACCACAAGCAGGCTGAGGAGCTGATATTACATCCAACTGGGGTGGGGGGGTGAACCCAATATAAAGCAAGATGATGAGCAGTTTTGAAAACCACTTCCGACCAGGTTTGGGAATCCACAATTGCAGACGATGTGCTTTCAGTCCAACCTGTGCATCGTTCAACATGGCCTCAAACAAAGCATCTCCTCGTTGGCTTTCTTGTGGGCCTTCTCTCATACCTGGAGTCTACTCAATCTGTACTGCAGATCGTCAGATGAGCCTCTTTGTAAAACAGGAAATGCATTTGCTCATTTCCACTCGTTCTTCATATGCATCCGTGATCACAGAGAAGCGTGCTCTTGTTTCTATTGCTTCATTTTCGTGAGCTTTGAACTGCTGCCTCCACTTCACAGTTCTCTGCAGAAGCGCCTGCAACCAGAAACCAGACCATCTATGCTCCCGATGAATGTCTCTCCACAACCCGATACCACAGGAAGATGCTTCACAAAGATTCTTCGTCTCTTTCGCAATCAATATTTGTTTTGATAGGCAGGCAGACCATCCATCTCTGCTTTAAGATCTTCAAAAAGTTCAGCAGCGTATTGGCCGGGAACATGGGTCTTCTCACAACCAAGAATGGCTTCACAGGTGATAGTGATGAAAAGGCTGGAATCCATGTTTACTGTGCGTTTAAAAAACCCGTCAGCAGGAGAACCATGAAAACCTGCCGACGGGTCCACACAAGAGATTTTTCTAGTTGCCATGAATGACGTCACTTGTATTTTCTGATGCACAATACCCCGCCACGGATGCGAAAGGCAGAGCAGCACGTGGCGGGATATTTGTTGCGGAAGTTACAAATGATACGCCTTGCAAAACGTCCTTGTTCGCGATGGGTAATCACTATCCGAAATACGAAACACTTAAATGTCGCTGCTATAGATGGGCCTACGGCACTGATTAGCCAAGAAGCGCACACAAAAAAACGCCGCCCAGGTCTGACCAAACCAGGGCGACGTTCTTT
>Ga0315322_10001420_pt1 | contig 18629 bp, 12 predicted proteins | sample M110021515metaG_FD_203461 | JGI IMG/M metagenome (GOLD analysis project Ga0315322, IMG submission 203461) | Ammonia-oxidizing marine archaeal communities from Monterey Bay, California, United States - M1 100m 21515 | ecosystem: Environmental > Aquatic > Marine > Intertidal zone | place: USA...
AAAGACCCAGCTGTCGTACCCCATAATTGCGTTAGCGGTTCGCATGGTAATGTCAGTGAATGCATTGTTGGGGATTGCGATCGTTTTGGATTCAAGCTGGCAGGCGCGCCGAGGCAATCCAAACTGGTACGAAAGTCAGAAGTGCGGTTGCGTTTTATTCGGCTGCACTGGATTCGCGAGCAATCGGTTAGACTGGGAGGCAGGTTGTTCCCGTTTAGCCGCTGGGATCTGGTGTTACACGATAAAGATCCATTTGTCCCGTGATGTTCGCCGGGCGTCGGGCGAGGAGAGACTGAGGTCAGATGTTGGACTCAGTTTCGCAGCGTTCGTCTGATAAACAACCGATTCAGTTTCCTGCGGGACCGTCAGGAAATTCAATACCCTCTAAATTTACCTATGTCATGCGTTTGTCTAGAATCTCGAACCTGTTGATTTTCTGTTGTTTTGCATTTCTGTCCTGCATGGTTCAGGCTCAAAATGAACCTTTGAAAGACGCGAAAAACATTGCGACCGGACGTGCTGAGCCAGTGCTGGATCCGGATTTACAGCAGTACGGGATCTATGCGGCGAGTGCTCCCCGTGCGGCAAAGACGAAGCCAATCAAAACCACCCTGCCACTTGAGTTGGACGCCGGAGACCGAGTGGCGTTCATCGGCAACATGTTGCTGGAACGCTCTCAATATTTTGGGTATCTGGAAGCGCTACTGCAAATGAAAGCCAAGACCCAACGAATCACGGTGAGGCACCTTGGTTGGCCAGCCGACGCGGTTGATCTGCAACCGCGTCCTTCAAACTTTGCTGGCTTGATGCAGCATCTGAAGCATGAGAAAGCAGATGTCGTGCTTGCGGCTTTTGGGTTCAATGAGTCGTTCGCAGGCCCTGAGGGTGGGGAGGCTTTTGAAAAGGCATTGAGGACTTTCCTGAATGAACTGCGCAGCTCTGCATTCAATGGACAGAGCGCACCCAAGGTTATCTTGCTGTCCCCGATTGCAAACGAACGCGTTGATGGAGTTGACGCGGCAGGATTGAATAACGGCAATTTAGAGGTGTATACCGAGATCATGCGTCGCGCTGCCGCTGATTTGGAGATTGGCTTCATTGACGTCTTTCACCCGACTCTCAGTGCCATGGCAAGTCCGGGAACAGACCTCACCATCAATGGAGCCCATCTGAACGATGCAGGCTACCGGTTGTTTTCGCGGTTGGTTTATCAAGGGCTTTTCAATCAAGAAGCCCCATTGGTGCCAGAGGATTTGCGGAACGTGGTCGTCGATAAGAATCGCCAGTTTTTTCGTCGCTATCGACCACTCAATACTTTTTATTACACCGGTGGACGTAGTAAGACGTACGGCTATTTGGATTTTCTGCCAGCAATGCGAAATTTCGAAATCATGACCGCCAATCGCGATGCTCGAATTTGGGATCTCGTCGAAGGGAAAGAGATTGCGGGACCGATTGATGACAGTAATTTGCCTGTCATGCCCGACACCAAACAAAGTCGTGGTGCCAATCAGTGGATGTCCGCTGCCGATGAACAGAAGGCTTTTGAGGTCGACCCACGGTTTGAGGTCAGTTTGTTCGCTGGCGAGGAAGAGTTCCCAGCGTTAGCCGCCCCCATTCAGATGAGGTGGGATAATCGAGGCCGGCTTTGGGTCAGTTGTTCTACCACCTACCCGCATGTCTATCCGGGAAATGAACCTAACGATCAGCTTGTGATCATTGAGGATACTGACGGTGATGGAAAAGCAGACAAATCATCGGTATTTGCTGATGATCTTCACATTCCGCTGTCATTTGTTTTCGGTGACGGAGGGGTTTATGTATCCGAGGAACCGCATCTGACGTTTCTCAAGGATACGGATGGTGATGGCAAGGCAGATGTCCGGAAACATCTGCTGAGCGGATTTGGAACAGAGGACTCTCATCATTCACTGCATGACTTTGTCTGGACCCCTGACGGTGATTTGCTTTTCAGAGAGTCCATTTTTCATCACAGCCAAGTCGAGACACCTTATGGGCCCGTACGTCAGCAGAATAGCGGTTGGTTTAGGTTTGAGCCCGACACTCATCGGTTGACTAGTTTTGGCACTTATCCCAGTACCAATCCATGGGGTGTGACTTTTGATGATTGGGGACAGCATGTTGCAAGTCATCCTGTTTTTGCAGCCGCTTTCCACTCGTTGGATCCCGACTATCCCAGGCAACACCCGAGACCCAACGGGTTGAGAGCTTATTCAGGGACATGCGGACAAGAGTTTGTTGACTTTGCAACGTTTCCTGAAGAGTTGCAAGGAGGCTATATCAAAGCGAGGTACAAGCCGACGAATCGAATTGAGATTCATCGGTGGCAAGAAGGTGAGTTTGGGTTTGATGAAGAGTATGTCAGTGATCTGATCTTCTCGAAAAATTTGAGCTTCATTCCTGTGGACATACGCTTTGGTCCGCGCGGAGCATTGTACGTTTGTGATTGGTACAACCCAGTCAAAGGACATGCTCAGTATTCATTGCGTGATGAACGTCGAGATCGGCACTCCGGCAGGATTTGGAGAATTGTTGCAAAGGGAAAGGCACTGCAAGAGACTCCGAAAATTGCGGATGCCACAATCGTTGAACTATTGGACCAATTGAAACGTCCTGAGGGCCGCATCCGAGCGTGGATTCGACGCGAGCTGCGGGAACGTGATCCGCGAAATGTGCAAAGAGCACTCGACCTGTGGGTTACGGAACTTGATCCCCAAGACGATCGTTTTCGGCACCATCAGATCGAGGCGATCTGGGTTTATCGGGGGGTTAAAGGTCAGAACGTCAAATTGCTTCGAGAATTGCTTGGGTGCGATAACAAGTATGCCCGCGCCGCGGCGATCCAGCAGTTGCGGTATTGGCACTCTCAATTTGATGATCTTTATTCACTGTTGGAAGCATCAGTGAATGATTCCTACGCGATGGCGCGAATGGAAGCCGTGATTGCTGCCAGCCATATTGGAACCAAACAGGCTCTCGACGTTATGCTGCAGGTTTTGAATCATCCCCAAGGGGGGCATCTTAGTTATGCAATTACCTGCGCTTTAGAATCACGGACGTTGAAACGCCATTGGGAAAATAATGACGATTATGATCTGCGAAAGCTTCTGCGAGATTCGAAGCAGAGTGCTGGACTAACAGAGCCAACACCCAGTGCGGCCGACGCACAATTCGACTCCCAGAAAAATCTCGCAACGGTCAAGATTTCCTGCATGCCTGAAGTCATGCGTTTTACTACTGAGCAGTTCAGTGTCAGAACGGGTCAGCCAGTGAAAATTGTTTTTACCAATCCGGATGCCACTGATCACAACCTTGTTGTGGTCAAGCAAGGAGCACTTGAGGAAGTCGGTATGGCGGCCAATGCGATGGCTCGTGATCCAAAGAACGCCAACTCCGACTTTATTCCCAAGGATAAGCGTCGCCTGATTTTACAAGCTACCAAAATGATTGGCCCAACGAGGAAGTCGCGTGTCCATGTGTTACGGTTCGAAGCTCCCACCGAACCTGGGGTTTATCCTTATGTCTGCACTTTCCCGGGTCATTGGGTTGTGATGAAGGGAATCATGGTGGTTGCCGATTCGGATGCGCAAGCAGCAAAATTGCTGGCGGCAGAAAAACCAGCGACGGTTCAGGAATGGAAAATGTCGGATTTGGAAGATCTTGTGGTTCCCGAGGCAACCGAAAAGATTGTAATGCGTGGAATGGCGGCATTCATGAAAGCCAATTGCAACCAGTGTCACGTGCTTGCGGGGCATGGTGTGAATTTAGGGCCTGATCTCATGAAGGTAACGGAACGCTACAAGGACACGAAACTGCTCATGCAGTTGATCGAGCCTTCCAGTGAAATCAATGAGAAGTACCAAACCTTCAAGTTTTTGATGGACGATGGGCGACTGGTGAGCGGAGTCGTTGCGTCAGAGGATGAAAAATTGGTCAATGTGATGACCAATTTGTTGACTCCAAAGCAACTGACCCGCCTGAATAAAAAAGAGATCGATCAGCGTGTCAAATCAAAGGTCTCTGCCATGCCAGCAGGCCTTCTCGACGTGTTGACGAAGCAGGAAATCGGTGAGCTGATGTCTTTTCTGCAGTCACCTGGGTTTCAAATGCCCGAGCATCTGAAAAAAATGCATTCTCATGAGCACCACGGAAAAAGCAAAAACTAAATCCTCGATTATCAAGGCCTTGCCATTTTAGTGAGGTGCTGGGCTGCGGCTTCAAAGCGTTAAGATCCGACTTCGCGAGTGAGCCATTTCACGCTACATTTTTAGGAATACAGCAAGGAGCGGCATTCATGAGTGTGATTTGCGGCGGAAAAGGGCTGATTAGATGAGGTGATTGATGCGAATTGTTCTTTGCTATCCCGTTGAGGAGAGGCATGTTGTCCAGATACAAGCCGCCGCTCCCGAGTGGGAGGTGGTGAATGCTGGGCAAGAGCGGATTGATGAGTTGTTGCCCACCGCAGACATCTTCATTGGGCATGCAAAGGTGCCAGTGAATTGGGATCGTGTTTTGGAGTCTGGAAGATTGAAGTGGATTCAGTCCTCTGCAGCCGGTTTAGATCATTGTCTTGTTCCCGGTGTCATCCAGTCAGATATTTTGGTTAGCAGCGCATCTGGCCTTTTCGCGCCTCAGGTTGCGGAGCAGACTTTTTCACTACTGTTTGGTTTACTCCGGAAAGCACCACTGTTTTTTCGTGCTGAACAGAGGCGTGATTTCATTCGCTTGCCAACGGATGACTTGAGAGGAAGAACGGTGGGAATCGTTGGCATGGGCGGTAATGGACGCATGTTGGCCCGCATGCTCAAGCCATGGGATATCAAGCTGGTAGCGACCGATCATTTTCCAGTTGATCCACCTGCCGAATTAGATGAACTTTGGCCTGCTGACAGGTTGGACGACCTGCTTAGTGTCAGCGATATCGTCTTGTTAACCTTACCGCTCAATGTGCACACTCATGGGTTGTTTGATGAGAATCGGCTGAGCCAGATGCGTCAGGGGGCATTTTTGATCAATGTCGCTCGAGGTTCTGTGGTAGCTGAGAGTGCACTGGTGGGTGCTTTGGCGTCGGGGCAGCTTGCCGGTGCCGGGCTTGATGTTACCGAGGTTGAGCCGCTGTCGCCTGATAGTTTGCTGTGGGATGACCCTAAGGTGATGATTTCACCTCACGTGGGAGCTCAGTCTTCACGCCGAGTTGATGACACCACGGATTTTGCCTGCGTAAATCTGAAGCGTTATTTATCGGGTGAGTTGCCCTATAACCGCGTCGACAAAGTTCTTGGGTTTCCTCATCCATCTGTCGTCTGGCGTTCGGCCACCAAGTAAAGGGTTCCCGTTGAAGTCCAGTTCGCCCCGATCCAGTAGCAGAAATCATGGGATGATCCCAGACGCTGTGATTGTGGCTAGTGATCGCAGCGGGATCGAAGGCACGGTGGCTGAGGAGGGCGAGGGGAGCCAGGGTTGCCAAAGAGAATTGGGGCCAATTCGCCTGCCCATGAAGAATGCTGGCGATTTCATTTTGGCATTCAATGAGCATTACCGGTCCGTTGGTTTGGAGCTTCAGCAACACGCCAACGAAAAAATCCCCGACAGTCATGAGACTGCCGGGGACTTGAATGATGAATCGTCGTCTTCTGCGACCGATCACCGTACTTGAGAGATTGAATTACTGTTAGCGAAGGAACGAGTTTCGTAAACAGTCATCCAGTGGAGTTCTCATCAGGTTTGGGGACCGATTAAATTCACATCAGTGACGAAACGGTTCGGAGTTGGCTCAGTTGCCACATCCGCAGCTTGGCTCGCAACCGCAAGTTGGCTCGCAAGGAGCTTCGCAACCGCAAGTTGGCTCGCAACCACATGCTGGCTCGCAGCAGTTGTTGTGATGCTTCTTGAACATCTTCGAGAACAAGCCTTTCAGGCCACACTTAGGTCGTGCGCAGGAATCGCAGCAGTCGTCAACAACTTCGCAACCGCAAACTGGCTCGCAAGGAGCTTCGCAACCGCAAGTTGGCTCGCATGGAGCTTCGCAACCACAAGCTGGCTCGCAGGCTGCTTCGCAACCGCAGGCTGGCTCGCAGCAATTGCTGCGATGCTTGTGGAACAAGCGATGAAGGAGGCCCTTCTTCTTGGCTCCACATCCAGCGTCACATCCGCATGCTGGCTCGCAACCGCAAGCAGGCTCGCAGGGTGCTTCGCAACCGCAAGTAGGCTCGCAAGCAGCTTCGCAGCCGCATGCTGGCTCTACGTCACAACAAGAGTCACAACCCTTGTTACACAATTTGTCAAACAGGCCGAACGCGCTAGCGTTGGCGGAGCTCGCAGCAACCATTGCGATTGCCATCAGAGCAGGAACGATTACACGACGCATCGTGATATCTCCATGGAATTAGGAACTGGGGAAGGTTTTGCCAGGCTTGAGCCGCAACACGTCCGAGCGGCCAATGGTCAGCGTTAACTGACCTGCTCGAGCCGATCATCATCAACCACTCTGGTATTTGGTCGATCGGCGTGTTGCGGCGCAACTGGCGGACACCAATCGGTTTGGTGTTCAAAGGGAGCTATCGTCGAATTGCGTGGTCTTGCGTTGCCTATCCTTTCAGAAAAGCGGCAACGGCTACGAAACACAGGGCAAAAGTAACGTCTCTAGCCGTCGTGCGTTTCAGTCCGATTATGACGACATCAAACCATTCGTGACCCGCACGGTTTCACCTCGTAGGTTAACTCACCTGCAAACCCTGCCACTTCAGTGGCTGCTGGATTGTGTTGATTGCTGCCCGCAAAGATTGCCTGACCAGACCTTGGAGTTTAAGAACAGGTGTCTTGAGTTGGCTGAAAGAATCCGGTCGGCGACGAAGGCGGGCGACCATTACTGGTGGCGAGCGATGTAAAAAGTGGAACAATGAGAAGGCCAACACACGTGTTGATAAAGTCGCAAGATTGGGACAGCCAAAAAAACGAGGGGATAGCTGATGTGTAACGCTGTAGCATTCATCTTACGCAGTGGTTTTAAACAGACCCGTCCGCGATCGCCCTGTTACACTTCATTGCGGTGCGATACAGTTGCGAGAGTGCTGTCATGATTCGCTAGGTCTCGGTAGATGCGAGGTGCATGGGCAGTAGGAAGTTTCTTGGAATCGAATATTTCGGATTTGTGAGCTGCTAGAGAGCGGTGAGTGGTTTTGGCTCGCGAGCAGTTTTGTTTTCAGGAGGTTGCGGTTTTTTGGTTGCAAACAACGCGGAAGATGATTCGGTCAACCCATACGCACCTCCAATCTCGGCTCCTGCTTTGATGAAGGTGGATGACGCAAGCCAATGCAGCTTGAATGTGGAGTTTTTGGGGCGTCCAACGAAGGTCGAACTTGAGGCTTGTCTGGCTGCTGAGCAGAGAGTCAATGTGTTGGGTGTTGTGGGCTTGCTGGTGTTCTTTATCGCACCGTTGCTGGTGATTGCGGCGCAGGAGTTCTTGCCCAGTTTATTCCTGGTCTGTGTTGGTGTTTGCGGAGGGGTAATTGTTGTGTACGTCGTGTCCGGGGTTCATTACCGTGCTGGCGTTTTCAAGAATGAATTTCCGCAGTGGGATGCAATGGATGGTGGACGGATTGATTCGGATGGCATCACATTGTTCGATGGGGATTCCTGGTTGATGTACCGGTGGGGGTGGTTCAGCCATGCGATTGTTGCGAACAATGCGATTTCGTTTATTCCAGCGTTGAAATCCAAGTGCCCAGTGATGATCGGGCAGAACATGCTGGTGTCTCGAGTATCCGGGAACGTCGTGCAGGAATGGGAAACATTCTGCAAGTCCTCGGTTAATCTTCTGTTGCGTTCCCGAGCTGGGGCCAACACTGATGGACTGGCAAATGATCCGTCTCAAATGCGTGCGAACGTGGAGTTGATGTGCAATCGTGAACGGTTGCGAAGTGTATCTGTGGAATCTGGAGCTGTTTCTTTTAATGGTGACGTAACGACACGCGATCTTGAAAGGATTTCAACAGGCACAGCAGCATTGACACGAACCTCGAGAAGTCGAGTTGTTATACTGTTGCTCATGCTATTCGGTGGTTTAATCTTCGGTGGTGTCTCGGATTTATGGCTGGGGGCGGCGTGGATTCTGTTGGCTTTGTATTGCATGTTTATTTTGGCGTGGAACATCAAGGCTAGAACCACGCGAGTGGGGGCGACGCAGAAACGGCATTACTTTTTGCTGGGTTATGCGACAGACCAACGTCTCTTGTTGGATCTGGATGTTACCGTTGCCAGTTTTGCATGGCGCGAAATGCAATTGATCGTGACCGCGGCCGATTTAATTGCGATCAAGTTGGGGCGTCGAGGTCAACCTATTGTGTTGCGGCCAGACATGTTTCAGACCGAAGATGAATGGAAGCATGTATTCGAGACAGCCATGCGTTATGCAATGCCAGTCTCCGCATGATTTCTGCGAGACATGTCTTGGATGTGTTTGAGGATAGCAGTTGGGGGAGTTTTGTGCCTTAGTTTCCAAGCAGCACACGGTGTTGCTCGGAATCTGCAACTAGATATCCCAACCCTTTTTTGTAAGCGATCCCGTGAGGTCTTTTTAAGGGGAACGTTTCTTCGGATTTGTTGCCGCCCAAGATGGTGTCGATGTGATTCAAAGATAGATCAATGCGTCTGACAGCGTGGTTTTCTGTATCAACCACTAGAATGCGGCCACGGTCGTCTAGCACCAGTCCTTTCGGCCCGTTGAATGTCGCTTCTTTGGGAGGTCCACCGTCGCCCGTGTACCCTTTTTTTCCAGTCCCGGCGACATGGTGTATCGTGTTTGTCTTGCGGTTGATGCGCCAAATACTGTTCCCCTCCCGCAATGCAATCCAGATGAAGTCTTTGTCGACTGCCAGGGAGCGTGGCCCAGCCAAGGGCGAGTTCAAGCAGGAACTGCCATCGACGGGCAGTTTTTTCTCTCCGGTCCCACTGATGGTTTGTAGCACACCAGTTGCCAAATCAATTTTGCAAATGCGGTGATTCCCCGTGTCAGCAATCAAGAGTCCGCCTTCACCATCGAGCACTACGCTGTGAGGCTGCCGGAATTGGATTTCCGAGCCACGCTTGCCATCTCCTGCCATACCCGATCGACCATTCCCAGCAAGGGTGGTGACAATCCCAGTGGCTGCATCGACGCGTCTTATCACGTGGTTTCTTGTGTCAGCAATGTAGAGAGTGCCGGCAGCATCGGCTCTGACCTCGTGCGGCCAATTAAATGTCGCCTCCTCCGCGCGACCGCCGTCGCCGGTGTAGCCGAGCAGCCCGTTTCCAACGACACGCTGAAGCTTTCGTCCGTTGGCGTTACCACCGTAGATGCAATGATCATCCACCGATGTGATCCACACACGGTCCCCTGAAAACTCGATTCCAAAAGGGTTGCCGATTGCCAACTTAGCAGCAGGACCTGCGGGGGTTCCGGGTGGGTAGGTCACTGCGTTGCGGACCGCTTCACCAGTGCCCGCGAAGATTTGATGCTTGGCAGGCGATGTGTTTTGGGAGGAGCAAGTCGTAGCGACCGTGAGCTGAATTGCCAAAAAGACGATAGTCTTGTGCATGATAGTGACCGTTAGATGGAAGCGAACAACAGTCGGTCATTATAGGGGAGGAGATTTGGTCGCACGAGAGCACCTCAGCATCAGCTCTCTGTTCGTGTCGGAGGCTGTTTGGGGGGCAGGTGCATCTCGGGGGCGTAGAACGCGACCTTGCTTGCCGGGGCAAGCAATTGCGAATTTAAACGCGGTAGACCAGCCAAACGAACGCAGCAACAGAGTCAATTGAAAACGTCGGTGGAGTCACTCTACGGCTAAGACTGCGGAATGAGTTTGCGAAAAGAATGCAAGTGATCGCCTTTCAGGAAAGCGGTGGTTGCGCTACCGAGGCATAACTGGCAGATTTGTTGCCGCGTCAAAAGCGACGCTTTAGAGTAGATCAAGCAGACGCGGCACTGGGCACATTCGCATGATGAGTGAACGATGGACACTTAGCGTGGGACTTCATAGGTCGTCTTGCACTAGGTGAAGTGTCATGCCAATTCAACATCGCATGAACTAGCTTTCCCTTCATTGGACTTCTAGTTTTAGTTCCCGTTTTTGGCTTCGTTCATCGCATCAGTCACAAGCAGGGCTTCGATAACATCGGCGGCCCACTGCTTCCCACGTCCCTCGCTGAAAATTTCGATGACACGCTCTATCGGAATGCTGGTTCGATAGGGGCGATCGCTGGTCATAGCATCGAATGCATCAGCAACTGCCAATACTTGTGCATCTCGTGGAATGCCATCGCCGGAAAGTCCATCGGGGTAACCGCTTCCATCCCATGATTCGTGGTGATGGCGAACGGCCGGGAGGATCTTTCGGAAGAGCTTTATCTCCTTCAGAATCTCGTACCCAAGCACAGGATGCTGTTTGATCTGTTCAAACTCTTTCTCTGTCAGCTGGCCGGGTTTTTGAAGCACCGCATCGTCGACACCAATTTTTCCAACGTCGTGCAGGATACCTGCCATGTGAATGCGTTTAATACCATCAGCATCGTATTCCAGTTTCTCGGCGATCATTACAGCAATGTCAGCGACACGTGAACTGTGTCCGCTTGTGTAGCTGTCCTTCGCATCCAAGGCCGAGACGAGGGATTGAGTCATCCCGGTAAACATCTGCTGGATCTCAACGTATTGACGCTGATTGATAAGGTGGGCCGCCAAGATCATGGACGTCGACTTCATAAGGTCGGCTTCTACCGTGCCAAATTCGTCTTCCTGAATTGGCCTGACTGCAATCATGCGTCCAAGGCTGATTCCGTCGCGTTGAATGGGAATCACAACAGTTCTGACAAATGCAGGACTGTCTTCGGAGGGATGGTTCTGAATGGCAACCGGTTCGGCGCCGGGCGTGAGTTTACCCCCAGCGACTTCCTCCAAGGCGTGGGAAGCCACTTCATTGAGCCAGTCTGCGTCCCAGCGTTCGCCGGTAAACAGGAAAGATCGTGGGGTTTGAAGTTCGACGTCCTCGACGAGATCGATGGCAATCGTGGAAGCGTTGATGCAAGGTACTAACTCTTGAAGTAGGCTCTGGCAGATTTCAGCCGAGTCCTCCCCAATTTTCAGTCGTTCACTGAACTGATGAATGAGGGTGAGTTCCTCAAATTTCAGCGACAACGCCTGCGCTAACCGGTCTACTTCATCCGCGAGAGGAACTTCCGCTTCTGGAATAGTGAGTATGGCTTCGTCCGTTAGCAACATGGTCGCGTTGTCCAATTTTTCTACTTCAGTCAATGCTGAGTTTGCTTGCCGCGGGTCCAGATCCATCTCTGATCTTTCTCTATTCCGGTTCTTGTCAGTGAGCATGAAATACTCTAGCGAGGATGTGCCCTTTGCCGTCTTCCGGAAGTCTAGGACGAAAAATCGAAATATCCCGGAGCGAAGGGGATAGATGTCGCATCTTACCCCCCACCTGTGCACGGGATTGACGCTTAAAACGTATCTACCGGTTGTTCCGGCTTATACTTGTTGTGATGTGACTCACGAGGAGCCGTTTCACGGAGAAACGCCGCTGTCGTCAGTTGGACGTTGGTGAGGGAGTCTGCAACGGATGAGGACCTTCACTCAGGAACAGACGCGTCACCTTCGTTTCAATCCGGCCTTCCGTGCCGGCGGTCAGAACCGACGGTCAACGCTGAATTTGGCGAGTTCTACCAAAGAACGCTTTGCTGCGCTCTCTGGCAGACAGCCCAGGCTGCTGATGGCACGGTCCTTGAAAGATTCAGCAACCCGTTGCGTGTATGAACGCGCATCACTCTTCTCGAGGAATGGCATCACAGCATCCAGTCTGTCGTCGACAGGGCCAGTCAGGATATTGCAGATCTCGTCCCATTGCGACGTCGGGATTGTCTCGCGTAGCCGAATCAGTGGAAGTGTTACCTTGCCCTGGCCGATATCGGTGCCCAGCGTCTTTCCGACAGTACCGTCATCACCCCAAAGATCAAGGAAGTCATCTGCGATCTGAAAGGCAACGCCGAGGGCGTCGCCGTAGCAGCCCATTGCTTCTACGGTAGCCGCCGTCCCGCCTGAGTGCTTCGCCCCCAATTCGCAGGCGACACGACAAAGCTCAGCGGTTTTTCCCCGGATCATGGAAAAGTAGTCCTGCTCTGAAATGCTCAACACATCTCGTGCCAAAACCTGTCGCAACTCCCCCTCGCAAACTAACCTCGCTGCTTCACCTACCATTCGACAGGCCTCCGTTGAAGACAACGTCGCCGCGAGGCGAAAGCTCTGTGCGAAGAGATAGTCGCCGACCAGGATGCTGGTATGCTCATTCCAGCGAGCATTGACTGTTGCGACGTGGCGGCGGGTTTGTGCCTCGTCCAGAACATCATCATGGATCAGAGTGGCAGTGTGAACCATCTCCACAACACTGCCCAAAATGACGTGGTCAGAATTGAGCGAACCGACCGCGGCGCCAGTGAGTAGCAACAACGCTGGGCGGAGTCGTTTTCCCCCCAACTGGGTACCGTGCTGGAGCACCGGCATCAACTCATCGTGAGGACTTCGGAGTTCAGCGGCTAGCTGTCGTTCGACAGCCACCAATTCGGCAGCAACCGGCGAGCTCAACCGGAGCATCATCTCCTTCGAAGACGAGCCGCTTGACACGGCATCGACCCGAACTTTTGGAACGGATGGCTTGGCTGTACGCCTGAGCCCGTCTTGGGAAACTGTCTGCGAGTTCCGCGGTGCTCGCTCGCTAGTCGTGGTCGAAAGTGTGCTCGTCGAATCCATCTCGAGTTGACTCATCAGGAGGCTGGGTCGGTCCACCAGGTAGAATTTAAAAGCCGAGGGGATGCTGCCCTATGCTCAACCGTACCCGTCCTAACGAAACCGCAAACGCTTGAAAGAAGGCAACCGGCCGCTTCAAACCCGGCGGTAATCGCCAGTTTTTCCGCCTTTTTTCTCCAGAAGGTGAATGTTCTTAACCTCCATTCCACGTTCCACGGCTTTCACCATGTCATAGACGGTCAAGCATCCAACCGAGACGGCCATCAAAGCCTCCATCTCCACGCCAGTTTTAGCGGATGTTTTGACACATACTTCGCATCTCAGGCGTGCGGGAGGTGGAGCAGTTTTGGAGCTTGCCTTGATCAGTTCGTCATCTTGCTGAAGCCATTCGAATTTCACTGAAACGGCTTCAACGGGCAGGGCGTGGCAGAGGGGGATCAGCAGGTGTGTGCTCTTGGTGGATTGGATGGCAGCCAAACGGGCAACGCCGAGCACGTCCCCTTTTTTCGCGTCACCAGACTTGATTAGTTCCGCTGTTGCCATCGACATCGCGATTTCGCCTGCGGCTGTTGCCTCACGAACGGACGGATACTTGGCAGAGACATCCACCATGTGTGCCTTCCCGTCAGAGTCGAAATGGGTGGGCGTGTTCGTCAGTGGAGCACTTTCTGTACCAGTGTTGATCGGGGCCTCAGTCACGGAGCATGACTGTTCAGTGGGTCCACTGTCGAGAGTCGGCACACGTTTGTCAAGCAACGGAGCTGGATGGACATTTACCTGAGCGCAAAAAAAAAGCGTTTCACATCTGCGGGGATGTGAAACGCTTATTCGACGAGGCATTCAGGATCATTGTTTCGTACTTCAGCTGAATCCGTTCAGCTCGGTCCGAAACTAGACCAGCTCTTTCTTTGTACCAACAAGCGTTCGAAGTCGTTCTGCCAACAAATGGGCGTCAAACGGCTTCTTGAACGTTTCATTGATGCTGCTTCGATCAAAGCTCATCGGTTGGCCATCATCTGGCAACAACGCGATCAGGATAATATCGGTGAAGTCAATGTTCTTACGCAAGTTCTGGCAGATTTGCACTGCTTCGATCTTGCCAATCGAAAAGTCAACGATGATACAATCCGGATTAAAACTCTCTGCCTGAATTCCAGCTTCAAAACCGCTCGCGGCGACAGCCACTTTGAACGATTTTTCGGGTGGAAGCTCACGCTTCAAATTTTCAATTAACACCTGGTCTTGGGCGACGATTAGGCACTTTGCCATTGCTTCGTCTTCCAAATCGCCCAGGGGCATACCATGCTCCTTGAGAAACTTAATTAAGTACTCTCTCGGAATACGGCGGTCCTGTGATCCAGGAATGCGATAGCCTTTCAAACGCCCCGAATCGAACCATTTTGAAACGGTTCGGGGTGCTACTTTACAGATCTTGGCGACCTGTCCAGTTGTGAAGACCTTCATACTAGGTTCTCCATAACGCCTCGTTTTATTCCCTCGAACAATGGTGCGTCGGTAACCATTGCTCTCGCAGCCCGTCTTCGTAGGTGATGAATTCAAGCGACCGGTCCTGAGCGGTCACTTCCATTTGCCATGGTGGGTCACGGTAAACAGACTGATGATTTCATTGTCAACGTTGGGTCTGGGCCACCCGGTTTGCATCTTGCGACGCTCGCCCTGCGGGATCCTCGCGGTTTTGGTTGTCAAAACTTCATTAAATGGCCACCTGATGTGACCGCCCACATTGCTGTGGCAGGGGTAGAAGCTGCGAACCTGCGGCGATCAACGCCCAACGGTCCTGACAGTTGAACGATGACCCACGCTTTCACGCAGGTTTTGTTCAATGCAGGAACGTTCGGCTATGGCCGCCGAGTTGCTCGTGGTCGCTGCCTCATCGCGTCATGCGATTTGGCAGCAGCCTGTTGCATTTCCCAGAATCCCCCCTGGGTAGACAGCAAACCTTTCCCTCAAGTTGAAGCTCAATCACCCGCGGTGACCGCGAGAATTGAACTCAGCCCTTGAAAAGGGTCTGCTGTCCGAGAGTTAGTTTCGAGTAAAACCGGTCTAACTCTTTAGTGCGTTTGATTGGGAACAAGCACTATCAACGGTTTCGTCGGCGCATTGGGCATAAGTTCGCGTTTCGGAAATGCAGGGCAGCATGCTAAAAGTGCGTGAATCCCGCAGAATCAGAGCGATCCAATGTGATTAGACGCTGCCGCCTTGTGAGCGGCATTTACGGAAAGTTTTTTTTGTTTCTTTCACTTCGCTCGGTTTTGGGGCGTGTTTGTCAGGCGTTGCAGATGTTACCAGCGGCGTTTTGAACTCTAAACTGCAATTCTTCAGTGTTTTCTGCTCAAGTTTAAAGCGACAAAACGAGTGTTGCTGCAGAGATAACAGGAAACCGGAAGTGCCGGTCCGTCGCTTGGGCGAGCGAGATCCATCATGCGGCGCGTGTTTGGTTTCGCCCGTTTGCCTAGCTGCAATTTTGAACCACGAAAGTGGGGGTCCCGGATTTACTGTGAGACGTGTCATTGACGCGGAGTGAGGGCATCGGCAAGGTAGTTGGGTAAAGAGGGAAAATGATGGGTTACGAATATCTGGTGCGTTTTCTCTTTTTGCGATGGGGGAAGCGAGCTACATATTGCGGTTCGTGGTGCCGATGTGGCACTAGTTTGGGGGTGCTGCGCGTGGCTCCAAGAATCACTGGGTACGTTTGAGGATGGTGGCACGTCAAAGTGAACGAGCAGAAGTGCCGTTCAAACGATGTGCTACGTCTCGTTACCCTTCACAAAATTTACTCAACCTGTGTTCTCACGGAACAAGACAATATGGATGAATCCGCAGCAAAATTTTTTCAAGCGGCAATTGAAACCCCAAGTCCATCAGGCTTCGAAGAACCGATCCAAGCTCTGGTTCGTGACTATATATCGCCTTTCGCTAATGATGTGCGGATCGATGTCCACGGGAACCTGATTGCGTCCACTGGCGGAACGGACGGGCCACGTCTGATGTACGCAGGACACTGTGATCAGATTGGTATGCTGATTTCGTATATCAACGATGCAGGGTTTGTTTTTGCTCAGACGATTGGAGGCTGGGATCCTCAGCAGTTGATCGGGCAGCCCATGACCATCTGGACTCAGCAAGGGCCGGTCCCTGCAGTGATTAGCCGCAAACCCATCCACTTGCTTACGCCCGAAGAACGCAAGAAAGTTGTCGACCTGAGTGACCTGTGGCTTGATATTGGTGCGGCAGACGGGAAAGAGGCATCGGAACAGGTGTCGATCGGAGATCCTGTCACACTCGCTTTGCGATACCAGCCATTAATGGGTGAACTGGTTTCTGGGCCAGGCATGGATAATAAGACAGGGATGTGGGCCGTGATGGAGGCTTTGAGACGGGCTCAGACGGCTCCTCAGGATTTGAGGTGCCAGCTTCACTCAGTTTCCACCGTCCAGGAAGAAATCGGATTGCGTGGTGCGAAGACTGCCGCGGGGAGTGTTCAACCTGCCGTTGCGATCGCGGTTGACGTCACCCATGCATCAGACTGTCCTACGATCGATAAGCAAAAGCAAGGGCACATCTCAATTGGTCAGGGACCCGTTATCTTTCGGGGGCCAAATATCAACACCAAGGTGTCGCAGCGTCTGATTGAATTGTGCGAACAATACTCGATCCCTTTCCAGTTGGCAGCAATCGGCAGAGCGACACCAAATGATGCGAATGTCTTACAGGTTCACGGATCAGGGGTAGCAACGGGGTTAGTTGCTATCCCAAATCGCTACATGCACTCTGCTGTGGAGGTCGTTTCCTTGAGCGACATTCACAATGTTGCCCAGTTACTTGCAGAGTTTGCTTTAGCGCTCTCGGCGGAGGATGACTTCACGCCTGGGCTGTGAGTTTCGGTGGGTAAGTCAACGCACGCTGTCGTGAAACCGGTTTGTCATCTGCACTACGCCCGTTTTGGGTACCACGTTTTCGTGCTAGCGAAAACATGCAGATCGCAGCAGGGAGCAGGGTGTACCGGTGTCAGCGTTTGGCCGAGTCTTGGTTGCTGAGGTGATCTGGAAAGCGGACGCCAAGGCAGGTGATAGGTGAGCTACGTGTCATCTTTTGCGGAAATGATTACGTTTTGAGCTCTTGCTCGCGGGCGTGAAGATCGGCTTAAAGAACCGTCGAGACGGTCCATCCTGCTGAAAAAGTACTGCTGGATCTGGCATTTGTCCCAATTACCACTGTGGCTTGCTGAACTGTTAAGCTAAAGAGCTGTTTGTATTTGCCCTTGTTGATACTCAGCAATTCAGGACATCGAGCAGATGGCAGAAATACTGCTCGTGCAGTCTAGCCCAACGCGTGCCGTCGAAATCCGCATCTTGCTAGAGCGGAAGGGGCATGGGGTCACGCACGCAAGTAACGGTAGAGACGCGATACAAGCTCTGCGACAGGGTAAAATCGATTTAGTCATTGCTGATCTTACTTTGAAAGAGATGAGCGGATCTGAGTTCGTGCGTGGGGTACGAGCTCATTTCCCGGATGTACTCGTCATTTTTATCGCTCCCGTAGGCGTAGAACAGCTTGTTGATCAGGTGTTGAGGTCTGGGGCAGTCGCATGTGTCTGTGATGAACAACTTCAGGAGCTGCTGATTGAAACGGTGGAGACGACATGTCGAGTCACGTTTGGGAACGACCCTTATGGACCTCTTCTGGCTAAGTTGCAATCGAACTCGTTTGATTTTGATTTGCCAAATGATCCGCGGTTGATCTCGCCGCTTGTGACGTTGGTGTTGCAGGTGGCTGAGGGCATGCATCTGCTTCCAGGGGCTGAACGCACGCGGTTTGGGATCGCATTAGAACATGCGTTGGTCAACGCCATGTATCGTGGCAATTTGGGTTTAGGGCCATCCGTGACTCCAAGTCATCACCAAATCGTATTCGGCCATGCAACCACTGATTTGATCGAAAAACGCAAGTCAGAATCGCCGTATAGGGAACGGCGTACCCACGTACGCGTGGATGTGGACCGATCGGGATTGAAGGTTGCGGTGCGAGACGGGGGTGATGGGTTTAACGTAGAGAACTTTTTTGAGAAGGCAACGCTCGCTCGACTGCAAAAGGGTGCTGGGCACGGCTTGCTATTCATGGAACGGCTTACAGATGATCTGGAATTTAACCTCGAAGGTAATGAAGTAACACTCACGAAAAATGCTCGACCAGTCTAAAGCTGGGAACTCGCTATTCGTAAAAGCTCATGTCCTCCGCTTAGCTGATTAACGCACGTCTTTGAACATTAATGCAACGAGGTTTTGAAATCACACGAACATCAGCACGCGGTGATGTGTCTCGGTAAGCAAACGACGGGAAATGGAGCGGAGCCCGGCGTTTAATAAACTCATTTACTTGGCGTATTAGCTGGGCTGAGTCTTTGGTTGTGATGACTGTGTGCCGGTTCCTGTTTCGTATTGAGTAGCTGGACGTTACATGAGAGTAGGCCATTGTTGCCCACCGGGACGGCCTTCTGTGCCTTGATTTAAGGATTAGAAGAAATGGTGGACAGGACGCCCCGCAGAGGTTGCTGTGGTTGACGCGAGATGTATCTGCGACCTCAGGCTCGGGAACTGCATCACGGTCGCGTCCTGCATCACGCATCGCGTTTGGGGCGTGCCTCAAGTATCGTGATTTTGGTTCATTGAACTGATGGAATTGATTGAGGAGCCTGGTGTATGACAGCTGTTAATGAAGCGACCGGACAACAACGTCGCAACACCGCAGACCTGACCATTGGGGATTACCTGATTCAGCGTTTGCGTGACTATGGCATTCATGA
>Ga0315322_10001422_pt1 | contig 18617 bp, 23 predicted proteins | sample M110021515metaG_FD_203461 | JGI IMG/M metagenome (GOLD analysis project Ga0315322, IMG submission 203461) | Ammonia-oxidizing marine archaeal communities from Monterey Bay, California, United States - M1 100m 21515 | ecosystem: Environmental > Aquatic > Marine > Intertidal zone | place: USA...
ATTGAATTGATTAAAACAATACCAGCATGGAAAACATTAAGAATTGAAGAAATTTCTGATAAAGAAAGAATTTCTATCAATGCTTTAGAAGAAAAAGATAAATTTAACCAATAATATGAAAGGAACTGCAAAAAATAGATGGGTACATGGTTTTGTAATTGGTACTTTCGTGACACTATATTTTATGGTGTCAATTATTTCAACAATTCACGTAATTGACTTTTTTGAACTTTCAAATCCATCGTGGCTAGCGATATCATTAGCAATTGCTTTTGAAATAGGAGCTGCTGCATCTCTTGCTGCTATAATTATACTTGAAAAGACAAGCAGATTTATGGTATGGTCTCTATTTCTTATATTAACAGCAATGCAGGCTATGGGTAATACTTATTATGCATTTACAAACTTAGAAGAATTCCAAGCATGGATTGAATTATTTGGATTAGTTGATGCTGAACCAATTGCTCAAAAAAGAATACTTTCAATTGTTAGTGGTGCAATACTTCCAATAGTAGCTTTAGGATTTATTAAATCATTAGTAGATTATATTAGACCAGAAGAACCTCAAAAAACTAAGTATATTGAAGATGGATATGTCGAAGATTATTTAGGAGGAGATATTAAAAAAAAAGAACCTAGTCTAGAAGAAGTAATAGAAGAAGACGATATAACGGAAGAAGTAGTAGACGAAGGACTTAAGGCAATAGAAGAAGTAGAAGTTCCTACACCTCATTATTCTCCACAACCTCCAATATCACAAGAACCATCAGAGGACCTAAAACAGAGAGTAAAAGAAAATCAATCAAAGTTAGTAAAATTAAAAGACCTTTCATTTGAGGAAGTAGAAAAGGCTCCTATAGAAGTTAAAGTAGAAATAGAAGAACCTCCTGTAGAACTTGAAGAAATAGACCAATCAATTGCTAGACCAACTGATAATGATTATAAAAACCTTAAACCTAAACAAAAACCAGTTGAACCAAATACAAGGTCTATTTCGCAACCAAAGGTACCTGGAAGTTTTAATGCACTTAAGAAAATAGGAAAAGATTGGCTAGTAGATTAACAATAAATAGATTTGAGACAGAAATTGACTCGCCGTATATTACTAAATCTTTACACCCTGATACATTATCAAAGATTTTAAGTGAAAATGACGAGACAGTATATCGCCTATATCAAATAACAGGTGATAAGAAAGAAATCAAATATTTTGCAGAAATTAAAGGAGATGATTTAGGTTATTCATTTAGCGCTTGTGTTAAAACTTCCTATGCGTTTGCTGGAGATGCTAGAGAACAGATTGAATCAATTGGAAATCATACGTCACTTTTATTAAAAAGACCAATGTGGACTATCAAGTCCAGTCTCACTAATTTATACACAAATAAAATAGTGTTTAATTATCATCATGAAGTCAGCACCAGTATACAGGTCTATGATTCTATGACATCATGTTTAGTTGAATTAAATAATAAGCTTAATGAAAAAGTTAGTTAAGCAGAAATCACTGGGTGGCTTATTATTCTTCATTATTCTATTGATAACTATATCATATAATAGCTATAATAAGATTAAATCTCAAGAATCAGAATTAAATAATAAAGAAAAGCAAATTAAATCTCTTACTGAAGAGAATAATTTTATCATAAAAGATAATCAAATGCTGATGTGTGAGAATGAGAAATTATATATGATATTAGATTCTCTTCCATTAGGTTCCCCAATAAATGATACAATAAGAATATCTTCAGATTATGGAGGTAGGAGAAACCCATTCGGACGTGGATGGAACTTTCATTCTGGTTTAGATATGCATGCTTGGATTTATGATACAATATATGCGACAGGAAGTGGTATTATAAAAAATGCATATTGGATGGGAGGATATGGAAGATGTGTTGTTATATCTCATCCAGGTGGTTATGAATCTATGTATGCTCATTTATATAAAATGTTTGTAAATAAAGGAGATACTGTTCAAAAAGGAGAAGCAATAGGAAGAGCTGGAAATAGTGGAGCCGTTACTGGACCACATTTACATTACGAAATTAGAAGAAATGGAAAATCAACCGACCCATTAGAATACATAAACAAAATAGAATAATATTATATAATACTAAATTAAAAAAAATGGCTAAAATTAAACAAATGGAAAAAGAAACAGTAAACAAAAACGTTCATGCAGAAACTGCTAAACCAGAAGGTCAACCACAATCTGCCCCTAACACAGAAGCACCAAAACAAAAACCAGTATTTGACGAGATTGAAGGAATGGACCAATCAACTGCAATTTCAGTTTTGATTCAAGCTGCTGAAATGGCACAAAAGTCTGGAGCTCTTTCAATGAGAGATGCAGTAGTATTAGCGAAAGCAATAGATACTATAGTACCAGGAAAGTTATAATTGTTAATAACTTTTGAAAAATAAATGAAAATAATCACCTCAGATTTTTTTATTTGAGTAAAATTGATTATATTTATACTATAAATAACAAACATAATATTAACTAAAAATCAAAGACTATGTCACAGATTACAACACTCAGTTCAAGTGTAATTGAACAAAAGAAAACAGAAACTCTTGATGCACAATCATTAAGAAAAGTAGTACCATTCAGAGACATTAATATTGTCAATGAAAAGACTCTAGAATATAGAGGTCGAAACTTAGGAATGACTAAGAATGCGTTCAAAAACCTATTAAATATTTTAGGTATGTCGCAAAACTTCTCAAACAAATTTGAAAGACTATTTAACGCTGAAGCAAAAGCGCAATTCATTAATAGAATGAAAGATGCTATGACTTCTAATAGAGGTGGTCTAAACAACGTAACTTTAGTACTAAACCCAATTAGCAAAAATGTTGTTGGTTTAAGTAAAAAAGAATCAGTTGGTATTTCAAACAACCAATTTGTTGAAATGACTGATAATATCATTAATGAACAAGGATTAGACGTTACAAATTGGTCTACAGACCCTAAGACTGGTATTATTACAGTTAATACATTTAATAAAGGAGCAAATTTTGAAGTTCATGGATTAGATAATGAAGTTTTCACTGGAGGCGTAACATTCAAAAATACACCAACAGCTGGAATGCAAGTATTACCTTATGTAAACCGTATGTGGTGTGCTAATGGATTAACAACTTCAGTTTCTGAAGAGTCTCATGTACTTTATTCTTTAGATAAAGACAATGTTGAAAAGTTCTTTAATAATATGAATGATTTACGTAAGAATAATTATGCTCCAATGGGATTTGGTGATAGAGTTAGAGTTGCAAGTGATACAAGAGCATCTATTCACGAAATGAGACAAGCATATAATCATATTCATAATCATGTTGGCGAAAGAGCAGAAAGTTGGGTTCCATTAAATGAAAACCTAGCTAAATATAATGCTGCAGGTTTTACAGATATGAGCGCAGATCAGATGAGAGGTGCTAAAACTAATCAAAGTGTTTGGTCAGTAGTGAATGGTTTAACACACTTTGCAACACACAATCAAAACATAGTTGATACTAACGTTACTGCGTCTGATGAAACTAATATGATGGTTAATGCTGGAAACTTATTCGGTAAAAAATCATTTGATAATGAGAATATGGTACCAGATGTATTTGATACTAATGTTCTTAAAGATACTGTTCAAAGAGGTGCACTATTAAACTAATAATAGTTGTTTAATTGATTAAAAAGGAGAACGAAAGTTCTCCTTTTTTTAAGAAGATATATAGAATATAACAATCAAAGAAATATAATTAAATAAATATGAAACTGACTGAACAAAATTTAAGAGAAGCTATCAGAAACGGTATTAAAACCATTAATGAAGCTCATGAAGGAGACCCAAAGAAATATAAAATATGGTGGGATAAAGGACCTGAAACTCAAATTAGAAGAAAGTTTGGAAAAGAATATAATACTGCTATAGATAATAGAATGAAACTATTATTAACATTAGTTGATAATACAGATAAAGCAGAAGATTATGCAGAAATGGATTTTCTTACATTACCAGATGATATAGCTACTCAATTAGTAAATATGGACCCAAAAGAACTTCATAGATTATTAGACGAATCAGTTAATGTAAATGAAAGCGTAATTGGTGTAAAAACTGAAAAGTTTTTCAGACCTGATGTATTAACAAAAGCTTTAGACAAGGCTAAGATTAAATATAAGTTTAATAGATTGTCGCTTACTCTATCTGTAATAGATTTAGATAAAAAGTATTTTGAAGATGCTAAACAGGTTGTTGATGATTTAGGACTTTCAGTTATGATGGCTAAGGAATCTAAATTAACTGAAGGTTTAAGTAAATCTGCTATCAAAAAAGCAATTAAGACTATAGATAAACAAATTGATACTGAAACTGGTGGAGATGGAGAACCTTTAGATAATGAAACTCTACAAGCATTAGAACAGGAAAGAGAAAGATTAGAATCTATGTTAGAAAATAAATTAACTGAAGCTTATATAGAACTTGATGCAATAGACCCTAAAAATAAAGTATTGTTGAAGCAACTTAAAGGACTTAAAGTTAAAATGAAAGTTATTTCTAAATCTGGTCCAGGTGGTGGAGCTGCAGTTATTGGACTTACTGGTAAAAGAGAAGCTCTTGAAGATGTTGTATCAAATCCAGTTTGGGGATGGGATGACCCAGAATTAGCTGAGTTTATAGAAGAAGGATATAATATGAAATATAAAACACCCAAAGTAAAAGGTAAAAAGGTAGCGGCAGATACAATAGAAATTGATGGAGTAGAGCCTAGAGAAGGTCCAGATGATGGAACAACTGACGCATATGCATCTTATGCAGAATTTACTAATGGAAAAAAATTAAGTCAAGACGAATTAGATGATTTAACAGATAATAATCCAGACTTAATTTATAGATTAGCAATGGAACAATTTTTTGAAAGTAAAGTTAATGAGCATGTTAGTCAAATAAACAAAACTAGAAAAAACTATAAAATATCTAATAAATAAAACTTAATTATGAAAAACATTTGGAAATATATTTTAGGAATAGGAGCAGTTATACTGGGAATCTTTGCAATGTCTGCAGGTAAAGGCAGTAAAAAACAATTTAAGAAAGACCTAAAAGATAATAAGAAAAAAGTAAAAGATATTAAAGAAAAATCTAAGAAAGTAGAAAAGGCTAAAGCTAAAACTAAAGAAAAGATTAAAAAATCTGATGCTAAAATAAAAGATACAAAATCAAAAATTAAATCAACAAAATCAGCTAAGAAAACTATTTCTGATTTTAAGAAAAAATATAAAGCATAATGAAAAGATTTTTGATAATATTGTTAACGTTATTCACGTTAAATAGTTATGCACAAGATAAAATTGTTAAAATACCTCAATCTGAATTAAATGAATTCTTTTTAGCGATTGATACACTACAGCAACAGGATAGTTTGAAAACTATATTGATTACAGATTTAGAATCACAGATTACAGAATATAAAACTCTAAGTTTACAGAACGATACAATACTAAGTTTAAGAAATCATGAAATTGTTTTATTAAACGACCAAATCAAGCTATATAGCGATAGACTTAAAATAGCAGATAGATGGTATAATAAACGTTGGTTTGGTGTTGTAGTAGGCGTAGTAGGAACATCAACAGCCATTTATTTAGCCGGACAAATACACTAGTATCCCATTTGCATATATATAATAATTAAGATATATAAATCATAAATATATCCTAAATTATGGCAATATCAGTATTTGGAAAACATCAATTAAAATTAGTATATCTATACTTTGCTAGAAATAGCAGAGAGGCGGCAAGTTTAGTCGATCCAATGCACCCTGATATGGGTCAGCGAACAACTGACCATACCATGATGGATGGTAATTATTATATAAATGGTGAAAATGTAGGTGAAGCAACACACGTATACACAGATTCAACAGGATCAGAAAGATTACAACACCCATATTGGTATGTGTATAATGCATGGATTGCTGATGATTCAGGATTTGTTGTTAAAATTAAAAATTTTCAAGATGGCGCTAATTCTTTTTTAGACATCGCTAATAAAAAAGCATGGCAAGATGTTCAAATAGGTTATTCATCAACTGGAACTCAATACGCACACCAAATAATGATGACAAAGGTAGATCCAAATACCGGCTTCTTTTATGCAATGGGGCATGGTGTTGCATATGCTGACCAACCAGATTTTTACAACTTGGAACCACAGGCTACTAAGGAGACTAGGCTTTCTTCTTCTCAATATATGATGGGCCAGTTTAACGCGATTTATGACCATTTGATAGTAGATATGAGTTATCCCGGCAATGTTAAACCATATATAAACCTTGACGGCTCAACTTGGCTTAATGTTAACAGTATATTAGGTGCCCATAAACTTCATGATGGAATAAGTGGTGCTTCAGATACTGGAACTATAAATATAAGAACTGACTTTGTTGCTCTCCCAAATCCTGGTAATCCAGGTCTGCTGCCAAAATCTGACGAACAATTTGATTATATCAATAATACTCTAGCAAATGGACCTGTTGGAACATCAACTTCTATTTGGATAATTCAATATGCGAATGACGTCTATACTAGCAATAGCTCTTCGTGGGGACCAATGGAAACGCTAAGATACCCCATAGATAGTACCCAACTAGTCCATGACGGGTATTGCGGGCAAACTTGGTATCATCAGTGGTGGCAACATCTGAGACATAATTTTGATTATACACAAGGATATGCAGCATGTTGCAATCACTACTATCTAAAACTTTTCATTGCTAGCAGCACGCCAAATGCATCAGGAGGGGATGATAATGGAAATCCAGCTGCAGGTTGGTATCGACCTACAGGTAGCTCTGGTAATTGGGCGTATTTTAATGGAGTTAAATTTACACATTTTAATTAGAATAAATATACTATGATAAGTGTAAAACAAACAAGCGGACTTAAACTAATAACGTTATATTTTGGCCCTACCCCAAATTATGCCGCACATTTAGCAGACCATGCTAATGAGTTTAATCTAAATAGAAACGGAAATGCTTTTGATTATATTTGCACTAACTTTGGTCCTTATAATTATTGGATAGATGGTCAAAACCTTAGTGACGCAACACATGTGTTTATGGACCAATGGGGAACTGGTGCTTCTTGGGCATTGGCTTTTGGTTATGGTCCTGGACCTACCGCAAGTAATGATGGATTCTATGTAGCCGATGAGTTTGGTTGGACAGCAAGATTCGTAACTCCTTTAGCTGGTACAGGTGAACTTGATTTGTCATCTAAAAAGACATGGGACCAAGTAAAATTACCATACGCATCTCAATATATGCAAATAGGTACAGCTCAAGCATGGTACGCCATGCTGAATTTTGGTACATTATATCATTCTCAACCTGAGCTAACATCTTATATACCAGAACAACTAATATCAACAACACCGTATAAACAAGGATATGCTACTCCCAATGCCCGACAATATATTGTAGATATGACTAATCAATCGCAGATGAAATATGCTGTGCAATTATCTCCAGGTGGAGACAACTTACATTTAAGTAGTATTTTGCCAGGATGGGATTTAGCTCATAGAGGTGGATTGCCTGGTGCAAACCTCGCCCAGTGGACATTTAGCCTAACAGGAGATTATACAACCAACATTACTCCTTTCACCATGTCTGGTAATGTCTTGCGAGAGGAGTTTTTATTTGATTTTATTACTGACAATGACTGGCAAGACGCAGGGGGAAACTGTGCTAATGTCCCAGCATCAGCTATCGTCTCATCTTATAAAATTTTATACCAAGGGATAACCCAATCAGTAAATTGGCAATTTGGATTTATGATGGCTACTGCTTATCCATTAAGTAGCCCAGCGATGTGTGATAGTGTAGATTGCGATTTACAATCACAGGGGTCTACTGGTGGAGCACATATCCACCAACGACACGGTTCAGCCGGTATACATCCACATAATCAAGAGTTTTGGAGGAAGATATTCTTAAAAAGTAGTACACCTAATGCTGCAGGAGGAACTGATTTTGGAAATCCAGCGGAAGGATGGTATGCGCTTGATGACCAATATGTTCCTACTGGTCCAAAAGCATGGTGTTTTTGGGATGGAACTAGGTTAAAATTCAACAAAATATCACAATGTTAATAATAAAAAGTTATGGCAATATCAGTATCTAGTTTTGGAAATCTAAAGCCATGGCAAGCTGTTGTGACTATTGAACAAGCTGGGGCAATATCACATGGATTCGGATACCATCCATCTGTTTGGCTGAATAATGACGCAACATATAGGTGGGAAGGTACAGTATACACCGCTAACGGAGAATTTGATGCAAACACTGCTGTAATATATTCAGATAGTTATGGAACTCCACTTGAAAGATGTGATATAGTCTGTAGTGGTGTATGTGATAAAAGACAAATTACTTTAGCTAGTAAGTCTCATCCCTATGAAATGACTTTACCCGGCTTCCACAGTACTTTTAATAAACAAGTACAACCAATAAGTAATTATAGATTACCATATAAAACAGCATGTTGGCTGAGCAGATCAGATGAATACGGACCATATGAGCCTAGTTATCCACTCGATAACTGGTGGAAATGTACATATATAACAGCATATCATGATGGTACTTCTATATTAAATTCAACTAATATATCAACAAACCTATACGGCGGCCAAACTGTTAGAGAGAATAGTTCTTCTCTATACAATGGAAATCCTGCAAAACCTATATGGTGGTTAACTGAAGTTGAGGAACAATCAAACGGCACACATATTGGTCATGCTATATCGCCCGATACCCATTCCGGGCAAACGCTTCCACAATGTTATCCATGGGCATATGCAGTTCCATTAAACGACACTGTACGTGGATATTCTATACCTCAATATACTTATACTTCTACATACCTAAGACCAAAACATGAAATATCTTGTCATTACGGTGGAAATGGTACTTGGCCATTCTACGCATTACCTAATCCAGCCGTAACATATCATTTTCAAGATGCGTTTAATACGGGTGGTACTGTAGCTTATTCCAACGGTGCCGACTCTTCTGGTGGTATAATTCCGCATCTACATGAAAAGAAAGGAGGTTATCCTACTAACTCAAATTGGCCCAACAGCTATTATGTTCCTAGTACTAGTAAACTAATTACTTGCGCACCATTATATACTTCTAACACACCAAATTTTACAGGCGGTACTTCTAACCGTACAATGGCAGCATCTGGATGGTACCAACATTCTAGTAAGAATGCAGCAAATGATCCGTTTTTTTATTGGGATGCTAGTTCATATACATGGACTGATTATACTGCATATGTTCCTTAAAAGTTTCCCAAAATTCTTGATATATAGAGTATACTATAATAAAATAATAATATACAATGGATAAATATATTTATAGAGCTAAACTTGATAGAGTCGTAGATGGAGATACTGTAGATGCTCTTATAGATGTCGGTTTTGATATTTGGGTTAAGAAAAGAATTCGTTTTATGGGACTTGATGCTTGGGAATCTAGAACAAGAGACCTAGAAGAAAAGAAGAAGGGATTAGCTGCAAAAGCAAGAGTAATAGAACTTCTAGAAGAAACATCATCAAAGCCTGGATATTTTAGATTAAAGAGTCATGGGGTAGGAAAATATGGTAGAGTTCTTGGAGAACTTTTTATAATGGATTCAGAAGAAAATCCAATAAATATAAATCAAACTTTAATAACTGAAGGTCACGCATATACATATTTTGGCGGCAAGAAACAAGTTTTTAAGGGATAAATAAAATAAATAAAAATTATGTTAGACACAATTAAAGAATTTGTTTCTGAAGGATGGAAAACCTTAAAAGGAACATTAAAATTAGAATGGTTAAACTTCAAAAATTGGAAAGGATGGACTTCATTAAGAGCCTTATATTTAGTATTCGCAGTATTAAGTGTAATATATTCTTGCGGTATTTTATGCCCAATATATTTTGTAGTTTGTGCTTTCTTTAGAGTAGAACCTCTATTATGGGGATTAAATAAATTAGGCTTCTCTAAAACTAAAATATAAAAATTAAGATTATGGTAAATTGGATTAATGGTTTCGATGCTGGAAATAAAAAAGAAAAGTATCAATTAGAATTTAGAATAGGTACTTTTACTGTTTTAGAAATTAAATGGTGTCCTTGTGATGATGGTTGTACCAATTTTAGATTAATGATATTAAATTTAGGATTTGAAATATGAAAAAACTAATAGTTTTATTAGCATTATTGCCAACTTTATTATTGGCTCAAACTACAGATAGTTGGGTACAATTTAAGGTTCAATATGATTTTTATGCACCACAAGAATCTAATTTCTTTATGGTGGAAGATACGGTTATGGGTGATACAGTAATGTTTCATCAACCAACAACATCATATCAATATTTAGATACTACTATTAACATAAACTCAGGTAATTATGTTGTAACGCTAACAGATAACTATGGTGATGGATGGATATCGAATAGTCCAGCATGGTTCAAAATGCAAAATACATGCCAAGGTTTAATAATAAATTATGACCCATTAACTGCACAATTCTTTACATTAGATACACTGGTTAATATATTACCATGTGCTCCACCTGTATCTGGATGTACAGATCCTTTAGCAATAAATTATGACTCAACAGCTGGCATCGATGATGGCAGCTGTTTGTATATTATGGGCTGTACAGACCCAATAGCTGTTAATTATGATTCAACAGCTACTCAAGATGATGGTTCATGTACATATATAATTGGTTGTATGAATACTAGTGCATCTAATTATGATTCAACAGCTACTCAAGGATGGTATATAGGAGAAGTGGTTGAAGGATGTAATACAACTGGTTGGTATAATAATTTCTTTGGAATAGATTCTGCATACTATGCTAATAATGATTCTATAATTGATATAGGAACTAGAGTTTATGCTGGAGGTGCTTGGTGGTATATTGATGCAATAGACTTTCCTACAAATTGTAATTATCCAGCTGTTTTAATTTATATAACACCTAATGAAAATGATTGTGATGGTAATCCATGGACTTATACTCCTGGATTAAATGTAAACGCATTAGTTGGTAGTAATTTTTACATATCTCCTTGTACTTATATCTATGGATGTACAGATCCTTTAGCAATAAATTATGACCCTACAGCTGGAGTAGATAATGGAACTTGTCAATTCATAACAGGTTGTACAGATACTACAGCTGTTAACTATAATCCTGCTGCAACTCAAGATGATGGAAGTTGTATTGGAGGAGGAATTACTTGTTCTCCTGGTAAACAAAAAGTAACGGTTCAAATAACTTTAGACCAATATGCTAGTGAAACTGGTTGGTTATTAACTAGTTCAAGTGGAATTTTAGCTGAGCAATTAACTGGAGCTTATTCTGGTTATCCAACTGGAGCAATCGTAGATACAGTAATTTGTGTAGATTTTAATACAGAAGTAACGTTTACAATAAACGATTCATATGGAGATGGTTTAGGAGGTTCTAATTATGGTGGTATAGATGGTAGTTGGATAGTATTTACTGATTGTGATACTATTTCAATAGGTGGAGGAGATTTTGGATATAGCCATTCTGATACAGATACAATTTTAGAATGTTCAACTACTTCAATTAATGGATGTACAGACCCTACATATCAAGAATTTAATCCAATGGCAAACGTTGATGATGGTTCTTGTACTAATTTACATATTTGGGGTTGTACTGACCCAACTTCATTTAATTATGATACAACTGCAACAAGCATGCAACAGAATCCAGTATGTGATAATACTTTAATATTAACTGATTGGGCAGGAGATGGATGGTTTGGTTCTTTCTTATATTTGACTCAAGGTAATAATTCTTTTGGACCATTCACAGTTCAAACAGATTCTTTAATAATCAATAATATACCTCTTAATACTACAGAAGCTGTAAATATTTGGTTTTATTCATTTGGTCAATCTCAAACAACGTCAGACCAATGTGCATTTTCTCTAATTAACCCATTAGGTAATGTTATTTTATCTGCTGGTTCAAATCCATATATAGACCCTATTCTATCATATAATCAATATCAACATTATTATACTGGAGTTCCAGATTGTGGTGATGTTTGTATCGATAAAATTTATGGATGTATTAACCCATTAGCGGTTAATTATGAACCATTAGCAAATACAACTGATAATTCTTGTTATTATTTACCTGGATGTATGGACCCTGCATATGAACAATATCATACACAAGGTTTTGTAGCAGATTATGATGATGGAACATACTGTCTTAATTATGCTATATTTGGATGTATGGACACAACAATGTTTAACTATGACCAATATGCTACAGTTCAATGGACTTCAGTAGTTGACCAAAATGACCCTTGTATAGTTAAAGTATTTGGATGTCTTGACCCAACCGCATTTAATTATGACCCATTAGCAAATACAGAAAATTACTCATGTATTCCATTTATTTATGGATGTATGGACCCAATAATGTATAATTATGACATAACTGCTAACACAGAATATATTCCTTCAAGCTGTGAGCCGTTTGCTTATGGTTGTACAGATTCTACAATGTTTAATTATGACCCATTAGCAAATACAAATAATGGTTCATGTATACCATTCTTATATGGTTGTACAGATTCTACGGCAATAAATTATAATCAATTGGCTAATACAGACGATGGAACTTGTATTGCAGAATTATTAGGATGTACAGATTCTACAGCACTAAATTATAATCAATTGGCTAATACAGATGATGGAACTTGTATACCTTATATTTATGGATGTACAGATTCTACTGCGTTTAACTATGACCCACTTGCTAATACAGATGATAACACTTGTATATCTTATGTTTATGGATGTACTGACGCTTCAATGTTTAACTATGACCCATTAGCAAATACAGATGATAATTCATGTGTACCATTTATATATGGCTGTACAGACGCTTCAATGTTTAATTATGACCCAACAGCAAATACAAACAATGGTTCTTGTATACCGTTTTCTTATGGATGTACTGATTCAACAATGTTTAATTACGACCCGTTAGCCAATACTGATAATAATTCTTGTACTCCATTTATTTATGGCTGTACGGATTCACTTGCATTTAATTACGATCCACTGGCTAATTCAGATAATAATACTTGTATTCCAATTCTATATGGTTGTACTGATGCAACAGCGTTAAACTATAATCCTTTAGCAAATACAAATGATAATACTTGTATACCATTTATTTATGGTTGTACTGATTCAACAGCAATAAATTACAATTCACTTGCAAATACTGATGATGGAACTTGTGTTTATCCAATTTATGGATGTACTGATTCAACGATGTTTAACTATAATCCATCAGCAAACACAAACGATGGAAGTTGTATTCCTTATGTATATGGTTGTATAGACCCTACAATGTTTAATTATGACCCATTAGCTAACACTGATGATAATACTTGTATTCCATTTATTTATGGATGTACAGACCCTACAATGTTTAATTACGACCCATTAGCAAATACAAATAATGGTTCATGTGAACCTTTTATATATGGATGTACTGATTCAACAATGTTTAACTATGACCCAACCGCTAATACAGATAATGGAACTTGTATAACATTTATTTATGGATGTACAGATAATGCAGCTCTAAATTTCGATCCATTAGCAAATACACTAGATAATAGTTGTTGTTATATTAGTGGTTGTACAGATTCTTTAGCTGTTAATTATAATCCTAATGCGTGTTATGATGATAACTCTTGTATAACTCCAATTGTAGGTTGTACAGATGTTGGAGCATATAATTATGACCCAACAGCTAATGTATCAGATTCAACTGCATGTTTATATAATGCAGGTTGTTATGGAGGACCAGGAATTCCATATTGGTTAAATGATGGATGTTACGCTTGGGTAATTTCAGTAGATGATTATTGTTGTACTACAGATTGGGACGCATCATGTATACAAATGTATGATTACTGCCAATTAGGATGGCCAACTGCAATAGATGAGATTTCATCATTAGGAATTGTAGTTTATCCTAATCCTACTTCAGATATAATAACAATAGAAACTAGATTAGATATAGAAGTTGAAGTTTATGATATTATGGGTAAATTACTAATAAATAAAGATTCTAAAAGAATTGATTTATCAGAATATCCAAATGGAGTATATAATTTAATACTTATATATAATAACAAGAGATTTAATACAAAAGTGATTAAACAATAATGAAAAAGATATTAACATTTATAATAGCATTCGCAATAAGTTTTGCGTTGACTGCACAAGACTCTAAACATACTGGTTCTCAAATAAAGATAAAAGATTTATTTAAGTTTGGTACTGTTTATGGTGCTGTGAATGGTGGTACATCTTTATCAGATGAAGACCAATTTTCTGTAACGAATGGATTACAAACATCTGTTGTAGAAACTCCTTATGATTACTCTATATTATTTGGTATTAGAAAGATTAAGAAATTTGGATATGAAAATAAAGAGAGATTTAAGAATGGTACTGAAAATTCATTTTCAGATGCGGCAGCAATTGGTAGATGGAATAATAAAATAGAATTCTTATTTCAAGGAGAGTATAAAAGACAACAGGGTGAAACTTATTTAGACCAACACCACTTTATTAGATATGTAGGAAGTGATGGTTGTACTGAAAAGTTTTGCTTCAGACACTTTCTTGTAAAATTAGAATATCTTGAAGATGGATTTGCAGATATAAAATATTTTGAAGCTTCTCAAAGAATAATATATCGTTCTCAAAAAGTAGACAATTTAACGTTTAATTTTGGAGCAGTTCAAAGATTAGCAGAACCTTACGGATACGACCCATTAGAAGAATGGTTATTATCAAATGGCAATATACATTATACAAACTTAGCATTAGAAGAAGGATATACAATTGAATTTGATGGACAAGGAGGTGCAGAATATTTTGACCCAGCTGGAAAATCAGTTGCTACAAGTACAGAAGTATGGGAAGCAGTTGTTATACCAACAGTATTATCAGATTATTCTGAAAAGAAAAGAAGCGAATTAGATAATACAATACAGCATTCGTTTGTAGTAGGTGCAGATTATTATAAGTACTCAAAGAAAAGTTGGCTACATGCTTGGGGTAATGTAATGCCATATCATTACGATGCAGGCGGAGAATTTTCATATCATAAATTTAATGGAGGACAATGGATTGATTATTCAGGTGGAATAGTATTTGGACATTGGGTAAATAAAAATTTAGGTATCTTTGTAGAAGGTACTTATAATAAATATTGGAACAGAGAATGGCACGGATTTAGTGCTGGAATAAATTATAGGGTATTTTAATATGGCAAAGGAATTAAATGAAGACACAGGTTTTAATGTAAGTATAAAGACTTTATTAGGAATAGGAGCTGGAATGGCTACAGTTATTAGTATGTGGTTTATGTTGCAGGCTGATATACAAGAAGCGAGAGAATTACCAATAATAGAGATTCCACCTCCAGAAATTACTAGAATGGAATTTGATATGAAAGACCAATTAGTTCGTCAAACTATCATGACTACTCAAGAAGATGTTAAAGAAATAAAAGAACAACTTGAGAAGTTAAATGATAAAATAGACAGAATGAGGTAATATGAAATTTATAAATAAAATATTTAGTACTAATGTATGTTTAACTTCTAGAAAATCAATATTGATTCTAGTTATTATATTATTTAGTAGTTTTGTATTAGCTAGTGTTTGGCCAGGTAATATAGAAGAAGAAATAAAAGAAACACCTCCACATAATAGTATTGATAGTACTCAAATGTGGATACCAACACAAGAAGATATAGAATATCAGGATAGTATGTACCAAATAATACAAAATACACAGAATGATATAGAAGATATTAAAGAAGATATAGTACTTATAATAGAACGATTAGACTATGAGGATGGAACATACGATAGTATTAGATATGTTAAGGGCGGCGCAATAGATGAGCGTAGAAATAACTAAGAACCAAGAAAATATGAAAAAAGATTATACAGTTTGGAAAATAATGACAGGATACTTATTGATATTATTATTTATGATAATGTCAAGTTCGGCAAATGCACAAACATATACGTGTGATGAAGATATATGTGTAGTTGAATTTAATGCTAGTTGGAATGCTAAAAATAATGTAGAATGGCTTAATAATTTAACAGATGTAGGAACAAAGAGAATCTTAATTGATAAAGGTACTTGGCAAAAAGATTTTGGTATAGTAGTTACGCCAACTATTATAATTTTTGTAGAAGGTAAAGAGAAAAAACGATACCAAGCAAATATTATGATGGAAATGGAAGCAAAAGAAGAAGAAGTACAAGACAAGATAGACGAAATCATAATGGAAGATTTCTAAAAAATAATTAAAATGATATGAGTTGGAAAAATATATTCAAAGACAATAACACATGGAATGAAAAATCAATAGTTGGTTTTTGTGCATTCCTTGTAATGGTAGTAGTAATGCTAGCAGACGTAATAACAGGATGGTTTGGTCAAGACTTAGTTATAAATGATAGTATATACAATTCATTTGTAATGGTAGTTCTTGGATGCTTTGGTATTGCAGGTGTAGAAAAGTTTGCAGCTAGAAATAATAATCTACCTGAAGACACACAATGCCATGATTCTGAAGACGAAGATATATAAAAAATAAAGTATAAAGTATGAAATACACAAGAGAACAAATTCAAACAGCCGTAGAGGCAAAGGGATACAAATGGTTTACTAACAAAGATTATAATCTAAATATAGTTGGTGTTAGAAACTCAGCAACAGGAAATGAAGTCACAAATAAATTTGATGATAAACTAACGGTATCGTATAAAAAAGATGGTGAATGGAAATTCTTTTGTTTTGATTGTACAACTGATCCAGGAGATGACTGGGTAGATAATCCAATGTTAGAGATAGGTGTTGCAATATTAAAACCTGGACAATATCCTAAATCTCATAAGATTAGAAAACATGGTGGAAAATACTATGCATTAGGACAACAAAATAATGTCACTGTATATAGAGATAGAAATAAAGATGGAAAGTACGACTTAAATGAAGCTACTACTACAACAGGTTTATTTGGAATCAATATACATAGAGCGACAGCTCTAGAAGGAAAGAAATCTACATACGTTGATAAATGGTCAGCAGGTTGTCAGGTAATTGCAGCTAATAAAGATTTTCAGACTTTTATGAAAATATGTTATAAAGCTAAAGACGTTTGGAGTAATAATTTTACTTATACGTTAATAGAAAGTAAAGATATTAGTTAATATTAGTTTAATCTAAATTTAACCTAAATTTAACATACCGATACTAAACTCTCGTGCACTTTTCATATATATAATATATGGAAGCGCAAAAACAAATAGACATTAGTCCAATCATATACGTTTTAATGATGATTGTAGTATTTTATTTAGCAGTATAATTGTTAATAACTTTTGAAAATAAACAACCTCAGATTTTTTAGTCTGAGGTTTTTTTATTATATTAGCTATGTAATAAACAAATAAGAAACCTTAAATATAATAATATGACTGATAATACTAACAAATGGGTAATATTTGACTTAGATGGCACTCTGGCTCTCATAGATGAACGTAGAGAATTCAGTGTAAAATCTAATGGTAAAATGGATTGGGATAAGTTCTTTGCACCTGAGAACATCTCAATGGATAAGCCAAATATGGCGGTAATAGCGATGGCTCAATCTTTGGCTGAAAGTGGCCATAAAATTGCAATATTTTCTGGTAGAAGTGTATCAACGATTCTAACAACTAAGTCATGGCTAAATAAGCATAAAGTTCCTTGGCATCAAATAAGAATGCGACCAACTAATCATCCTTTCAAATTTATGCCAGATGAGAAGTTAAAATCTGATTGGTTTGATGAAGTATTTCCAGATAAATCTGATGTTATTTGTGTCTTCGATGATAGAAATAAGGTAGTAAAGATGTGGAGAGACAAAGGAATCTCAGTAATGCAGGTTGCCGAGGGTGATTTTTAGTGCATAATATCGTAATATAATTCACTCCGGTAATATCGTAATATGTTAATCCTCATAGATATACACCCTGCTACCCTAAGTTGAATTTATTAAAAATAAACCTTTTTTCATAAACGTATATAATAACTACATTTATTAACAATGCAATGTTCACAAGTGTTGTATTGTATATATAATGAGACCATAAAGGTCTATGTTTGGCTAAATCCTAGATATGAAAAATTAGTCAGATGAATTTTTTTAATAAAACAAATAATAAAAAAGATGAAAAAAATGTTTTTAACAATGGCTTTAGCTGTGGGTACTTTATTTGCCGCTACTGCTCAGGACTTTACGGTTGTAACGTCTTACACAGCTCCTGCTGAGGGAGAGTCTTACTCAGTCGAGAACTTCACGAACAATTTAGGTATTATGTACAAATGTGCTGATAACTGTTCAGTAGGTTTGGTAAAGAACGGTGAAGAATATGATTTATTAGCAAGGTATAACT
>Ga0315322_10001423_pt1 | contig 18617 bp, 13 predicted proteins | sample M110021515metaG_FD_203461 | JGI IMG/M metagenome (GOLD analysis project Ga0315322, IMG submission 203461) | Ammonia-oxidizing marine archaeal communities from Monterey Bay, California, United States - M1 100m 21515 | ecosystem: Environmental > Aquatic > Marine > Intertidal zone | place: USA...
GCGTCCTCTAATCCCTGTGCGGTGGCATGCATCGCTATAACGACTCGGTTTAGTCAGTCCATCGTCAAGGGCACCAGTCGCCGGTCAGCAAGGATTAGTTCAGGGCTCCATGCGGCTGGAACCCAACGGTCCCCAAGCCAACGGGCCGTTAGCTAATCAGCGCTCGTTGCACTTGTCCACTCACGTCGGTGAGTCGGTAGCGGCGTCCCTGCCGGCGGACGGTCAGCAGTTCGTGATCTATGCCCAGAAGGTGCAGGATCGTCGCCTGTAGGTCGTGCACATGCAGAGGATTGCGAGCGACGTTGTAGCCGAACGCGTCGGTCTCGCCAAAGACTTGCGGGCGAACGCCCCCACCCGCTAGCCACATGGACGTGCATCGCGGGTGATGGTCACGGCCATAGTCGGTGTCGGTCAACTTGCCCTGGGAGTAGCAGGTGCGGCCGAACTCGCCACCCCAAATGACGAGCGTGTCATCGAGCATCCCACGGCGCTTCAGGTCGGTCACTAGGCCTGCAGAGGCGCGATCGGTTTCCTGGCATTGGCGACGGAGTTCACCCGGGAGCGATGCGTGTTGGTCCCAGCCCTGGTGGAAGAGTTGCACGAACCGCACGTCTCGCTCTAAGAGCCGACGGGCAAGTACGCAGTTGGCAGCATAGGTACCCGGCACGCGCGCGTCTTCGCCGTAGAGTTCGAATGTAGACTGCGGCTCTGAGGATAGATCGGCGGCTTGCGGTACGGCGGCTTGCATGCGAAAGGCCAGCTCGGCCTGGGCGATTCGATCCAAGGGCGCGCGGTCATTCGATAGCTCGGCGTCCTCTGTGTGCATGCGCTCGAGTGCATCGAGCATGCGTCTCCGCGCCTTTCGATCGAGCCCAGCAGGGTCGTTCAAAAACAGCACGGGGTCCGCACCGGCCCTAAGCTGTACACCTTGGTGTTTGGCGCTAAGAAATCCCGATCCCCAAAGCCGCTTGTATAGAGGCTGACCGCCCTTGTCTTTGGTGACAAGCACACAGAACTCGGGCAGATTTGTGTTCAGGCTACCGAGCCCGTAGCTGAGCCAAGCGCCCATGGACGGGCGCCCCGCGATCGTGGAGCCCGAGAGTAGGAAGGTCGCGGCGGGATCGTGGTTGATCGCATCGGTGACCATCGTGCGGATGATGCAAAGATCATCCGCGATGGCGGCCGTGTGTGGCAAGAGCTCGCTGACCCAAGCCTGGCTCTGGCCGTGGCGAGCGAACTTGAATTGGCTGCCCGCCAGGGGGAGTGTGGCCTGGTTGCCGGACATGCCCGTAAGCCGTTGACCGCGACGAACGGAATCGGGCAGCTCCTCGCCATTGCGCTCTTGCAGGAGTGGCTTGTGATCGAATAGGTCCAGTTGGGATGGACCACCGCTTTGGAACAGATGCACGACGCGCTTCGCCTTTGGCGCATGGTGCAGGCCAAGCAGCTCCGAATCTTGGCTCGCTTGGCCGATCCGGGTAAGGGCCAACGAGGCCAAGCCCAGACCGGCTCCCTGCAGCAGGCTGCGGCGCCCCATCTTGGCAAGACTTGCTTGGATCTTCCGCTCTAGCTCGAAATCACTCATTGCATTGCCCCTGCTGGCTTTTCATCGGCGTGTCACCGCTGCGTCTAAGCCCAAGATTGCACTAGCCAAGGTCGCCAGAGCAGCGCGCTCGATTGCCACCGTCTCTGTTAGCGGCGCTATTGATTCATCGACCACAGGTGCGCTCGGGTCAATTGTGGGCGGGTGGGCGAAAACCTCTAAATCGAAACCGGCCAGGGCCTGGGCTGCCGCTGGATCTTCCCGGTAGGCATTGCGCTGACCATCGAGCAGTTCAAGGAGCGCTGCTTGCTCTTCCGCCGTTGGCAAACGGCTGGTCAGGGTTCGCATGAGGAAGGCGATGCGCTCTGAATCCGAAGTGGCTGCCGCTTCCGCTTGCTCGGCCAACACCACGGCAACCTCGACGAACTGTGGATCATTCCACATGGCCAAGACCTGCAGGGGGGTGGTCGTCGACTGGCGTGCGACCGTACAGATCTCACGCGATGGCGTGTCGAACATCACCATGGTCGGCGGAGGTGAGGTGCGCTTCCAAAAGGTGTACAAGCTGCGCCGACGCAGGTCGTCCCCTCGTCCGGTTGGATAATGCCTGCCACTCTTTTCCGCCCACAGGCCGAGGGGCTGGTACGGAAATACAGAGGGCCCACCAAGCTGAGTAGCGAGCAAGCCTGCTGCATGCATAGCGCCGTCTCGAATCATTTCAGCCGTGCGCCGGCCGCGCTGGGCGCGACCAAAGAGTTCGTTACCTAGGTCATATTCAAGCGCGCTCGCATCGAGTTTTGGAATCGAAGATTGGCGGTAGGTCGAGGATAGGACAAAGCGCCGCAACAGAGCGCGCACGTCCCAACCGGAGCTAACCAGATCCCGAGCAAGTGTGTCCAAGAGGGCTCGATGGGTTGGCAGAACCCCTTGGCTGCCGAGGTCCTCGGGCGTCTCCAATAAGTCTTGAGCAAAGGCGATCCTCCACAGGCGACCGACTGCGACCCGCGCGGTTGTGGGGTGATCCGGATGGGTCAACCAGCGCGCTAAGTCGAGCCGGTCCTTGGGAGCCTCGATGCCAAGAGTGGGCATGGCGCTAAGGAAGCTCGGCGCGACCGCCTCGGTGGGCGCACTGTAATCCCCGCGCGCAAGAATGTAGGACGTACGCTGGGCCGCTGGCAGCTCGGGCGCCGCGGCCATGGTCATGATCTGGCGCACGCTGTCGAGAAGGACGTCGCGCTCAGCGCGCCGGGCGCGTAGGTCTTCACCGGCGGCGTCGGCTGTGGGAGCAGATGGTTCGCTGAGCACTTCGCCCGTGGCGTGCAATGAAGAGACGTCGGCCGCCGAGAGCTCACGCTGCCAGACACCGAGGTTGTCGACGCCGCCATTCTTGTAGCCCTTGTCTCGAAAGCGACTGCCGATCGTGAGGTGCCCGATGCTGCCACCGCGGATCGTGCGCGTCAGGTGGTCGCGTACGACCTCGGTCTGGGCGAGCTCCCCATCGATGTAAAGCTGCAAGCCCGAGGCCCGGCTCGAACCGTCATAGGTGAAGACGACCTCTTGCCAGAGCCCCGTCGCGACGGGCTCGACGGTCCGAATAGCGATCGCGTCTCCTGGCCAAAAATGCACCAGAGCAACGCTCAGGCGGCCCTCTTCCACGAGCAGCTGATAGCCACGGCTACCTGAGTCCGTCCAAGATTTTGTGCGGTGGATCACAATGGCGCGCTCGAAGCTCGGCAAGTTGAGATCAAGTCCGATTGAGAAGGCGTCGCTGCGACGGAAATCTCCTACCCCGGGAAAGACAACAGCGTCCTCGCCAGACATTCGCAACGCCATGCCCTTGGCACCTTTGATCACGGCGGGTGCATCGACGAGTTCTGCTGGAGCCCCACCATCGATCGAGTTCGCGGTTACATCGGGAAGGTTGAATGCATAGCGCCCTTGGGCAGTTGCGCCTCGACCGGGTAGGTTCGGCAGCTCGGCGTGGAGTTCCTCTGCTTTTAGCACGTCGGCCACTAATTCCGCGAGTCGCGTAGCTTGTTCGGCGTTGGGCAAGTCCAGGGCAGGGGTGGGAACCGAACTCGTGAAGTGCGAGTAGAGTCCCGACTCGTCGATGTCGTCAAAAAAGGAGCCCAGCTCGTAGAAATCGCGTTGAGAGATTGGGTCGAACTTGTGGTCGTGGCAACGCGCACAGGCAACCGTCAGTCCGAGGAAGGCGGCCGACATGGTCTCGACGCGATCGGCCACGTACTCGATGCGGAACTCCTCCTCTACACTTCCGCCTTCGTTGGTCTGGCGGTGAAGTCGGTTGAAGGTCGTCGCTAGGCGTGTCGAGGGGGTCGCCTCTGGCATCAGGTCCCCAGCGATCTGCTGCGTCAGGAACTCGTCAAAGGGGAGGTTCGCCGCAAAGGCGTCGATCACCCAGTCGCGCCAGGGCCAGACGTTCATCTCAATATCCGACTGGTATCCGAACGTGTCCGCATAGCGCGCCACGTCCAGCCAATCGACAGCCATGCGCTCCGCGTGGGCCGAAGATGCTAGCAGCCGGTCGACGACACGCTCCCATGCGCCGGTTTCCTGGTCTCCTGTGAAGTCATCGAGCTCAGCCAATGTCGGTGGCAAACCCGTTAGGTCGAAAGTCACGCGGCGCAACAGAGTAGCGCGATCCGCCGCGGGCCCAGGGCTAAGCCCTGCGGCTTCGAGCTTCGCAAGTACGAACCGATCCAGCGGGTCCCGGGTCCAGGCCGGATGCTCTACCTCGGGAGGCGCGTGGCGAGCGGGTCGCTGGAACGACCAATGTTGGGCAAAGGGGGCGCCCTCGGCGACCCAGCGGGTCAATAAATCGATCTCGCCTTGGCTGAGTTCGATCTTCGAGTCAACGGGGGGCATGCGCTCATCTGCATCTTGGCTTTGAATGCGATACACCAACTCACTAGCTTCGGTGTCGCCTGGTGTGACGACCGCATAGCCGCCGCGGTCCTCGAGGGTGGCAGACTTCAGGTCTAGGCGCAGGTCGGCTTCGCGCGCGCCCGCATCGGGGCCATGGCATTGGAAGCAGCGGTCGGAGAGCAGCGGACGGATCTCACTGGTGAAGTCGACCGCAGCGACTTGACTGTCGCTGTCACCGGACGAGGGCGAACTCGCCTGACAGGCAACCGCAATGCAAAGACTAGCTAGGCCTAGGCATGCAAGGGATCGTCGATTTTGGGGAGGCCACACTTTGGCATGCTACCAAGATAGTCTGGCTTGAGTGTCCACGTTTGATTCCTTTCGAGGGACAGGACGGCACCGAGAAAACCGACTCTCCAAGGCGTTTGGTCGTGATGGCTTCGACCGATACACAACTCCGCCTCTTGCGCGTGACGATCAAGCTAACACCGCCTCTCGACTCGACTCAACTCGACTCAACTCGAACGGGGCACGCGAATGTCTTCGATCAAGTTTTGGATGCGCTCGGAAGGTGGTGGAAAGAAGGAGGCGACGCTTGCCGAGACCGCGAAGTTGAGAACCATCCCCAAAGTGCCGATACCCTCCGGCGAAATACCGAACCACCAGTTTTGGGGTACGTCGAGTTCGGGTGCAATGAAGCGGAAGTAGGCGATGTAACTGGCGGTAAATAGCAAGCCGACCGTCATGCCCGCGACAGCCCCCTGGCGGTTCATGCGCTTGGAAAAGATCCCCATGATGATGACGGGGAAAAACGACGAGGCCGCCAAACCGAACGCAAACGCAACCACCTGGCCAACGAAGCCAGGAGGGTGAATGCCCAGGTAGCCTGCGACGACGACTGCAAGCGCTGCGGCTATACGCGCGCTAAGCAGCTCGTGCTTCTCGGAGATATCCGGCATAAGCGCACGCTTCAAGAGGTCGTGGCTGATTGCGGATGACACGACGAGCAAGAGGCCCGCCGCGGTCGAAAGCGCAGCTGCCAAACCACCTGCGGCGACCAGCGCAACGACCCAATTGGGCAGGTGCGCAATCTCGGGATTGGCAAGCACAATGATGTCGCGATCGATCGTGAGCTCGTTTGGTATTGGCGCGCCGTCCGCTCCCATTGCGTCTGGCCCAACGTACTGGATAAGACCATCACCGTTGATGTCCTCGTACTTGATCAGCTTGGTTTCTTCCCAGCGACCGAACCAATCCGGCATTTCCGCGTAGGGTTGATTCGAAACTGTCTCGAGTAAGTTGGTGCGGGCAAATACGGCAATGGCCGGTGCCGTGGTGTACAGGATCGCAATGAAGATAAGCGCCCAAGCCGCCGACTTACGCGCATCGCGAACCCTGGGTACGGTATAGAAACGAACGATCACATGCGGCAAGCCCGCGGTCCCCACCATTAGGGCGGCGGTCACGCAAAAGACGTCGAGCATCCCGCGTGACCCATTGGTGTAGGAGGCGAATCCAAGTTGTTCGTGCAGACCGTTCAAGCGTTCCAGCAGAGGGATGCCCGTCTCCAGAGCCGTCCCTCCTAAACCAATTTGCGGAACCGCGTGACCGGTGATCATGATGGACAGGAAAATCGCCGGTACCATGTACGCGAAAATCAAAACGCAATACTGCGCGACTTGCGTGTACGTGATGCCCTTCATGCCGCCGAGTACGGCGTACATGAAGACGATCGCCATCCCGATGTACACACCCGTGTTGATGTCGACTTCGAGGAAGCGGCTGAAGACGATGCCCACACCCCGCATCTGGCCCGCGACATACGTGAACGAAATGAAGATCGCGCACACGACGGCGACGATGCGAGCGACGCGTGAGTCGTACCGATCCCCAACAAAATCGGGCACGGTGAACTTGCCGAACTTCCGCAAGTAGGGAGCCAAGAGCAGAGCCAGCAAGACGTATCCGCCGGTCCACCCCATGAGATAGACCGAACCGTCATATCCCTGAAAAGAGATCAGGCCTGCCATCGAAATAAACGATGCGGCGGACATCCAATCGGCGGCGGTTGCAAGACCATTCGCAAGTGGAGAGACGTGCCCGCCCGCCACATAGAAATCGCTGGTGGTTCGGGCTCGCGCTAGGAACGCCAGCCCGATGTATAAAGCGAAAGTCAGCCCGACAAGCAGGAAGGTCCAAGTTTGGATTGTCATGGGATGTTCCTATTTCTCGTCGAAATCAAACTTGCGATCGAGACGGTTCATCAAGAGCACATAGGCAATGATCAGCAATACAAACACATAGATCGAGCCCTGCTGCGCGAACCAAAAGCCAAGCGGGAATCCAGTCCCTGGCAGGTCGAACTGATTCAACCAATCCACAAAGAGAACTCCGCAGCCAAAGGACACAAGCGCCCATGTCGACAGCAGGCCAGCTAGATAGCGGAGGTTATGTCTCCAGTATTGCCGACGACGTTCCCGGTCTTTGTCTTCCAAGTCGCTCATGAGTGTCACCCTGTGTGTCCAAGTAAGCTGCAGTCCAAGGAATACAATACCTAGTCGCACTCCTCACTTCTCCCCCGCATTACAAAAGTGCCGTGCGAGCGCCGCTAGTGAGGGCTGCTGACAGCAGGCACTAAGCCGGAGGTGTGAGCGTCTTTGTATCAATGTTCCCACTGGAATGGCGCGAGCTTGAGAAGTTGGAGTCCTGCTTCTATCCTAGATGCATAAATTTGGTAGTGCGCCACATGGACTAATTCGCAATGGGAAAACAACAATATCAATAGCCAGTCCAAAAACAGCCAGTCGAAAGACCCTAAGCTGGCCGACGGAGAGCCTGCCTCCTCGCCGCAATCGCAGCGCCTGCTACAGGAGCTTCCTACGCAGCAACTTCATCGCCCCGATGATCTCTGCGGTTCCGACTACCTTGCAGCGCTCGCTCTATTTGTAGTGTTCTTGGGGCTCTTCCTCGCGAACATGCAATCCCGAACTTATGGGGACGCTGCGGGGATTCTTCAGTTGGCGTCCGCAGAGACGATACAGCTTCGAATGCACGTGGCCTACTTGCCATCCCTTGCGCTAGTGCAAGCGCTCTTGCCTGGCTTTGGCCTCTTGGTGGCGGCCAAGTTGTTTTCGGCGTTTTGCGGCGCGCTGGGCATTGCCGCGGTCTATTTACTAGGCCGAAGTCTTGGACAGTCGCGACTCGTCGCATGCGTTGCAGCAACTCTAGCTGGACTGACTCCTGCCCTTTGGTTTTATTCAACTACGGTAGAGGTACACACGCTGCAATTTGCCTTGGTTGGATTAGGCGCGCTAGTCGTACTGCACTCGCCCTGGCACAGGCCTAGTGTTGCCATCTCTTTGTCTGGCCTCATGCTTGTGGCTGCCTATGGCGCACACGAGACAAGCGCACTGCTTGGGCCCGGCTGGATCGTACTTTGTGCCTTCGCCGCGCGACGCAAAGGAGCGCCCCTCTCCACTCGTCAGCTGTGGTCGCAAGTTGCGCCTACCCTCACTCTATTGGGAGTTGCGGCAAGCCTGGTGCTAAACTACTACCTCGCGAATGAGTCGGGCAGGATGAGCATCGAGACTTCGATGTTCTGGGACTACTTTGGTGCAGCGACGATTCAAGGATACCTTTGGGGTGGAGTCTTGGTTCCTCTGGCGCTCTTGGCACCGCTAGCTGTAGTCGGACTTGTGCGAAGTGAACTGCGCCGGCCACTTGCTCTTTTCGTACTAGTTCCCTTCGCGGTTCTTTGCCTTTGGCGAGTCTCTGAGCGCGGCGCTTACTTGTTAGGTTTTCTGCCGTTTCTCGCCGTTCTCGGAGCTCAAGGCATCGAGTCGATTAGGCTTCGCTCGCGCCCGGCCTCGCGGAATCTCTTGCTTGTGGTTCTTGGTGTACAGCTGCTCGTCTGCTTGCTTTGGACGCGAGGGTTTGACTCGATTCTGAATCCCGCAAATCGCGTGGAGTTGGTCGAAGCAGTCACCGGCGGCAAGGGGACCATAGTTGTGCCTATGCAAATTGCACCACCACTGGCGCTCGACTTTCACGACCTCGAGGAGATTTCGCTTAGTCCCAATTTGTCCCGAGCCCTTCGCGAGCAAATGCCACACGAGGAGTTTGCCGCGAGCCTAGCGGAGTCCTTGGAAGCAAACTACAACTCGCAGATGCAAGGGGATGGGCTCTTTGTGGAGACTCACTTCGGCTTGGCCAAGCTGCGTGGATCTCCGCATCTGATCGTGCCCTACTTGGAGGCCTTGAACACCGCTCTTCGCGCACGATTTGATGTTGAAGAATCCCAAAGGGCAGAGTGGAAAATCGCGCGCCTACGTCCCAAAAGCGCGTCGCAGTGATTTGATTTATAGGTATGGGCGCGGTTGACAGGGGCAAGCGCCTCTTGGCTTTGTTTAGGAGCTCTGGGACGTATGGGGTTGGCCCGACCCTTTTCGAGGAACGATCTCCTGCCCCCTTGGGGGGTGGTGACAAATGAACCAGCGTTAGTTTATGGCCAGATCTGCACAACCCCGCTATATTTTGGATCATGAGAATTCTACTGCGCTGCCTGCTCCTTTCCTGCCTCACTGCTGGTTTCGGTTTTGCCCAAGTTCCTGAGGACCCTGGGCCTCACCCCGTCGGTTGGACCGACGTTAGCTTCTCTCATCCGCTCTCTGGGAATCCGACCGTAGATGCCCGCCTGTACTACCCTGCAATGTCCTCTGGAAATGGCGCTACTCCAGATGCATCAGCTGGACCCTATCCATTGGTCGGCTTCTTGCATGGATACTTCGCATTCGTTGACTATTACGACGACGTCTGTTCCCACTTGGCGAGCTACGGTTTTTTTGTAGCTTCGGTGGCAACGGAATCAGGCTTCTTCATGAGCGTCACGAATGAAGCCAAGGACGCACACGCCATGCTGACTTGGACCGAGGCCCAAGCGCTCCCGGGAGGGCCCTACGAAGGGATGATTCTTCAGGGCTCCGATTGGTCGACTATTGGCCACTCTAACGGTTGCGTTGCTAGCTTCCATGTAGCCGCTGCCGAGCCGCGCATCGCGCGCATGGTGCTCTTCGAACCTAACTGGTTAAACCCTCCGGGCGTCTCGAGTTTTACCGGTCCCGTGATGGTCGTTGGCGCAACCCTTGACATCGTCGCGCCGGCAAGTATAAATGCCTCGAATTACTACAATGCACTCCAGTCGAGCTCGCGTTGTAGCTATGTCCTCATAGAGGGTTCGGGTCACAATGGCTCACTTGACTTCCCCTTTGAGATTACGACCCTGCCACACTCGAAGGCTCAGTCATTGCATAGACGTTTAGCTGCTGGATTCCTTCGTGCCGAGGTCAAGGGTGAGTTGTTTCACTACGAAGATATGGTTGGTGCCGCCGCGGAACTAGAGCCGCTTGATCCAGAAGTGCGCGCTACGGAACCCGTATTGTGGAGTGCCGCCAATGGCAGCCAGCTAGGCATAGGGCTCGCTGGTAGAGGAGACGATGTCTCCGTTCTATTCGCCTTTTCGGCTGCCCCAGGTTCCCTTGCAACCCCCTTCGGCCAGCTTGGCATCGACCTCTCCAGCTCCCACCTAATTGCTCGCCCCATGACGGCGGATGGATCGGTTGACCTTACGTTGCCGTATGATCCTTCCCTAGCTGGGTTAGGCATTTTTACCCAAGGCCTAAGGCTTGCAGCCAACGGAACGGGTGCACTGAGCCAAGTGCTTGCCATAACTCTGTAAGCACCGGCCGAAAGGTGACTCCTCTCAATCTGGACGGGGAGTCGCGCGAGCAAACAGCGCTGCCCAAATGGGAAGCCGCTCTGGCTTCCTTTGAAGGTAGTCCGACCCGCACGGGAGAGTCCCCAGGAGCCTGAGTATGGGGGTGAATCGGGCAATATGGCCGGCTTTGGCATGCACTCTTTGGGGGTAGCGCGGCACGGGTCACACCACCTTTCCCAGTAGGATTGTCGGATTACAGCTTTCAGCAGCATGATCCCGCCATTGAACAGGTATTTTGGCCCGCGAAATGGAAATCAAGAATACAAACAAACAGCCTCTCAAGGTTCCCCTGCCCGCTGGCAAACGCCTCTTCCTCAAGCCCGGCGAGAAAGGCAAGATTACCCACAAAGCCGCAGAGCACCCCCCATTGAAAAAGCTGATCGACGAGGGAAGCATCGAGGTCTTAGATGTCGGCCGTGTCAAATCAAAAGGCCCCGGTGGCAGCAGTGGAATCAGCGGGTCGCAAGATGGCGGCGGTAGCGGTGCTGGAATTCGCAAGACTGGAGACCGCTAGCCAGGCCTGCGGGTTCTGGCCAAGGGGATCTTGGGGTAGTGGGCGCGCCTCAGTTCCCGCTACTTACAGTCGCTCCAAATAAGCCTTCGCGAGAATCTCGCCGAGCCCTACGATTGCGGCCGTATCTAGTACCAGCTGCTTGCTCTGCTTGGGAAGGTCAAATGCTTCCATGTGGATGATGTGCTCGTCCTTGGCAGCGACCTCCCTCAGCCTGGCTGTCACATCAGATTGGTTGACTCCCTCGTGGTCCGTCGGTGGCTGTTGACTGATGTACCAATGTAAGTCGGGAGCTTCTAGGTCGCTGCGACTCTCTCGCACTAGGGCTTGCACTCGCAATGCAGCTTGCTCGCGATAGGGATAGAAGGACATGTCGTTCTCCCCCACGTGGTAGAAAATCCCTGCGAGCTCCACACGATTGCCCGCGCTCCGCAAAGCGTCGATGGACTCCTTAATAAACGCGATGAAATCAGGGTATAGATTCCGGGTTTCTGCCTCGCTGCCCTCGGGTGTCCAGTCAATGATCTGAGAACCACTGTGGGTGAACTTTGCGATGGCAATAGGTTCTTTGAGGGTTCCTTGCAGCAAACGTCCGAAGCTTAATTCGGGACCAAAAGTCTCGTAGTAGCCGCGCGGTCCCAGTGCTTCCCACCCATTCGAGGTCTTGTAGCCACCTCCTAGGCTGTATCTAAAGGGCACCTTCTCATTGTCCTTGAGTAAGGACTTGCCTTTCGGAAGCGAGCGCAGCTCTTGGGTGAATGCACGCTCACCTTCCATGTTGCGATGGCCTGCTAGTACAAACAGCTGGACCGTCTTGCCCTTTTTGTGTGGCCACTTTTTTAGAGGCGCAGACGGTGCATCCTGCAGGCCCTGGGTCGCGAGATAGGCGTCCGCGTAGTTGACCCCATGCTCGAGTTGGCCCAGCGTTCCATAGTGGTAATGCAGTCCGCCGCCGCCACCGATCTCGACTCCGATGTGAGACGTGCGAACATAATCGACGAGCGGATCATTCGCAGCAACCTGCCCCTGCCCTAGGCTTACTGCGTACATTTTGGGGCGCATGTCCATCCCCCAGACGGTCTTTGTGCACAGCTCCCCAACGAAGAAACGCAGCTCGGGGCAGTCGAGATCACGGCGAACCTTCGCGACGAAGTTAGATAGGTTGGCCCCATAGTTTTGAAGGAACGTTTCGTCAAACATGTCGTTCTCTCCTTGGTGCCAGAAGAAGCCCTCTACTCGGTACTTGATACCGCTCTTGTCTAGGTCAGCCAAAGAGGAGCGAACGAGCTCTAAGAGCAGTGGATACATTTTGAACCCAGTCGGATCGTCGGGGCTCCAGTCGCCTCCAAGGTGCGTGCCACCAGCCGCGCACTTGATAATGGCGATCGAATCATCGACTTTGGATGCGACCTTGCGCGCGAAGCTAAGCTCGGGCCCAACAACTCCACGGACCGGCGCCAGCTCGGACCAGCCATCGGAAACTTGCTTGTCCTCACGACCGATTTTGTAGGAGAACTTGACTTTCGCTTGCGGCTCATCGAGCCCCGCAAACGGTGGGAAGTGTTCGATGTCGGCCGCCTTTGAGTCCGAGCCCACCATATTGGATTGGCCAGCGAAGATAAACACACGTGTGACCTTGGCGCTCGTCCGGTCTGTCGCAAGCGCGCCGCTTGCGAGGGCGACTGAGGCGAGTAACGAAAGGACGGCTTTCAATAGGTATTGCATGCAATCAGGATAGATGGGGCCGGGTATTCATACCAGCTTGATCATCCCTCCCCCTTCTCGCAGCACGCATTGGCGTTGGCGCAGTAGGCCATTCGCCCGAAAGGCTCGTCCGTTCTCCGATTGACCTGGACCTAAGGCCGATTCCAAGTCACCGCAGGCACTTGTTCATCGCAGCCGAACTCTTAGTCGTCACGCAGGAGCGAGGAGTGTTTGCGCATGGAGAGATAGATCTCTTTGAGGAGCTCAAAGCTAGCGACATTCGCGGGTGGTTCCAGCTCCATTTGAACAAGGAGCGCGCCAACAATTTGTTTGGCGAGAGCAGAGCGCTGCTTGCGGCTGAGCTGTTTTTCTCTCAACAGGAATTCCTCGATCGATGCGTACTGCGAGCGTTGTAATCGACTGAGGTGCGCTACGCCAAGCCCGAGATTTCTGACAGCTAGGGAGCTCAGGTCTTCGTCCGCAAAGGGCACGTAGACACTCGTTTCATTTACGACTTTCATTACGAGCGTTCCCGCTAAAAAGTCTCCCAGCCTCCGGGTCTTTTTGTCGAGTAGAGGGATTATCCAAAAGATCGGAATGGTGTCGACCGGTCGCGCGAGTGTGCGCAAAATGACCGCAGTCGTCGTTAGGCTATAACCGCCGTCCATCGCGACGCGCATGCCTAACTTCTTCTTTCCAGGCGTTAGGCCATTGCTGCGCCACTCGTGAACGCCGAAGTACAGGAACTCGATAAATCCGACGAGAACGGTCAGGATCACGATGAAGATGCTGCCCTCGGTTGGTATTCCTCCACCCGCAAGAAACGAGATGAGCATCATGGTGAGCACCATCCCCAGCTGAAGTAGTAAAAGCAGGACTCGATCGTAGGCGAAGGCGCCGAAGCGACTCGCGGGTCCGGCGAGCTCATAGTTGAGCTCGACATCTTCTGGGGTGCTGAACTGTTCGTGGTCCATCAAGTGGGTGCTTGCTTGTCCGCAGGTTTGCTAACTCTATAGTGGATGCGGATAATTTTGAGTCGTAACACTTTAGCAGCACGCTAGCATGGAGTCCCTAGGATTCCCCTCCAGCACCGTACAGATTCATGGCCGCACCATCTCTTCAAGACTTTCGCACGACACGCGAGGAAGATTGGGAAGAGCTCGGTCTTCTCTTGGACCACCTCGAGAAGAACCGCGGTAAGCCCAAGTCCGCCCACGAAGCGGAGCGTCTTGGCGAGCTGTACAGGCGAACGACTTCCAGCCTATCCGTAGTACGCACACGCCCCGAGGAGAAGCGTCTCGAGGGGAGCCTGAACCGCCTAGTGGTTCGCGCACACAACCAGATCTATCGCCCGCTGCCTAGCCAGGTCGCCTCGCGCAGTCTGCGTTACATCCAGTCCGCGTTCCCGTACGCAGTGCGGACGCATCTGCCTGAGATCACCACGAGCGCTTTGATCTTTTTCGCTGGAGTAGGGCTCGGTTACGGGGCAGTGGCAATCGACAATGACGCTTACTACGCACTTGTACCATTGGAAGATGTGCGCTCACCCGGCGCTTCCGTGGAGAGCCTGCGCGAGACACTCCAGTCGGGGCGCGAATCCGAAACGGGCGAGCTCGCTCAATTTTCGGGCAAGCTCTGGCAGCACAACTCGCGCGTCGCGATGTTCAGCTTCGCATTGGGCCCCCTCGCCGGCATCCCAACGGTTTTGTTGATCCTCTTCAATGGGCTCATGCTGGGCGCCATGTCTAAAGTGTTTATGGACGCTGACCTCAGTACGGAGTGGTTCGCTTGGCTCATCGGGCACGGCGTGACTGAGATCAGTGCGCTGATATTTGCGGCTGCCGGCGGATTAATTCTTGGGCGCGCCGTAATCTCTCCAGGCCCGTTGACTCGTGCGCGCGCTTTGGCCGATGCAGGTCAACGCGCACTTGGTCTAGCACTTGGCACGGTGTTTATGCTGTTCTTTGCAGCTTTGCTAGAGGGCTTCTTTCGCCAGACAGACGCCTCGACAAGCACTCGCTATCTGGTTGGCTTTGGCACCGGGATTTTGTGGCTGCTTTACTTTGCATTCTCACCGAAGCCTCAGAGCGCGCCCGAGCTCTGAAGTCGCAAGTAGGCGTTGATCACCGGGGCAGTCAGGGCGTCGGGTTGTAGATTGAGTACGGTAGCCCCTGCGCGCCGCAGGACCTCTAAAACCTCTCCGCGACTCTTGCGCATCCCGTAGGCGACCGCCTGTCCCGCGAGTCCAGCGGAGTCTTTGGGCGCTTCGAGAAGTCGCTCTTCTACCGTCGGGTCTTCAACCGCGACAAACAGGCAAGCGTGCCTTCTGGCGATTGTGGTCATCCCCATCAGCATGGGGCCGGCCGTATAGCGATCGATGAAGTCCGTTAGAAGAACGACAAGCGAGCGCTTGCGGTGATGAACGCCCAAGTAGGTAAGCGCACGCTGGAAATCGGTCTCTTTGAAGCTACTCTGGATGGCGTGCAAGCTCTCCAGAATATGTCCGAGTTGGCCACCACCCTTGCCCGGTGGGACGAAGCACTTCACTTTGTCGTCAAATACGAGTACGCCGACCCGATCGCCAGCGCGCAAGCTAGCCTCGGCCAATGCCAGTGCAGCGCGCAGAGCGAAGTCGAACTTGGTGACACCCTGGTAGGAAGAGCCCATTAGCCTCCCGCAGTCGAGCGCGATCATGACGTCATGGTCCTTTTCTACTGTGAACTGGCGGCTGATGACTTTACCTAGGCGGGACGTCGCCTTCCAGTCGATGTGCGAGAGTTCGTCGCCATCGCGGTACTCTCGAAGGCTGTCGAAATCCGTACCCTCTCCGCGCTGGCGCGTCCGCATTTGCCCAAGGTCGCCGAAGTCCTTCTTGTGGGCAAGTGTGCTGGCCCCGGGTTGGTAATCTGGATAGACGCGAGCCTCGGTGTTAGCTTCGACCTTGCCGACTCGGCGCCACAGGCCAAAGCCCGTTTCTTGCACAACGTGCAGCGCGCCAAGGGAGTAGCGGCCCCTCTTTAAGGGGCGCACCACTATGGAGTAGCGATTCGTTTGTCCAGCCCGGAGCGTAAAGGTAGGGATGACAGGATCCGCCTCCCAATCCAGCGGAATGTCTTCGATCGCGCGCACTTTGACTAAGCTCGTGCTGGAGCCCGCGAGGACGCTGAAGTCGATGTGAAGGCGCTGCTCGCGTCCAAGGAAAAGGCGCTCGGGGAGCTCTCGTATGACGCTCACTTGGGCTGCTGGTGCCGCGAAAAAGTCGAGGAGCGAGACGAGCACCAGAAGAGCAAGTGCGACTGCCCACGCCGCTCCAGCAGGCCGCCAGAGGAAGGCTAGAGCGGCAAGCGGCAGCAATAGAGTTGCTGCATAGAGGAGCCTTGGTGCGGGTAGAGTGCGCCAAGAGATGGGCGGGGTCGGGCTCACCTGGGGATCTCAGTTTGTTGCAAGATTTCGGCGACGACGGCATCGGCCGAGACCCCTTCGATCAACGCGGCGGGATGCAGCTGAAGTCGGTGACGCAAAGCGGGCATGGCCACGGCTTTCACATCGTCTGGTGTGACGAAGTTCCGACCGTCGTGTGCAGCCCATGCCTTGGCGCCGACAAGCATCATCAATGCCCCGCGCGTGCTCGCACCAAGGACCAGGCTGGGGTGCTCCCTCGTTCGACGCGCGAGCTTGGTGACATAGGCCACCACCTCGCTGCGAACTTGCACAGCATCGATCTCTTCGCGGGCGAGAAGGAGTGCTTCTGCATTTGCGACGATTTCCAGTCCGAAGCTGTCTAAATCCTTGGCGCGCGCGCTGATATGGTGGCGCTCCAAGATTGCGTTCTCGTCGCTCTCCTCGGGATAGTCCACATCGATTTTGAATAGGAAGCGATCCAGCTGGGCTTCGGGCAATGGATATGTGCCCTCCATCTCAACAGGGTTCTGTGTAGCGCAAACCATGAAGAACTTACCCAGGCTTAGACTCTCGCGATCGATGGAGACCTGTCCTTCCATCATGGCCTGTAAGAGAGCGGATTGCGTCTTGGCGGGCGCCCGGTTGATCTCATCCGCAAGGAGAAGATCGGTAAAGATAGGGCCCTTGCGGAGGTGGAAGCGGTTCGTTTCCAAGTCCAACGTTTGGGTACCCAGGATATCCGCGGGCATTAGGTCTGGTGTGAATTGTATCCGCTGCGTCTCTAAGTCGAGCACGCGCGAGAGCGTGCGGATTAGTAGAGTCTTCGCGGTACCAGGAGGACCCTCGAGAAGGATGTGCCCCTCGCACAGCATGGCGATGAGCAGAAGGTCAACCGTCGGGCCGCTCGACACGACCACCTTGCCGATTTCCGTGCGAGCGCGGTCAAAGAGTACTTGGGTTTTAGTCATGGTTCAGGATTTGGGTACATGCGAGTCGGAAGACATCGCACGGTGTTCACGGTGCCCCGTAAGGTCGCGCAAGAAGGCGTGTAGGCGACGCCCCCAGGTGACGGCGGCTGAGTCTCTTGCGCTGGTGTAGGTCAGTGTTTGCGCTTCAGCAATCAGCTGTCGGTAGCGCTCCGCAAGCGTTTTGTCCGAGCGACGGAGGAAATCAAGGGTGGTGTCTTGTTCGGTTGTGGGGTCGAGCCGCAGTATAGCTTTGACCTCGCCCGCGACGCCCTCGAGAAGACGCTGGGCAACCCACCGGTCATCGTGAGAGGATGAGATGAAACGCCCCATCGCATCAATGTGTTCGCGTTTGCTGCGCCGAGCGGGTGGAGCCGGCTGTGCAATCGGTTCTGAGCGGACCAGGCTTCGCCAAGTGATGAGCAAGGACAAGAGGAGGAAGCTGAGGGTCACCCAAAGAAAGGGTGGAGTCAGCAACAACGCACGCAAGCCGTCTATCGCGGGCAAGCCGTGATAGAACTCGTCGATGAGCAGTCCGCCTGGACCGTAGTTGGCCAATGTACTTAGTAGCGCATAGCCATTGTCGCCCCTGCGGATAGCCTTGTTGCGAAAGAGTTCCGGCGCTAGAGCGACCACGAGACGCCCGGCTCCCAGAGGGGCTTCGACAAGAAGCGGCGTCTCTTCGCCGGCCTCACTGGTGGCGTTGAGTACGACAGAGAATGCCTCGTCCATTTTTGAGAATTCGAGCACAGACGTCAACTGCACGGACAGGCCGTCATGTGTCAGGTAAGGCTCGCTTATCTCGCTGTCCATATGACCTTGCGGACGCGATATATGCCCCTCAAATCCGGCCTTCTCGAGCAGGATTGCCAGGCCATCGAAATCTGTATCCACCGGGATCGAAGCCTCAACATCAACCCCAAATAAGGTGATGACTGTAGCTTCGTGGTCACGGGGAGCGATCAGAAGATCATTACCATCCCGAACCCAGTCGAGGAGCGCTGCTTGATACGTTTCCCCTTCGCTGAGAAGCAGGTCCTTTGGCTCGAGTAGAAGTAACGCAAGGCGTTTACCGCTGGCCTGCTCTTGCCGGGAAAGGGCCAGAGGTGTCCGGCGCCAGCGTTTGACATCAGAGCGAAACTCTTCACCGAGTTCAAAGAATGCGCGATGTCCCGACGGAATGTAGGAGTAGCTGCTCTGCAACTCGGTCGGCTCTTGAAAGAGAGGAGAGAGGAGCGTCACAAGCAGGGCGAGGAGCACGCCGACCCCAATAAGAAGTTTCCGTTTAGGCATAGGCCCTCATCTCGCCAAGCACGCTATCGGCCTGCTCGAATTCTTCGCGCGAGCACTCCTCTCGCGCGTACCACTTGCGGTCGAGCAGATCAATCACTGCGGACAGTCGCAGTTGATAGTCGGGCACGTCCGCCCACGCCACAAGGCACTCGCGATTGGTGAACCCAGGTCGCAGTCTGCCTGGATGTCGCCGGACCATCATGAGAAGCCCCAGGCGGAAATGCATGCTAAGCGCTTCGGTCCAGGAGCCCTCGTGAATGGCCGAATCCATTGCCTTGCGAAGAAGCTCTTCGAGCTGCCGACTCGGGGCTAGCGAGGTTCCTAGCTCGTCTTTAGTCTTGCCGTGAGACTCGCGTCGAAGAGCGAGGAATGACCACACGAGAAAGGCGATCAGCAGAATCGATAACGTGACGAGTAGCAGCCAATACACCACCGAACTTTCGCCATCCGCGCGGAATAGGCTGTCGAAAAAGTCAGTGATGCGCTTAATGAAACCAGCGACTTTGTCTGCGGCATCAACATCGCTATCCAGGACGTCGA
>Ga0315322_10001424_pt1 | contig 18613 bp, 23 predicted proteins | sample M110021515metaG_FD_203461 | JGI IMG/M metagenome (GOLD analysis project Ga0315322, IMG submission 203461) | Ammonia-oxidizing marine archaeal communities from Monterey Bay, California, United States - M1 100m 21515 | ecosystem: Environmental > Aquatic > Marine > Intertidal zone | place: USA...
TGTCTTGGAGTATCAACTCTGACTAGAACATCAGTTGACTGGTTCCAGGCTAATGATATACTCCAACCTGTCGGGATATTTTTATCTGCCAAACTCAATGAAAATACATCTGTTGCTTGACCTATATTCTCTAATTCAACTGAAAAACTACAGCTTACACCAGGACTGCACCTCGGTGTGACTTCAGGGACAATAACATCAGGCAACCTATCTGGAAGAACCTTCAGAATAGTTTGGACTCCATGTTCCACATCAGGATATAGGTTGGATGAAACATTCACCGTAACAGGTAGATTTCCTTGACTTGCATTTTCATCAACTAAAACTCTTAGATCAAATTGCCTAGATTCACCGGGCAACAATTCAAGTCCAGATGTACCAACACTCGCACCATTTGGATTTGCAAAATAGTGTGTCCATCCAGTTGGTAAACCGCTTGCTACAGGCGTATAGCGGGCAGAAATATTCCCGTCATTTGTGATTTCCAGTCTAGTTGTCGACCAATCGCCAGGTAGCCCTCCTAGTGCATTTACTCCTGCAAGACTAACTTGATACTCACTTTTTCTTGCTGCTTGGTCATAAATTATGACGATGTCATCTATCCAGTATCCTATATCTGAAGAAATCGCATCAGATGTGAAGGAAAATTGAATTTGAGTCGATGAATGGAAATGTGAATTATCAACTGGAATCAAGGGCGAGTTTTTTCCATTATAGGATGCGGAAAAAGTTTGCCAACTAATACCGTCCTGGAAGTTATTATCAACTACATTTTGCATTGTGAAAGTCTCGTCCCAATTACCTGTATCATCCTTGATATAGCCCTTCATTTGATCTCCGCTTCCGCCGCCACCAGTATAGAAGAAGGAATAGCCAATCGCATCATTATGCCCTGTCAAATCATCTGCAACATTGAAAGTTGGGCTGGTTAATGTTGAAGTTAGTGAACTGGAGTAAGTTGAAAATTGCCCATTGCCAACATGAAATGAATTAGATTGGGAGACATATGCATCTGAATTAACGCTCCATTCACCCGTACTTGTCCATTGTGACATGTCAATGCAATTATCATACAAATATGCGACAGTCATGTGTCTAGATTGTTGGTTATTAGTAGAATCATCATCACCATTTGTATTTGTGACCTTTATTTGCAATGTATGGTTTCCTGAATAGTACGGCGTCCACAAAATGTCTGCGGAACCAGATGAAGATCCCGGAATCGGGCTAATAGCCTTGGAATCATTTAACAATTCGAAATGCGTATATTCATTGTGTAACACTAACACTTCAATATCTACAAACCCAGATTGCACAGTTCCAATATTATCTATCACGACATTGATGTTCATTTCAACACCAACTACACCGTCTGTAACGTAGAGATTAGCTGGCTTATTGAAACTCGTAATTGGATAATTGGATGAGAACATTTGATACAAACTTTGATTCACAGAATCTGGATATGAAATGGATATGTCGCCGACATCTAAATCGATGTTAACCGCTCGACCAGTTGTTGCATTTGCCATGGGCAACAGGGTCGGTGCCAACAACGCGATTAGCAGAATCGATACTATTCTCTTCATGGGCCCCGTTCATTGACAGAATTTCAATCAATATGACACCTTCGGCTTGAAATATATTGGAAATTTCATCTATTCAGATTCAGAAGAAATGTTTGAATCTACCAAAACCGAGTCTTGAATCGCAATGTTTTGTATATTGTAGGTTATGTTAACCGGTTTCTGATCAACAGACTCTTTGTTATCGATATTATGAGTCTCTTCTAACAAAGAATTCATCTCTTCTGGACTAGGTTCAGAATCCAATTCTGCTTTAGCAGCATCGAGTTTCAATTCTACTTTCTTCTGCTTAGCTCTAGCGGCGAAATATACTGTGAAAGAGGGAATCAGCACCAAACTAAAACAACCGATGACTGCAGCTAGAGCCCATACGAATTCGGTAGCAGTATCAATTTCAAATGGTTTTATTTCAGAAAGATTTTCATTTACGTGAGTGAGTGTTACGAAAGGACTAACGCTTCGATTTCCATTTTCTGTAACCGTAATTCTAACAGAAGAAGGCTCAAATTGAGTTTCTATAATATCAGTTGCTTTACCAGTAGCTTCCTCAAGGGAATCAGCATATACCGTTCCAGTGCCTCTTTTAGCAGGATCCGGATCGGTTAGGGAGATTATCTCAGCGTATCCGTCATCGGCCTCCGTAGAATGTTCATTTCGCTGCCTGCATGAATCAGTGCATGAAAATTCTTCAGCAGTTGCATCTCCCAAATCCGGATGACTGTATATGCCAGCAGCATTGGATATAGTCATCGTTGAACCATCTGAAAGTGAACTTGCTGACACATTTATCCATGTCAAATTTTCGCCGTTGAGGTTGGCATCCCAAGTCCAAGTTGTACTGTTTGAATCTTCATCAAAATAGTAATCGGGCTCACCCAAGAAAACTTCCGTCTCATTCGAATCGGAGCGATAAATGAAATATTCAGTATCAATTGTTGCACCATAAACGGCATATCCAAGCAAAATAATCAGGGTCAATCCCATCCCCATTAGTGTGCGCAAAAGATTAGGATTTTGGGCCAATGCCTTGCGCATGAATACGGCCAGAAGGGAGCCCTTCATGAACCCTGCTGAACTAGCCCCGCAGTCCCCTCTTCTGAAGTCGTGAAGAAGGGTGCTGTAACAGTGCCTTTGATATAGGGGAGTTAGGTCGGCAGTTTGCTTGGTGCTACGATGACGACGTTTTACGATGTCCCTGCTGACCTATTGAATCCTGCTCTTGCTGATAAGCTATCTGATATTGATGGCATTTCACGTCCTGAGTGGGCCGCTTATGTGAAAACAGGTATCCATCGTGAACGCCCACCATCTCAAGAAAACTGGTGGGAACTGCGCTGTGCAGCTATCCTTCGTAAGGTTGCGCGTGAAGGACCAATAGGTGTTAATTCACTGGCACAAGCCTATGGCGGAAAGAAGGATAACGGCGCGCACCCGCATACTCCTGCAATGGGTAGCCGCCATATTATTCGTACAGCACTCCAACAAATGACAGATGCTGGATTAATCGAAATGAAATCTAACAAAACGGTTCAGTCCGTTTCTGGCGATCAGAAATTATATCCTGGTAGAACTCTAACTCCATCAGGGCAAAAGATTCTCGATGAAGTTGCACACTCAATACGTGGACAGGCTGAGGAAGCATATCCTGGTCTAGCAAAGTACTGAACTTGGATGGGATGGATGTGGCTACTATGACTCTTCCCGCTGATGATGAACTAGCCACTCTACGTGCACAGCGTATGGCTCAGATTCAAAGTCAATTGGAAGAGCAGGCTGCAGCACAGGCAAATGCTGAAATCGAGCAGCAAACACAATCCAATGCAATCGCTGAATTGGACAAATCAATGAAAACTATTCTAACTCCAGAAGCTCGTTCTCGATTAGCGAGTCTCAATTTAGTCAACCCAGAATTAACTACTAGAGTTAAATCTCATCTAGCAACACTCGCTGGTGAAAACCGTATTTCAACTCCAGTAAATGATCCACAACTCAAGCGAATCCTTGCAGGACTTTCAGAAGTTCGAAGAGAGACAAGCATCCGTAGAATCTGAGGTGAAAATGATGTCACGTAATAAGCCGGCCGCAAAGAAAATCCGCCTAATGAAGGTGGGTAAACAAAACCGACGTGTACCTGTTTGGGTCATGCTCAAGACCGCGCGTAATACCGTTTCTCATCCAAAGCGTCACCATTGGAGACGCAGTAAATTACAGAGGTGATTATGAATGGCACGTGGAGCAGTTAGCGAATTAGTAGTTCCTTTAAGGAATGCATGGAACATTACTAGGTACAAGAGAGCACCTAGAGCAGTTCAAATTATCAAGAACCAGGTAGTTAAGCATCTTAAGGTCACTGAAGATGAAGAAGTTTGGATTGATCCTGCTGTTAACGAAAAGATCTGGGAACGTGGTATTGAAAATCCACCTCGCAAAATCCGTCTTCAAATTACTCGTCACGACGAGCCAGACATACCTATCGAAGTAAAATTAATGGAGGAGTGAAAATGGGAAATATTCGTCCAACATTTATCAAACTGCGTGCTATTATTCTATGTGAAGAGCATGGTGAGAAGTTCACTAATGATTTCGACCATAACAAAAAAGTCGTTGAGGAACTCACCGATGTAGATTCAAAGAAACTACGTAACTGGATTGCTGGATACGTAACTAGGTACCGCCAGCGCCGTACAGACTGAGGCTTCACGATGGCGATTAGAGTCGCCTGGGATAGAACTCCAGTCAGCGTCCACGGAAGTAAAGGGGAATTAATTTCTCTCATAGATCACCTTCGTGCTACACATAATTTCCGTAAGCATTCAATCGTTATGCCTGATCGTGAAAATGATGAGGAGGCAGTGTTCTTCCTCTACGCCCCTTGTGACCCACGCTGGATTGCGGAGGCCATGTAATGGGTGACAGATTAGATGTTCCACTACCAAAGTCGATATATCAGCTAGATATTGTCTTAGTTGGCATAACGCATCCTGGAAATTTGGGTGCAGTATGTAGAGCAATGCTCAACCATGGATTCACGCGTCTCTCTTTGGTAAATCCGCAATGTTCTGTAGACGATGAAGAAGCTCGAAACCGGGCTAAGCACTCGGGACATATACTTCAAAACGCTAGAGTTTTTTCATCATTGGAGGATGCCATATCTGATTCCTCACTTGTTGTAGGTACAAGTGGGAAAAGAGAAATTGGTTCAAAAGTCTTGAAACGACATTTTGTATTACCTTGGGAATTTGCTGAGAGAATAAGAGATTTAGATGGTAATGTTGCTTTGATTTTTGGTGAAGAGGGTATGGGCCTATCTTCAGACGAATTAGAGATGTGTGATATTTTGCTTACACTTCCTACTTGGGAAGGTTACCCTATTGCCAATCTTTCACAAGCCGTAGGGCACTGTGTGTACGAATTACACCGGGATAGAATCCTACATGGATCCTCTATTCTAGGTGTTGAAAAGAAGCGAGCAATGACTCCTAACATTCGTCAGATTTTGAAACAGGCTATCCATGAATTCGCACATTCACTTGATAGCGAGAAGAAGGAACTGATTGCCGATGTTTATGACCGTGTAATCATGAGGGGGCTTCCAATTGATTCCGAGGCAGAGCGAATGATTGGGTCCTTAGTGCAAGCAACAACTGCGTTGCAAAAAACCTCTGAAGATGATGATTGGATGCGAAAGCGTAGAAAACGCGTTACTCCTTCCAACAAGCCCAAGACTTCGGAGTCTCCCTAACATGCATCGCTGTTAATCTTAATCGATTTCCATATGCGGTTTTGATATGTGGTGCGACTTGTTCAAAAGCCCATTTTGCCAGATTCTCAGCTGTTGGGATGAAAGGGACCTCGACGATTCTATGTTCTGGTGGAAGTTGCTTGAACATTTCTAGAAGAACCTCATCCTTATTGTAAACCACGAATGCATGATCGACAATATCATGGATATGTTCATTGAGAATTTGTGACACATCTGAGAAATCGATTAACATACCTTCTTCAGAAACTCCCTCTTCTTCTACGATGTCTCCTTCGATTTCAGCCTCGAAACGATACCTATGGCCGTGCATGTGTCGGCATTTCGACTTATGATTTGGAACGCGGTGCCCTGTATCAGTTTCGACATATCTTCTGATTATTGTTACCATTTTATTCACCCTTAAATTCTAAACAAATTGAGTTTATACAGTATCTTGGACCGTTACTTTCATGAAATAGATGGCCCAAATGAGAATCGCATTGCGAACAGCGAACTTCGATGCGCATCATTCCAAAACTCGTATCTTTAATTTGTGAGATTCCAGCATCATCGACTTCGGAACTAAAGGCAGGCCATCCACATCCTGAATCGAATTTCGCATCAGATTCAAATAATATTTTACCGCAATCAGCACAGCTGTATTTCCCTGTTTCAAAGTGCTTATCATAATCTCCAGTAAAGGCTCGTTCCGTTCCATTTTGTTTCATTACATGGTGACGTAATTGCGACTTTAATGCTGCACTGAGAACATTTTCCCAAGATGTGACATACTCCACAGGGTCTTTCCTTCCAATTGCATAAAATGCAAGTATCCTTTCAACATCAGCCCCGCTAGTTCCGCTAGATCTGCCATCCTTATCCGGATTGTACGATGTACTTGTATTCGCAAAAACGGTATCGAAATCAAGATTTAATTTTTGGCAAGTAACTAATGCATCACGCAAGATTGTTTCTTTGTCGCCAGAGATATATGGTAGATGAAATGTAACCTTCTCACTATCCCAATTACCTATTGCAAAAGCATCTCCAAGGGATTGATAAAATTCAGGTCGACAATCAGGGTATATTGCATGATCACCAGAATGTACTCCCAGTGCAATGATGACATCAGTATCTTCTTTCAATGCCACTGAAAGTGCGTATCCATAAACGATTGAGGCAAATATTGCATTTCGATTTGGTACTACAGTTGCCTTCATTTGCTCTTCTTCATAGTGACCTTCCGGTATATCGATTTCTTCACTAGTAAGGGCTGAATGAAATAGACCAACAGCAGATGAAATATCTACGATTCTGTGTTCGACATCGATTCCATTTTCCGAAAGATATTGCACATTTGACTTTGCTCTTTCAAGTTCAATGTTGTGCTTTTGCCCATACTCATATGAAATACAACTAACAGTATAGCCATCTGCAAGTAGGCGCATCAACAGACCTGTTGAATCCATTCCACCACTCAGTGCCATTACTGCTCGCATTAGTCCACCGCCATCCATTTGTGAGTTTGAAGAGATAGTCGCCATCCTGGTGAGGTTTTCACAAGCCTCTCTACATGTGCAAAACTTCGTCCATTTTGCTCTACGGAATCACTTTCAATGTAGCATGGCTGAATGAAATGATGTTCAAACCCCTTCTTTAAATCGTCATACATTGAAAGATTCTGACCACAATAAACCACTTTGAGTTCATCACCAGTGCGTTGTTTAATCGAAACATTCGGGTAAACCTGGTCTTTTGGTGAAACGCAGATCCAGTCGATAATCTCGGGAACATCAATAGTACCATTAGTTTCAATCGACAAATGAATTCCATGACTCTTCAGAGCAGTTCCAATTGTGTCTAAATCCTGTAGACAGGGCTCACCGCCAGTAAATATTACTCGATTACAATTAAATTCGAGCACTTTGGAAACTATAGTCTCCAATTGCATTTCTTCGAATTTCAAAAAATCTGTATCGCACCATTCACACCTAAGATTACAGTTTCCAAAGCGTATGAATACATGAGGTACACCAGAATGAAAAGCTTCACCCTGTACAGAATGAAAGATTTCTACAATTGGGTACGTTGACATAAAATCACATCAATTTGAAAGCGGCGGGCTTTGTATTAATTGCATCAATTCTGTTCTGGCATCACTGATACCAAAGAACGCTCCTCTCATGGCACTCGTTGTCATAACAGCGTTCTGTTTTGAGATGCCGCGGCACTGCATGCAGCCATGTGCTGCCTCAATTATGACAGCAGCCCCGAGTGGGTTTAGATGCTGTTCTAGATCATCAGCGACACCCTTTGTAATCCGTTCTTGATTTTGTAAGCGTCTAGCATGAAGTTCAACAATACGTGCAAGTTTACTAATCCCAACTATTCTATCAGTGGGGATATACGCAACATGGGCACGACCTCGGAATGGTTGCAGATGATGCTCACATGTGGAATGGAACTCAATATCTCGCAATAGGACAATCCCATCATATCCCTCTCCATTGAAAGTAGATGATAGTACATCTGCCGCTTTCATATTGTATCCGGCATAAATTTCTTCGAACGAATTAATTACTCTCATAGGCGTGTCAATCAGTCCTTCTCGTTCTGCAGTTCCTTCGACGTATTGCAATAATATCTTCACAGCACCCATTGCTTCTTCTTTAGTAGTCATTCTAAATCCCCCAGGCGCCCATGGCGTGCATCGATAGCATCTAACTGATCAAGCATTTTTCTACAGGCCGTACGTATTGCATCTGCAACTGAAACAAATTTACCATCATCGCCTACATGCGTTCGCATGTCTTCGAGTAATTGTGCAGGCATGTCTAAACTGACCTTAGGCATATCTTTGCGTCTGCCCTTTAGCATATGAAGTATTCGTATACTATTACTGGAGTAATACTGGAAGAATATAACATTATGATATTGATGCAACTAAATCTTCACGCTTGAATTGCCTAGCTGCAAACCAAGCCGCAAGCCCTGCATAAATAATACTTGAAAGTAGCCAAACAAATACATGCTCGGCAATAACACGATCTAGGAGTAATTCACGCATAGCCAGTAATATATTGACTAATGGAATTGCAAACCACCATGATTCAACCCCGTCGAGATTGATGACCTGAGTAAATAGTGCAGGGAATATAATGAATAAAATTGCAGGTCCTAGAAGTGAGCCTGCTTCTTTGACACTATGTGCTTTCATTGCTAAAGCCAATTCAAATGCTACAACCATTATTGTGAAAATTATAATCGCACCTAGTAGCAGTAATACGCTTGCAGCCGAAAGCGTAGGGATACCAATAATCGAAGCAGATGCCAAAAACGTGATTGCAAATAGTAATCCTCCAATTTGTAATGCAACTCCAGCACTGGTAATTCCGGCTACGGCTAACCATTTCCCAGCAAGTAATTGCATTCGAGAACAAGGAAGACACAGAAGAGCCTCTAGGGTTCCACGTTCCCTTTCACCTGCGGTCATATCAATTGAGGGTTGAATCGCACTGGAAGCAGTCCATATTGCAATAACCATTGGTATGAACATCGACAGTACTAACCCCGCCTGTTCACCTTTTGTAGCAGCATCAGCATCAGATGAATCTCCATCCCAATTTACTGGGTTCAGAGTTTTCTCAGGATCGAGGCCAGCATCGACAAGGGTTCCATTAACCACACTTCTTTCCCAGTCGTTAACATCAGTGATAATTCTATTACGTGCTTCATTTGAAGCTTCACTGGTCGAAAGATAAAGTACAGAAAATTTCCATTCTGTATCATCTTGTTGTAAACGGAATATTGCAGTAGTTTCTTTATTTCTTAATCTCTCATCATCGCTCCCAATATCAGAAAGATTGGTAATATCTGTTGGCATTTCTTCGAACGAAATATTTAGCCGTGAATCACTAAACGCAACTTGCAGTTCTTCACTTATTGAACCCTGCCATACAATTTCTAATTCTAGAGCATCTAATTCTTCAGCCTCGGATTGTAGTAATAATGGTAATGCGATAAAGAGAGCCGGGAAAATGAGTAATGGAATTACAACTAGAGCTAACAATGTACGCCAGTCTCTGACAAATTCAATAATCTCCTTTTTTGCAATTGTAGTTACAAATCTCCAAGAGTTACTCATCTTCACTCACCTCCTGCACTGAGATCATTCTGTCGGAATATTTTGTACCTGGAGTACTACCTGTTAGGAACCTTCTCCACCATTTAGCCATCTTTCCTTCCTTGACATCATCTTCAGTTCGTGTTCTTGCTTTATCTGATGTCAAAAACACATATGCATCTTCAAGAGATTCTTTTTCCGTAACTTCGAGTAATTCTTTGGGTGAACCATCTGCACGTATTGTTCCATTGTGAACTATGATTATACGGTCGCAGACTTGCTCTGCTTCCGCTAAATGGTGCGTGCTGTAAATTACAGTTCCACCTTCATCTCTTAATTGGCCAACCAATGAGCGTACTGTTCGCGCACTGGTGACATCTAGACCAGCTGTAGGTTCATCTAATAGCAAAATATCTGGGCCATGTGCCAATGCCCTTAGCAATGCTGTTTTCTGGCGCATACCTCGGCTGAAACCTTTCGTATGTCGAGATAGGGCTTCGGTAATTTCTAGCATTTCAGCGAAATGGGATACACGACCCCATGCCACATCATCTGGAATACCATACATTCGAGAATGGTAGCGAATATTCTCCCACGCTGTCAATCGAGAGTACAAACCGGTTGATTCAGGAACAACACCTAATTTTTTCCGCATGGTTGACACGGGGTTATCGCCAAATAATATTGTCCCATTTGAAGGCTCCATTACACCTGCCATCAAACGCAATAGTGTTGTTTTACCTGCACCGTTACCACCAACGAGACCGATTACTTGACCCGGATTAATCTCCAAATCAACACGGGTTAGTGCTTCCACTTCACCGAACCTTTTCGCGACTCCATCTAGGATTAGAAGTGGTCCGCTCATAGACCTCTGTCATCGTTCTGATTGAACAGCATTGTCCAAGCCAGGATACTTTTCATCAAGTCTTTGCGCTCGTTCAATTTGCTGGCGGACTAATAATTGAATTTCTTTTTGAGGAATTCCCATATCAATGTGGTTTGCGATCATTTCCAACGCACCTTGTATTGCTCCAGCGGCTAGAAATGCGTCATTGGAAATAGTTCCATCATGCCTGCACTGCTCCAGTCGTGCTGCTACGAATTCATATTCAGCGTGAACAATTGGTCCAGTCAGCATTGGCTGTGCCAACAATCGGTCTATACATGCTCGCATCAAATCTTGTAATTCGAAGGTACCTATCAGTGCTTTGTATGTCCCTAACTTTGAGTAAGTTCGACAAGAACTCCACCAGTACTTTTTGGATGGACAAATGCAATTAAAGAATTATTAGCACCATTTCGTGGTATTACGTCAATCATTTGTATCTCATTGGCCAATAGGTGTGCTATCATCTCTAGTAAATTATCTACCCTGAAACATATTTGCTGAACCCCCGGACCACGTTTTGATAGAAATTTTCCAATCGGAGTATTTTCTCCAGTAGGCTCAAGAAGTTCGATCATTGGAGTGTGAGTATCATTTTCACTGGTGGCGAAGAATCTAGTCTTAACACCTTGATCTTCAACAACCTCATCTCCGCCTTGAAGTAACCCAATTAGGTTCCAGAATTTTGATGATTGCTCTAAATCATCACAAGCGATTCCAATATGGTCTAGATATATTTTCATTTATTTCACCTAAAATCCACTAGGAGCCATCCATGTTCCAAAGATATCTTTCATGGCAGATACAATCTCTCCGAGGGTACAATCTTGCTTCAATGCAGCGACTACTAGCGGGAATAAGTTATCATCACCGGCAGCACCATCACGTATTTTTTGCAGTGCTATTTCGACTGCACTAGAATCCCTTACACTTCTAAGTGCCTCGAGTTTTTTACGTTGATTCCTTCCCAATTCTGAATCGGGTTTTAGCACAGGTGGCATAATTTCATCTTGTAAAACCCCATGATTGACACCAACAATTTTTCTTTCTCCGGATTCCACTTGCATTAGATGACTCCATGCTGCCTCATGGATTTCGCGTTGCTGGAAGCCGGATTCAATCGCCTTCATCGCACCCCCCATCGTTTCGATTTCCAAGATTTTTGCTTTTGCAGCATCGTAAATTTCGCTTGTCAACATTTCCACTAGATAGGAGCCGCCAAGTGGGTCGACTACGCTAGCAGCGCCACTTTCTTCTGCTATGATTTGCTGAGTTCTGAGTGCAACAGTTGCACTTTCTTCCGTGGGTAACCCAAGAGCTTCGTCGTATGAATTTGTGTGAAGGCTTTGAGTTCCGCCGCAAACTGCAGCTAATGCTTGGATAGTTACTCTGGATATATTGTTCAAGGGCTGTTGCGCAGTAAGTGATACTCCTGCCACTTGGGTGTGAAATCTTAACATTGCACTTTTAGGATTTTTTGGTGAATATCTCTCGGTTATCAGATCGTACCAAAGTTTTCGGGCAGCTCTGAATTTACTAGCCTCTTCAAAAAAGTCATTATGACAATTAAAGAAAAACGAAATCCTTGGACCAAATGTGTCAATGTCCAACCCCTTTTCAATTGCCGCCTCAACATATGCAAGCGCATTAGCAATTGTAAATGCTACTTCTTGGATAGCGGTTGAGCCAGCTTCTCTAATGTGGTATCCCGATATTGAAATTGTATTCCATGCTGGGATATCTGTGGCACAGTGTTCAAAAATATCCGTAATTAATCTCATTGATGCTTCTGGAGGGAAGATGTGTGTCCCACGTGCAATATATTCCTTCAAAATATCATTTTGAATGGTTCCACGTACTTGGGATTGGCTAACACCGTTTTCTTCAGCTACTGCGACATACATTGCAAGCAATACCATTGCAGGCGCATTTATTGTCATTGAAGTAGAGACTTTGTCCAGTGGGATCCCCGATAGAAGAATACGCATGTCATCTAGGCACGTTATCGATACACCGACCCTACCAACTTCACCTTCACTCATTTCATCATCTGCATCTAATCCCAATTGTGTTGGTAAATCAAATGCGACAGACAATCCCTTTTGGCCACGTTCTAGAAGTAATTTGAATCTCTCATTAGTGGCCTCTGCACTGCTAAAACCGGCATATTGTCGCATTGTCCACAAACGAGAACGATACATTGTATCATGAATTCCTCTTGTATAAGGTGGATTTCCTGCCTCATCGGGACCTGCAATTTTTGGGACTTCTATACCACCTAGTGTCCGCCAGTCTTTTCTTCGCTGACCACTCATGATTTTCCCTCAGTAGCAATACTTTCATGTCTGCGTATAAACCCTCATACAGTACTATTGCTAAATTACTGTTTTTTTTCAACAGCAGCCATCGTCATTGCACGTCTTAGGCTCTTCCGGTTCATGATTAACTCCGCCGGGTCCATGAGCATGTCCATGAGAAATTTCTTGTTCTGAAGCATCCCTGATATCAATAACTTCAACATTAAAAGTTAATGATTTTCCAGCTAGTTCATGGTTGAAATCTACAGTTGCAGATTCATCATTGACTTCAGTAACTCGAAACGGCCCCATATCGCTCATCAAAGTCATTCCAACTTCAGGAGTGATTTCACCGAACATGTTTAGTGGAACTACCTGTATTGCTTCTGGATTATGTTCACCATATGCTTCTTCAGCCGAAAGTGTAAATTCAACTTTATCTCCAACCTTTGATCCCATCAGTTCTCTTTCAAAACCTGGAATCATATTCTTGTGACCAATTAGGAATGTCAAAGGATCTCGTCCTTCACTTGAATCAAAGATATCTCCGCTATCAGGGAGTGTTCCAGTATAATGTACGCTTGCTACTTTGTTATTTGCTATTTCTGACATATTATCATCTCTTTGTTGTGTACCGCTTTACTATCTTACGGAATTCATCAGCAACCTCTGTTGGTATGATCAATTCTTTTTCTTTATCATTGATGAATTCTATAGCGTCAGCAACTCCAGTGCGCTCTCCTTTTGCCCAAATTTGACCCAAGATATTCGAGCGGTGCTCCTCACTAATCGCATCATTATCAAGTAAATCTCTTGCAATATACTTGTATTCAAGATACTTGCGTCGATCCAGTTTACGTGACTGTGGCTGTCGCCCTCCACCTTTTTTATCACCATGGCGGCGCCTCTTGTTTCTTGTTTCTGACTTCTTAATTTCAGTTGTAATTGTTTTGAATACGTTTGCTGAACTAGCAGCTATTGGTTGTGGGACTTCGATTGCTACAGTTTTCTCGACTTTTGGAGTTCCCGTTTCTTTTACAACTTCCAATTCAGTTATTTCAGGAGAGAGAATTTCGCCACCTGTTTCAACATTTCGAGCATCCTGAGCTTCCTTTGCAAATTTAGCTGTAGCCGCTGATTTAGCACGCAGTGATGCGAGTCGATCTTCGCGGCTATCTGGTTTTTGTATTGAGGTAGTGGGTGCAGGTTTTGGCTGCTGTGATGGTTTGTGGGTAGTGGCTTTTTGTTCAGGCTTGACTTTTTTCTTTTCTTCAGCTTCTTTTCGCTGGCGCAAAGCTTCCATCGCAGCCTTCTGTTTAGCCGCCATATCTGCCGTTGGCTTGACCGGCTCGGTGGTACGGGGACGCTGAGCCGGACGCGGGGTTCTTTCTTTTCGGTCGCGAGCCTTTTGGCTTGCGTTTGGAGCAAAAGGATTGAATGGTTCATCCTTGCGCCTTCGTCCGTTCATATTGTTGCGGTCTCGCGGCCTCTCATAACCCTTGGCATCTTGTTCAAGGCCACACTACAGGTGTTTGGTCTGTTCGCATTTCTTGGTCTATCCCTGAATCCACCAGACTTGTTTTTCGTCCATGTTTCAGTTCCAGCCAGCCCAGCCTAGCAATCATTGTTCCATTATCGATACAATACATACGCGGAGGGCAGAAACTTTCTGCACCTCTTTCGTTACACATTATCGATGACATATCTCGTAATCTTTGATTGCATGCCACTCCTCCGCCAAGCAATATTTGGGTTTTACCAGTATGCGCTAATGCACGTTCAGCAACTTCTACACATGCAGCAAAAGCATGCTCTTGCAGGCTCCAGCAAACTGCTTCAAAGGGCTTACCCTCGCTGACCAATTTGTTAGCCGCACTCATTAATCCAGAAAAAGCAAGGTCCATGCCATGAACTGCATACGGCAATTCCAATCCTTTTAATGACGGATTAGGGTTTTGCTTTAGCCACTCAAGGGCTCGCTTTTCAATTACTGGACCTCCAGGGAATGGAATACCATGATTTCGAGCAAATTTATCCAGCATATTTCCAATACCTATGTCCAGAGTTTCACCTAAAACACGGTATCTTCCGTCGAGCCTGGCAATTACTTGCGTATTACCACCACTGACATAGAGCAAAACCGGGTCATCACATCCACATTGTTCGCGGCCAATTTCTATATGTGCGACACAGTGATTTACACCAATTAAAGGCACTCCTAAATGAGTAGATAAAGATCGAGCAGCAGCAGCTCCAGTTCGTAAGCAAGCACCCATTCCGGGACCTTGTGAATAGGAAACAGCACTGATTTCACTTGGAATTAAACCATTATTTTTTAGTAGGTTTTCCAATAATTGCGCAGAAATTTCAACATGGTGATCTGCTGCTTCACGCGGATGAATTCCTCCCTCTGTTGGACGTAAGGTATCCGAACTTGACGGCTTTGGACTTCCATCCGCATCCACTAGCCCGAATGAAAGAGTATGTGCAGTCGATTCAATACCTAGTATCCATCCACCTGCCATGTCGTTTGGCTGTCGGATATACTATCTAACCGTTACATACTCCCTGTACCATATGCAACGACTTCTAACCAATCTTGGCCCGCTTGCTCACCTGGCTGGTGTTGGGCCTATTGTTGGAGTTATTACCGACGAAAGTATGTATGTTGCCGAGGCAGGTCTAGGAATTCTTATCGAAGATCATGTTATTGTAAAAATAGCACCTTCTGCGGAATTACTAGAAGAGTACACCCAAGCTGAAGTTTTGGATTTAGAAGGTAAAGCGGTAATTCCAGGGCTTGTAGATTCACACACTCATCTTCTTTGGGCAGGGGATAGAAGCCGTGAGGTTTCGTGGAAGCAACAAGGATTCAGTTATTCGAAAATCGCAGATTTAGGCGGTGGAATAGCTGCTACTGTGGCTCCAACCGTTGCAGCAACTACTCCCGAGCTGGCACATCTTGGAATTGAAAGAATGAGGGAAGCACTTCGTAACGGGACTACACATCTGGAGGCGAAATCAGGTTATGGCTTAGATACTGATTCCGAATTACGCTTACTGGAAATAGCCGAGGGGTTAAGCGCAGTGGAGCGCTTACCTTCACTAGACTTAACTTGGATGGGTGCTCATTCATCACCAATCGGGGGTAATATCGACTCATATGTTGAAGAAATATTATCGGAGCAACTACCTGCAATATTAGAGCAAGGTATTGCGCGCAGTGCAGATGTATTTTGTGAGCCAGGTTGGTTTTCGATAGAGCAAAGCGAGGATATTCTGAAAGCCAGCCGCAAAGGTGGTCTTGATTTACGAATGCATATCGATGAGTTTGTTGACGGTGGAGGTGGTGCTTTGGCTGCTGATTTAAAGGTAGTAACAGCTGATCATGCACACTATACAAATGAAGACTCACGTGCCCAAATGCATGAAGCCGGCGTGAATACAGGATTTTTACCAGGTACGCCATATGCCATGGGAGATTCGTATCCCCCATTCACTAACAATCTAGAAAACAACTGGGTTTGGTCATTTGCTTCTGACTTCAATCCTAATTGCCGCACACTAAGTTTACCCTTCCTCGGTTCGGTATTAGTACAGCGCAATGATATATCGCCAATCATTGCTCTAGCAGCATGTACTAGGAATTCAGCATTAACGACTCCACACCCTTCGGGATTAATCCATGGACAGATCCGAGAAGGAGGTATTGCAAATCTCAATATCGTGGATGGACCGCACTGGCAAGCTTGGTGCTTACAGCCTGGGCATTCTCCATTTGCAGCAACAATGTTAGAGGGAGAATTGATTTTCCACTAATATCTTTTCAAACAGGGATTAATATGAAATCAGAAAAAACATATTGGCTAGAAACTGTAGTGTGTTCAGCTCGCAAAGGATTCGATTCAAGACTCGAGCGTATGCTTGAAGCGCGACAAGAAATGCGAAGGCGAACTGAAGGTTGTATCAGATCGTGGGTGTCTCGATCAATCGATGGCCAACCTATGTTTCTCCTACAGGCGATTTACGAAGATGAAGATTCCTGGCGCCGTAGTGCAAAAAGAATATCCGATGAACTAGATTCAAGGGATGGAGGCATCGAATCTTTGTTGGGCGGTCCACCTTTGGTAGGTATTTTTGCATTAAACTCGAAAAACCTCGATTTGGAGAGCCCCTGAGCGTCGCATAACATACATTATGCGACATTGGTTTTTGCTAGCTTATTGTAATTTAGCCGCAGTACCTCGTTTACAAGCATAATAATGCAAAGAATTGTAATTAACCTCTTCACATAGGGGGGTTTTAGGGTAAAAATCCAAATTCTTCATCTTTACAATCATAGGATTCATTAGAGCGGGTCTACACGCACTTTTGTTTCTCATGGCGGAAGTTAGCGGATTTTGTTTGAAGTGTAAGACCTACGGTCCAATCAAAGATGGAAAAATGATTGTAATGAGCAACGGTCGAACCCGCTGTGGAGGATTTTGTTCCGAGAAAGGATGTACTGGTAAAATTTCCAAGATCGTTTCCTGATCTCATACACCGATTCCGATATATAGGCCATCACAGTGGCCAAGTTGCTAGGGCTCGTGGTCTAGGGGTTATGACGTTGCCTTGACATGGCAAAGATCGCCAGTTCAATTCTGGCCGAGCCCACCTGGTGACTTTTCTCTTAATGAATTCACATTAATTGTATCTTGAATAACATTTAGTAGAAAATCAATCTTCTACTACTTCTTCAGATTCTGGGACTTTTTTTTTGTCTACGGATACTGGCTTATCATCAACAAATGAAAAGTCTGTTGATCCACCACTCCAATCCTTAACTGAGGTTTCATCGCCTTCAAATTCTTCATCAGCAATCGCAGAACCTGGATTAATTGAATAGTCGAGGGGGTTAACATTACGAGATTTCTGTCGCTCTTCAGGAGTAGGGGGGGCTCTCTCTTCTAGGTGAAGGCCAGAATGGAAAGTACTACACTCGAGGCATCTAACAGCTCCTTTATCCGATATTGTTCCACAAACTGGACATGATTCTTTACCAACTAGAACATCAAGTTGGTCAGACATAAAATCACTCGTCGTCGTCTTCATCTTCGAGGAACATGTCGTCTTCATCACCAGTGATTTCTTCACCGTCTTCGGTTTCTATTGTCACTGTCCCTTCATCGTCATCAAATTTAATAATAATACCAAAGAACTCTTCTCCATCGACATCGAGTCCTACCGATGAACCAACGTCGATATCATCTTCGTCAGCATCCTCATCATCGTCCTCATCATCGTCTGAATCGTCTTCATCATCGTCTGAATCGTCTTCATCATCGTCTGAATCGTCCTCATCATCATCAGAATCGTCTTCATCATCGTCTTCAGCTGCACTATCACTGTCATCAGATTGATCTTCTTCATCGCTCTTTTCTGGTGAGTCGCCTTTCACTAAATCACGTAATGATGGTGCATAAACAAGATGTAAATATGCTATAACTGCTAAGCCCATAACTCCGATTATAATCATTACAATACCGTCTGTATAGAATCCAGCAGGCATGCTACTTCCACCATTTTCTCCACTGAATGGCGTCAATGAGTTTGCACATTTACCTGGGTCTATTGCAGGGTCACAAGGATAAGTTTCACCTTTGTCGACACTACCATAACATGGATCAGGCATTTCATCTAGGTCGAGTTCACACACATTCCAATTAGCAAAATCAACTTCTCCAATACCATCATCATGGCCATCATAGACAATTGTGCCTCCGTCTCCAGAGACAATCAACCCTATCCCGTTGACAACCCAGCAACCGATGAAAGCAACCATCAGGAAGTAGGCGATTGGATAGAATATGTCATTTGCTTTTTTACCCATCAAGAATTTTTGTACAGGGCTTGGGAATTCTTTTTCTTTCTTCACCTTAGGCATTACTCCGGGCTTAATTCCAATCTTTAGATCATCTAGTGCTTTAACTAGTT
>Ga0315322_10001427_pt1 | contig 18599 bp, 11 predicted proteins | sample M110021515metaG_FD_203461 | JGI IMG/M metagenome (GOLD analysis project Ga0315322, IMG submission 203461) | Ammonia-oxidizing marine archaeal communities from Monterey Bay, California, United States - M1 100m 21515 | ecosystem: Environmental > Aquatic > Marine > Intertidal zone | place: USA...
GCCCATTCTTCAGGACAAGGCCCTGTGGGAGCGCAGTGGCCGCTGGGATGTCTACCAGGCCAGCCGCACCATGATGACCACCACGGACCGCCGCGACACCACCTTCGGGCTGGCGCCTACCGCCGAAGAGGTGGTCACCGACTACGTCGGCGCCACGGTGAAGTCGTACAAGCAGCTGCCGGTCAACCTGTTCCAGATCCACACCAAGTTCCGCGACGAGATTCGGCCCCGGTTCGGCCTGATGCGCGTCAAAGAGTTCATCATGAAGGATGCCTACTCCTTCGATGTCGACGACGCGGGCCTCGACGCCACCTACGAGCAGTACCGGGAGGCCTACGTGCGCATCTTCCAGCGCTGCGGTCTGGAAGCCTTCGGTGTGGATGCCGACCCGGGCGACATCGGTGGCTCGGGCTCCATGGAGTTTATGGTGGCCGCAGATGCGGGCGAGGACGCCATTCTCATCGAGGAGGGTGGGGACTACGCCGCCAACGTGGAGAAGGCGTCCAGCCAGGTGGCCGCCCCGGTGAGTGCGGGCGATGAGGCTCGTGCAATGCGCCGCGAGTCGACCCCCGGCATCCGCACCGTGCAGCAGCTCACCGAGTTCTTCCCGGAGATCACGGCCGACCGCATGGTGAAGACCGTGCTGTGCAAGGCCGTTCACATCGACCACGAGGTGCCCTGGGCGGTGCTCATCCGCGGCGACCAGGATGTCAACGAGGTCAAGCTCCGCAATCACACTGGCGGCCTCAACGTGAGGATGCTCACCGACGCTGAAATTCAGGCGCTGACAGGTGCCCAGCCGGGCTTTGCTGGGCCCGTCGACCTCCCCAACACCCTCCAGGTGGTGGCCGACGAGAGCGTGCGCGGCATGGTCAATGTGCTGTGTGGCGCCAACGAGACCGACGTGCACCTCCTCGACGTCAACCTCGGCCGCGACTGCCCCATGCCCGCCTTCGCCGACGTGCGGTTGGCCCGCGTGGGAGAGCCTGGCCCCCGCACGGGTGCGCCTCTCATCGAGCGCCGCGGCATCGAAGTCGGGCACATCTTCAAGCTGGGCACCAAGTACTCGTCCGCGATGGGCTGCACCTTCGCCGACACCAACGGCAAGCCCAAGCCCTTCGTGATGGGCTGCTATGGCATCGGCGTGTCTCGTGTGGCCGCCGCCGCCGTGGAACAGCGCTCCGACAGCAAGGGCATCGTGTGGCCCGTGCCCATCGCGCCCTACGAGGTTGTGGTCGCGCCCCTCAAGGTGCAGGACGCCGCCCAGATGTCCGCCGCCGAACAGCTCTACGGTGAGCTGAAGGCTGCGGGGGTGGATGTGTTGCTCGACGACCGCAAGATGGGTGCGGGCGCAAAGATGAAGGACAGTGAGCTGATGGGCTTCAGCGTGATGGTGGTGGTGGGACGTGGGCTCGCAAAGGACGGTACCGTCGAGGTCCGCAATCGCACCACCGGCGATGAGAAGGTCCCCACTCCGCTGGCGGAAGCCGCAGCGCTCGCGACGTCGATGGTGAAGGCCGGACGCCGCGGCTTGCTGCCTGAGTAGTGCGGAGGGATGTGTCCGCATCTTCTGCGATGACTTTGCTTCCGGGGGCCGGCGGTCCATGGCGGCTCGGGTAGACTGCGCTGGTCATGTTCTACCGCATCGTCTCCCATCGTTGGCTCTCGCTCGCCGGCCTCAGCATTGCGCTCGGGTCGTGTGGCCCATCGGAGTCCGAGTCCACCAAGGCCGCGTCATCCGAGATCGGCCCGCCACCGACCCTCAGCCCGGAGTCTCCTCGGCTTCGGCGGCTCACCCGGGTGCAGTACACCAACGCTCTGGTCGATCTCTTCGGCGACGACCTGGTGCTGCCGGTGTCGCTGGAGCCTGACGTCCGCGAGGAGGGACTGCAGAGTGTGGGCGCAAGCTCCACCAGCATCTCGCCACGGGGGGTGGAGCAGTACGAAGACGCCGCCTTTGATGTCGCTGAGCAGGTGGTCGATTGGCCCGACCGGGTCGCGCTGTGGATGGACTGCGACCTGGATGTGGAGGTCACTGCGGACTGCGTGGAAGATCTGGCCCAGAGCCTCGGACGCCGTGCTTGGCGTCGCTCGCTCGACGACGAAGAGATCGCAGCACTCACAGCGCTCATCACTTCGATTGCGTCTGAAGCCGACGACCCCGCTGTCGGGGTGGCGTATGGCATCAGCGCCATCCTCCAGGATCCCCGCTTTCTCTACCGAGTGGAGCTGGGCACCGACGATGGATCTGGCGCGCGTGTTCTCACCGATCTGGAGCTGGCGAGTCGGCTGAGCTTCCTGCTGTGGAACTCGTTGCCGGATGAGACGCTGCTCGCTGCTGCTGAAGCCGGGGAGCTGTCGACCGACGAAGGGCTCCGCATGCAGGCGGAGCGATTGCTGACCGATGACCGCGCTCGGCACGGGCTCCGCACCTTCTTCACCGAGCTCTACCAGCTCGACCGGCTCGACTCCATCACCAAGGACCCCCTGGTCATCCCGCAGTCCAGTCCCGAGGTAGGGCCGGCCGCCCGTGCCGAGACCTTGGCAGTGCTGGAGTCGCTGGTGTTCGACGAGGACGCCGACTTCCGCAAGGCGCTTACCACCCGCCACACCTTCATCGACCGACGCTTGGCGGCCATCTACGGTGTGCCGGCTCCGGATGTCGAGAGAGCGGCGTGGACCGAACTTCCCGAAGATGGGGGGCGCCGCGGGGTGCTCGGACATGTCAGCTTTCTGATGCTCAACGCCCACAACTCCACCACTTCGGCCACCCTCCGCGGCAAGTTCGTGCGGGAGCGGCTGTTGTGCCAGGTGATGCCCGCACCTCCCGCGGATGTGGACACCTCGATTCCCGAGGCCGACGTGACTTCGCCCACCTTGCGTGACCGGGTGGCGGTGCACCTCGAAGATCCCTCGTGCGCGGGCTGTCACGAGCTGATGGACCCCATCGGGCTTGGCTTCGAGAACTTCGATGCCATCGGCAAGTGGCGCACCATGGAGGCGGGTGCGGTCATCGACCCTGCCGGCAACCTCGACGGCATCGACTTCACCGACGCCTGGGAAATGGCGACGGCCGTCTCGCGTCACCCCCAGTTCGGGCCCTGTGTCGCCGAGAACCTCTACCAGTACACCACCGGTCTGCCGCTGGGCGAGGGGGAGCGCGACCTCGTCGAGTGGCTGGCGGAGGGCTTCGCAGCCGACGACCACCGGGTACGGGCGCTTGTGCTTCGCATGATCGAGAGCCCTGGCTTTCGCCAGGTGGGAGAGATCCAGTGAAGGGCCGATTCCCATTCCCCCGCGTGAGTCGACCTTCTCGAAAGACGAGCTCTGGTCCGAGTCGCCGATACATGCTTCGGGGCATGCTCCACGGAGCGGCGGTGACAGTGGGCCTCCCACCGCTGCTGTCGGTGCGCCATGCCTACGGCGACACCTGCGACGACGGCTTCCCGCAGCGCTTCGTGCTGTTCTACTGGGGCAACGGCAACCGTCCAGACCTCTGGACTCCCACCGGCGAAGGCTTCGGCGACGACTGGGCTCTCTCCGAAGAGCTGGCGCCGCTGGCCGCCATCAAGCACAAGCTGGCCGTTGTCACGGGCATGTCGGTGAAGGTGCCCAACCTGATTCCCCACTGGTCCGGCGCGATGGGCTTTCTCACAGGCATCGCGCCCACTGGCACCGACGGCGCCTGGGATGTCGTGGGCCCCACCTTCGACCAGCGGCTGGCCAGCGAGATTGGCGGCGACACCATCTACCGGTCCCTTGAGCTGGGCGTGCTCACGAGCGAGTCCATCTCCTTCGCCGGTCCGGGTGCGCGCTACCCCGCCGAGAACGACCCATGGTCCTTCTACGACCGCATCTTCGGCACCAGCTTTCGCGAGCCTGGCTCCGACGCCGGCCCGGACCCCCGGCTGGCGTGGCGGCGCAGCGTGCTCGACGGTGTGATGGACGGCATCCATGCCCTCGAAGGGCAGGTCGGCGCCGAAGACAAGCAGCGGCTTGAGAACCACTTTGACGGCATCCGAGATCTCGAAAACCGTCTCGCACGCCTTCAAGAAGATCCCCCGGAGCTGGCCGCTTGCAGCCGACCCGACGGGCCGTTGGAGAGCTTCCCCGACATCGATGGTCGCCCCCAGCTCCAGGCCCGCGCCGAAGCGATGGCCGACCTCGCGGCGATGGCACTGGCCTGCGATCAGACTCGGGTGCTCACCTACAACCTGTCCAATCCACTCACCAACGTGCTCTTCCCCGATGTGAGTGAGGGCCACCACACGCTCACCCACAACGAAGGCGGCATCCAGGAGCAGGTTCACAGCATCACCATCTCGGTGATGGACCAGCTGGCCTACCTCCTCCACGCCCTCGATGCGGTCCCCGAAGGCGACGGCACCCTGCTCGACCACTGCCTTGTGCTCGGCAGCTCCGATGTCAGCGAAGGCAAGACCCACTCGCTCGACGAGTACCCCATCCTCCTTGCGGGCGGGGCCTGTGGGGCCTTCCAGACCGACCTTCACTACCGCTCTTACTCCCAGGAAAACGCGAGCAAGGTGTTGCTGAGCGTGCTGCGGGGCTTTGGGGTGGGCGCGGCGGACTACGGCGAAGGCGAGGCGTTCACCGCCGATGGCCTGTCTGCGATCGAGGTCTGAGATGCGGATTCAGAACATCGCGTGCTGGATGCTTTTAGCTGCATCCTTGAGTGGATGTGACCGGGATGAGGAGACCTCGGACGACGCTGCGACTGCTGGGACCGAGGAGTGCGGAGACCCCGAAGACACCCTGGCCTTCGTGGTCACCTCCATGGCGTTCACACGTGAGCAGTCCCCTGGTGTGCTGGCGGGCTTCGACCTCGACGGCATCGAGAGTGCGCTGGGCGACGCCCAAGGCTGCGGTCACGAAGACTATGCAGGTCCCGACGGCACTGCGGGCATCGACAACGCGTTCGCCGCTCTGGTGGATGTGCTGGAGAGCATTGGTGCGGGCGCGGTGGAGGGACTCATCGAGGACGCCATCAACTCCGGCGAGCTGCTCATCTTGCTGGAGCTGGAGGCGGTCGAGGCGGGGGGCGACGACTCCTGTGTGGACATGAGCGTGTACCGGGGGGAGGGCATCCCGCTGCTCGACACCAACGGCAACATCCAGATGGACCAGACCTTCGCGGTCGACCCCGAGCAGGACAGCAGCTCTGCCGAGGGCGGCGCGATCTCCGATGGAGTGTTCGAGATCAACGGTGTGCAAGTGCATCTGCCGGTGCAGATTCTCGATGAGTTTCTGGAGTTCGACCTCGAAGGCGGTGCCATCCGGTTCGCGTGGCAGGAAGACGGCACCGTTGCGGGACAGCTCGCGGGGGGCGTGTCGGTGGGCTCGCTCGCCGGTCAGATTGGGGCCATCGGGGACATCGGTGGTCTGCAGGACGTGGTGCCTCCGCTACTGGAACAGGCCGCCGACCTCTGGCCCGACGAAAGTGGTGCATGCACACACCTCTCCATCGGATTCGACATCACCGGCCGACCCGCCTTCGTGTTGCCCTAGGTCGCATCCGGGGGCGCTCTACCAGGTGAAGGTCGCCAGCTCGCGGTCGGCCACGGGATCGACGATGCGCAGGCCGTCGGGTTCTACAATGGCGAGCGTGCCGTCTTGTCGGGCGAAGAGCTCGGTCGGACTGGCCCGTAGCTCACGGATGACCTTGCCTTCGGTGGCGTCGACCACGGTGACCCGGTCGGGTCCGGCGACGGCGACCCAGCCCACGCCGCTCGTGAGCAGTCCGCGTCGTCCGTCGACCTCGACACAGGTGCCTTCGATGGAGCACACCGCGTTGGCGGTGGCGACCCAGCCTGGTCCGCCGAGGCTGTGGGTCACGCCGAGCGGCTCGGTTGGAAGAGGAACGACGTCTGGAGGGGGACCGCCTTGTCCCCGCCAGGTGCGCACCCCGCCGTTGCCATCCAGCACCAGGATGCGGTCCCCCAGAGCGACGGCGTCGACGACCCCGGCCGGAGGCAGCAGACGGCCCTTGACCCGGCCCTGATGGTCCCACCACACAATCTCGCCGGTGCCGCCGCCACTTCCGCGGCGAGGAGCATGGGACACGGCGGCGATGTGCGCGTTGTCGAGACACAGCACTTCGTCCACCTTCGCACCACCGGGCCGCATGCGGTCCACCACGGTGTCGTCGGCGACGGTGCGCACCTCCACCTGATGGCCCAGGGCCAGAGCGAGGTGGGTCCCGCGGATGCAGACATCGGTGACCTTGCCTCGTGGTGCGGTCAGGCGTTCCACTTCGCGCGCTGGAGAGTCGAGGTCGCGCAGCTCCAGAAGGCCGCCTCGGACGGTCAAGAGGAGGTCGCCGTCTAGGGCGGCAGGCAGTGGATCGGGGGCCTGGGCATTTGGCGCCGGCGGCAGGCGCGGCACTTGGACGGCATCCGCTGCAGCGTCGTCTTCGGAGGGTGCGTCTGTCGAAAGGGGGGGGGCAGCGGGGGTCGGTGCGTCCCCCCCTGAGCTGGTGGTGACCGTGGCCTTGGGCGGGTTGGCCTGGACCCACCACACGCCGGCGCCGATGACCGCCAGGGGGATGGCCAGCCAGCCCCAGGATCGTCGCGGGGAGGCCTTCGGAGGGGTGGGGCGCGGTGGAGTGCGGGGGCGAGGAGGGTCGGCGATGGTGGGGTGGGGCCGAGTGGCTTGGGCGGGCGGTGTCGCCCGAGGGGGCGGATCTGGTGGCCCCAGCTCGGTCAGTGCTTTGGTGTTCAGCACCTTGCCGTCGTAGGCGCCTTGTGGTCCGGGCGGGAGTGCGTTCCACTGGCGTGCACGTGCCCAGGCGCGCAGGGTGGGTCCCTTGAGCTGTCGCAGGTGGTCGAAGCAGGCCACCTCCAGCTCGCCTGCGCTGGGACGCTGCTTGGGGTCCGAGGCGAGCATTCTGGCGAGGAGCACGCGGCTGCCCGGGTCGAGCGCTCGCTGTTCGGTCGCGGCGTCGAGGCGGAGAGTGATGAACTCGGCATGGACCGAGGCGTGGAAGGCCAGGCGAAACAGGTCGGACCGCTTCATGTCGCGGTACAGGCGCTCTCCGGTGAGCGCCTCGAAGAGAACGCAGCCGAGGGCATACACGTCGTCGGTTGGCTGGGGGATGTCCTCGGTGAGTCGCTCTGGCGAGAAGTAGCCCACCGTGCCGACCACGATGCCGGTGGAGGTACGCGCCTCGCGATCGATCTCGGGGGACCGTGCGATGCCGAAGTCGAGGAGCTTGACGCTGCCTTCGGGGGTGATGCGGAGGTTGGCGGGCTTGATGTCCCGGTGTACCAGCCGCATGGGTGTGGTGGCCTTCGGGGCGGGCGCGGACCACGCCGCATGCAGGGCGCTTGCGACCTCTCCAACCAGCTCCAGCGCCACCGTGGCGGGCAGCTGGGCGTCTTCGCGAAGCACCCGGTCGAGGTCGGCGCCTTCGATGTACTCGGTCACCAGCGCGAGGCGTCCCTCCAGCTCGATGAGGTCGAGCACTTGCACAATGGAGCGATGGTGGAGGGCGGCGAGGAGGTGGGCCTCGTCTCGAAGCCTGCGTACAGCAGTGGGAATATCGCGTGCTCGGTCGTTTAGGACCTTTACCGCGACCATGCGCTGGACCCCCGACGAGGTGTGCATGCACGCTCGATAGACCTCGCCGAAGCCGCCGCGGCCGAGGCACTCGATGAATTCAAAGCGGGAATCGGTGGCCATCGGGGGATTCCGGGGATGAGCAGACGCCAGGACTCTACCATCCCCGCCCAGGTGGCCGATGGGCGAGCTATCTTGGGCCCGACGGGCCAGGGCGAAAGCTCCCCAGACGTGAATGGTCTGTGCGGCTCGCCGATGTGCCCCAAACCACGAGCGAGCCTGCCATGCCCAGCCCAACCCTGCGCCTTCGCGGAGTCTCATCCGTTCTGATTGTGGTGTGCTGCGGTGTTGTCGGTCTCGCCTGTGACGATGAAGCAAGCGGTTCTGGCGAAAAGGCGAGCTGTGATGCCACCGTGTGGTTCCGCGACGTCGATGGGGATGGTTCAGGGGATGCCGACGGACCCTACGACGCCTGTGAGGCGCCCATCGGACATGTGGCCAACGCCGACGACTGCAACGACCAGGACCCCGAGGTTCGTCCGGGTGCGGCCGAGGCGTGCGATGGGGTCGACAACGACTGCAACGGCGCCATCGACGATGGTGCGGACGGCGGCGCGGCGACTTGGTTTGCCGACGTGGACAGCGATGGCTTCGGCGACCCAGAGTCCGCAACCGAGGCGTGCATTGAGCCCGACGGCTTCGTCGGAAACAGCGAAGACTGCAACGACGACGACCCGGGCATCCACCCCGACGCAGACGACCTCCCCCGAGATGGGGTCGACGGGGACTGCGATGGGGTTGACGCGGAGACCCTGTCGGAGCGCGCCCACGTCGGTGACCTCGCGCTGCTCGACGCCGGCAGCGTGGATGCATTCTGTGCCGACTACGATGCCGTGGTGGGCGATCTTCAGCTTGCGGGCCCAGCGCTGTCCGGCGAGCTCACCATCGACTGCCTGGTGGAGGTGTCCGGCGACCTGCTGGTGTCCACCGACTCGGTGAGCATGCTCTCGCTACCGGCGCTCTGGTGGGTGGGCGGTGAACTTCGGATGGCGGGCAACCCGTCTCTGGTCGACCTCGACATGGGTGGACTGCGGTTCGTAGATGGACCGCTGGTGATGCTCGACAACGCGCTGCTGGATGCTCCGGTCTTCGGCGCGCTCGGGGAGGTGGGCGCACTGCCGCGGGTGGACAGTGCCGTGCTGCCAGTGCTCACGGATGTGCACGGCGATGTGGCCCTGTCAGCGGGCCTGGCGGCCAACGCACTGGAGCGCGTGGACGGGGCGCTGTCGATTGCGGATGGCGCGCTGGAGGTGGTGAGCTTGCCGAGCCTCATCTCGGTCGGACCGCTGGAGCTTCGGTCGGTGCGAGCCACCACCGTGGCCCTGGATGCCCTCACCCGCGCGGATGCGGTCTCGGTGGAGCTGCCGGACCTTGGCGGCGCGCTGTCCTTGCCTGCGCTTGAGACAATCGACGGTGACTTCATCGTGGAGCAGGGACCTCACACCGTGTCGGCCGATGCGCTCACAGCGGTTGGCGGCATCTTGTCCCTCACCCACGACGGCATCGAGAACATCGCGCTCGACAGCCTGTCCACCGTCGGTGGTGACCTGCTGCTCGGGGGTCCCGACCTGTCCACCTCCACCCTGAGCGCAGTGGAGACCGTGGGGGGGGCACTGTCTTGGATGTGCCCGGGCTGTATTGAGTTCTCCGTGCCGGCCCTGCAGTCCATCGGTGGAGATGTTGCCCTCACCGGAGGCAGCGACACCACCAGCCTGCATCTCTCCGCCTTGGAGACCAGTGGGGGTGGCCTTGCGTTGGTGGACCTCGACAAGGTGCGTGACATCGACCTGTCCGCCTTGACGACGGTGGGTGGGCCCGTGCTCATCAGCGAGCTCGAGTGGGCGGAGTCCGTCGACCTTGCCGCCTTGGTCAATCCCCCAGCCGAGGTGGAGCTGCGGAGCCTGCCGGCCCTCACCACCGTCGACCTGTCCTCCCTTCGACTGGGCGGGGTGAGGGGAGAGCTGGTGGTGCTCGACAACCCACTCCTGGACTCCATCAATCTCGACGCACTCGCTTCGGAGGCGGGCACCATCCGCATCCAGGGCAACAGCTCGCTGACTTCCATCGACCTGTCCGGACTGCTGTTCGTGGGGCAGCTCACGGTGTCTGGGCCGCTCGACGAGCTGGACCTGTCTCAGCTGGGTCAGACCACCGGTGCATTGGATGTCTCGCTTGACACGGCCCACACCCTTGACCTCGGGCTGCTTCAACAGGTCGGGGGTGACTTCACGGTGGCGGGTCCCCTCGAGACCCTCGTTCTCAGCTCGCTGGAACTGGTCGGCGGCACGGCGTCCATCAACGCATCCGACCCCGCTTCCCTGGACCTCGGCGCACTGCGAGAGGTGCTCACCGACCTCACAATTCAGCTCAACCTCGCGGAGACGCTCGACGTCAGCTCCCTGGAGACCGTGGTGGGGACCGCCACCTTTCAGCACGGCACCGAGCTGCTGTCGCTGTCGCTGCCGGTGTTGGACAGCGTGAGCATCTTGACCGTGCGGAGCCTGGGCGGCCTGCAGACCCTGTCCGCGGGATCGCTTGTCGCCTCCAGCTCCGATGTCAATGTCGTGGAAAACACTGAACTGGAGACGCTCGATGGTCTCGATACCCTTGAGACTGTGGGCGGTTCACTGGCCATCGTCGGCAACCTTGCGCTCGACGACGTCAGCGCGTTGTCCGGGGTTACATCCATCGTGAACGACCTGCGCATCCAGGACAACGTCGAGCTGCTGACTGCTGATGCAGAGGCGCTTGCCTATGACGACATTGGTGCCGCGAATGTTGGCGGAGGTATTACCATCTCGGGCAATGCTCCCTGAGCTGCTCAGCTTGGTCCCCATTCGACCTCTGGAGGTCCCCGTGCTCCGCTTCGTACTCTCGGCTCTATCTCTCGGTCTGGCTGTTGCTTGCGCTCCCAGTCCAATGGATGATGATGGTGAAAAGGGTGCGGTGAGTCCAGGCGCAGACGCAGACGCAGACGCAGACACCGACACCGACACCGACACCGACACCGACACCGACACCGACGCAGACGCAGACGCAGACGCAGACACAGATGCAGACACAGATGCAGACACCGACGCAGACCTCGAGGAAGTCCCTGGCTCCGGAGAGATCGAGTACTGGTACGGCTTCTCCGATACGCCGGGCGAGCTGTACTGCGAGCTTGTCTGGACCGTGACGACCCACTTTGACGAAAACGATTGTGCCTCGTGTGACTTCGTGTTCGTCACCGACGGCACCCTCACCCCAGACTCATGGGGCGACTGCTACTGGTTTGATGGCGACGGGATGCGGTTTGGCGTGGCCGGCGCCGACACCAGCCGACCCACCATGTATGTCGACTATTACTATGACTGGTATCCAGTGTATTGGGCCTATACCGACTCCGTCGGCTTCAGCTACGAGTGGGGTTACGATGACTACCCCTATGAATACTATGGCGAGGCATACTACTGGAGCGGCGGCCAGTCCGTCGAGCTGACCTTTCCCACCTACGTCGAGTAGGCCGGAAGATAAGAGACTTCCTGTTCGTCTGGATCCTGGACCTTTGGGAGTTCTCAGAGCTCTGGGGTGCCGAGAACAGCGTATGGGTCAATCGCTTCGGGCACGCCGTCGTGGAGCCAGGAGGTCATAAAGTGGCCCATCTGCAGCTGTCCCTCTTCGCTGGTGGGCGTCTGCACATGGTAGGCCGGGCCCACTTCGCCGCTCCGAGTGACTCGGTCGAACTGGAAGAAGGCGTGGGTGGCCAGTCCGTCGTCTGAGTTGCCCGCCAACGGGCCGTCGGCAGTGTCGAGCAACGCCACATCTTCTGCGACGGGTGTGAGGTGGGGAAGGCCCATGGCCCGAGCCAGTGCGAAGCCCGATGTCTTTGGCACCACCTCGTCGTCGATGCCCACCTGAAGGAGGATGCTGGGGGCCGGGGCGTCGTCGAAGCGATCGCGAATCACATGGGCACCCCAGAGGCCCGAGTCGGCGGGGTCCACCACGTGCTGGGCGATGGGCACCAGTCGATCGAAGCGCTCTTTGGAGCCGATCAGGGCTGCGATGAGGTCCTCGAAGTCGGTGAGCGCCGCGGTGTCGGTGACGATGCTCATCAGCCGCGCTCCTCCCACACTGAACACTGCGCCCTCGATCTCTGGGCTCACCGCCAGCAGCTGGGAACCGAGGATTGCCCCGAGGCTCACGCCCAGGTATCCAATGCCGTCTCCGTCAAGCTCGAGATCGCCGTCGCCGTCGATGTCGCCGTGCTCTCGGATGAGCTTGAGCAGGCGCACCCGGTCGAGGTTGGTCTGGTCGAAGTTGCCCCGCAGCAGGCGGGGATTGATGGACAGCGTGGTGAGGTCGAGGCCCAGAAAGCCGAGTGCTGCGGCGTAGGAGTCCCCGGTACCATCGGCCGAGGGGTGGTCGCCATGGGCGACTGCTTCCATCGCTACGACTGCCACGCCCTCTTCAGCCATCAGGCGCGCGGCGATGTAGCCCTCTCCGCGGGTGCTGCTCAGGCCGTGTCCGTAGACCACCACCGGCCAGGGGCCCTCGCCCTCCTTGGGCAGCCACACGGTGACCGGGATGTCGTGTTCGGTGGGGGTGGTGTCCACGTCGATGAGACCGACTTCATTGCGACGGTCGAGAACGGTTGTGTGCACGGTACACTCGAGCACTACGCCCCGCTCAATGCAGCCGTCGAACGCGGTCCACTCTACCGGCTCCTCGTCGGCCACCGCCGCCAGCTCCAGGTAGGTACCGGTCTCGTTGTGGGTGGTGAAGACGGTGATGATCGAGACGTCGTCTGGACGCATACCGACCTGTTCAATGGCGGCCCGGTAGCGGCCTGCGGTCTCATCGGCATGGGGGTGGGCCGGGAGCGTGTCGCCGTAGAGAAGCTCCCGGGTGGTTGTGGTCGGGGAGATGCATCCGCCGTCATCTGCGGTGGCTTCGGTGGTGAGCACGAATGCGTGTGGGGTGCCGAGACGAAGCGGTCGCAAGGGCCAGAGTACGATGGTGGCGCCGTCTTCGAGCACGCGCGCCTCGAAGGGGACCCGCTCGGGAGTGTCATTGCCGAGGTCGAGCAGCTGCCAGCCGGGGTCGGTGACGCTCTCTTCAGCGGTCTGTGGCGCACTCGACACGGTGCCGCCGTCGAAGCGAAGGAGGATGCCGCCGAGGGTGCCGAAGCCGGAGCTGTCGTTGAGGCCGAGCAGCGCGTCCATCAGCAGATCGGGGGTGCTGGGGAGCCAGGCTGCTGTGGCGGCGGAGACCTCGATGCGACGGCCGGTGGGCGTGGAGCTGTCGGGCTTCTCGAGGAGACCGTCGGGAAACAAGTCAGCGTCGGTGGTGTCGGTGATGTCCCAGCGATGGGCGGTGGTGCCTTCGCAGTAGACAGGCGGAGCCATGAACTCGCCAGAATCATGCGTGCCAGGCTCTTTTGGCTCGGCACTGCAGGCCAATGCGAACAGTGGGAGAGCAAGGTGGGGGCGCGACATTGGGGCTCCGGGGCTCGGTCAGCGAGCCTGCATCATGGCGTCGATCTCGGCGGCCCGCTCGGAACCTGGCAGCGACCAGTCTTGGGTGTAGCCAAAGACGTTGGCCGCGGGGTTGCTGTCGTAGCGGTCGTTGACGACCTCGAAGTGGTGCAGTCCCACGAGTGCAGGGTGGGAGACCCCACAGGCGTGGGACAGGGCGAGGACCTCCTTGCGGAGTGCCACGAAGTAGTTGGCCAGGCGGGCGGCCTTGAGCGTGGGGTCGAGTCCGCGCATTAGCCACTTGTTCTGCGTGGCCACCCCGGCGGGACAGTGGCCGGTGTGACATCGCTGGGCCTGGATGCAGCCGATGGCCATCATGGCCTCCCGGGCAATCGACACCATGTCGCAGCCCAGACCGAAGGCAAACAGGGTCTGTTCGGGGAAGCCGAGGCGGCCCGCGCCCATGAAGACGATCTTCTGGTGGAGGTCGTGCTGGGCGAATGCGCGGTAGACCCGCGAGAATGCGATCTTGAATGGCAGCGCCACCCGGTCGGCGAACACGAGCGGGGCAGCACCGGTGCCGCCTTCTCCACCGTCGACAAACACGAAGTCGGGACCTCGCCCGGTCTCGGCCATATGGGCCGCCAGCTCGTCCCAGAAGACGTCTTCGCCAACGGCGCTCTTGATGCCGACTGGCAGGCCGGTCGCCTCGGCGATGCGCTCCACGAAGTCGACCAGGCCTGGCACGTCGGAAAACTCGGGGTGAAAGCTCGGGCTGAGACAGGCTTGACCCACGGGGATTCCCCGGATGGCGGCAATCTCGGGGGTGACCTTCGCCGCGGGAAGCACGCCACCCTTGCCGGGCTTGGCCCCTTGGCTGAGCTTGACCTCGATGGCTCGGACCGCGTAGCGCTCGCACTTCTTGCGCAGCTCGTCGAAGTCCACCCGGCCGCTGGGAAGGCGGGCGCCGAAGTAGCCTGTGCCCAGCTGCCAGATGAGCTCGCCGCCCTTGTCGTGGTGGGGGGAGATGCCGCCTTCACCGGTGTTGTGGAGTGCGCCAGCGATGTGGCAGCCTCGGTTGAGCGCCTCGATGGCCGCCGAGGACAGCGATCCGAAGCTCATCGCGGAAACATTGATAATGGAGCGGGGCCGAAAGGCCTTCTCGCGGTTGCGCCAGCCACCGAGAACCTTGGCGCACGGGACCATCGCGAGCGGATCTCCGCGATCACCGCCGTGGGTGTCCACCACTGCATCCTTGGGACGCCACGGGAAGACGGTATGCTTGATGATGAGGTGGTTGGGGCTGTTCTCGAGGTCCATGTCGGTGCCGAAGCCGAACAGGTTGTTCTGCTTCTTCGACGAGGCGTAGACCCAGCTGCGCTGGTCGCGAGAAAACGGCCGCTCTTCGTTGTTGTTGGTGACGATGTACTGCCGCAGCTCGGGGCCGATGCGCTCGAGCCAGTATCGGAAGTGGCCCACAACGGGGAAGTTGCGCAGGATGGCGTGCTTGCGTTGGGTGATGTCCCAGATCGCCGTGATGATGAGCACTGCAACGAGAAGCGCGATCCAGCCCATGTTTCCTCCGGGTGGGGTTCACCGGTGTGGGGGGTTGGACTAACCCCTGGGAGTCGACGGCGAGGGCTGCTCTCGGGCTAAGGCTGGGTTCACGGAGGTGAGTATGGGACCGCGAGCCGTTCATCGAGCACTCTGGGCGGCAGCAGCGCTTGGCCTGACCGGCTGCGAGAGCAAGTCGAGCTCTGGAGAAAGTGTCTGCCCAGAGGGTGTGATCGCCAAGGTTGGCGAAGCGGAGTGGTCCAGCTTGGAGGGTGCGCTCGGGGGCGCGACCGGCAGCAGCACCACGGAGATCAACCTGTGTCCGGGCACCTTCGAGGTGCGCACTCGCCTCGTGAAGCCGGGAGCGGGCTGGGACCGCATCGTGCTGCGCGGCCACGCCGACGGCACCGTTCTCGACGGCGGTGGTCTGGGCACCGTGCTCGACATGGAGGGCAACGGAATCGTGGAGCTCCGCGACCTCACCATTCAGAACGGCCGCGCAGACTCCGGCGGCGGTGGCTATCGCGGCCGTGGCTCCCAGCTGCTGATCCTCGGCCAAGTGGTCTTCCAGCACAACGAGGCGCCGGGTGCCGGCGGTGCGGTGCGGCTCTTCGACGACGAGGGCGGTGCGGTCACACTCGAAGATGCCGGTGAGGGGGGCTCTTCCTTCGTGGACAACCACGCGGGCGGAAGCGGTGGCGCGGTGTCCTTGGAGTCATCGGAGTGGGCCTCGTTTTCCCCGGGTGGCTGGACGTTTTCGGGCAATAGTGCGGGCGCTAACGGGGGCGCAGTATCTGTGGAGGCGGCGGGCTCGGTCGGCATGTTCGGCGACTTCAGCGCGGAGGGACACCAGGCGAGCGGAGCTGGAGGTGTGCTCTACATCGACACGCCGTCGGCTTCCGGCCTCATACTGGGTGGGCTCGTGGCCTCGTCCAATCGTGCGGGAGGCGCAGGCGGGGTCGTGCGTCTCGATGGCACCACCTCGGGTGACCTGTCGATCCAGTCCGCGAGTCTGGTCGGCAATGACGCCGAAGACGGCGGTGCGCTGTCCCTTGGGCCGGGCTGGACACTCCAAGCCGCGTCGACCGAGATGTCGGACAATAGTCCCAACGATCTGGCTTACAACGGCAGCTCCCACTCTGGGCCCGAGCTCGGCGACAATTTCGAGTGTTCGCCGGATGAGGGCTGCCAGCCAGCCCGCTGAGCTGGGCTCTCAGCGGTAGTGAATCGAGATGGCGGCGGCGCCGCGCCACATCCCCTCGGGGAGGTCCTCGGCGTAGAGACCCACGAAGTAGATGCCGGTACCGGGCGGCTCGAAGGTGAGGCTGGGCTCCAGGCCGGGCTCGGCCCAAGCCAGGGCTGTGCCTTTCTCGTCGGTGAGAATGAGGCGTGCGTCGGTGAACAGGCCGTCGGCGCAGGCATCGAGCTTGTACTCCATGCCGCCGAGCAGGTTCACCCGCCACAGGGCGACGTCCTCGCGACCCACGCGGGTGTCCGTCGCCCCGCGGAGCTGCCAGCCCTCGCTGTAGGTGGCATCGACCCGAGTGGCCAGACAGGTCTCGGCTTCGGCCGGCTGCCCGAAGGCTCGCTCCAGGTCCAGGCTCACGGGGAAGTCGGGCACTGCATTGCCCATGCTGCGGGTGGCTTGCTCCGCTCCGTCGACGAGGAAGGCTCCCTGTCCAAAGCCGACAATGCGCTGGCCATCAGCGAAGACCACCACGTCGTCGCCAAGCTGGAACTCGGCGGTCCCCTGAATGCCGAGGGTCACGCCCTCGACGGTGCCACCGGGTGCGACCACTTGGATGGTGTTGCCGACGCGGCCCGCGTACACATCGTCCACCTCTACAGTGACGACGGTCTCGATGAGGCCACCGGTGGTCCAGCGGCCCTCGGTCGCCACAACCTCTCCGCGCACCACGGACTCGGACTGCTCCATCATGTCGTCGACGTTGAGGTGCTTGGCGTAGGTAGTGCCGAAGGCGGCGGCGGGGATCAGCGTGGCCACCAAGCCAGCGATCGCGAGGCGGATGGGGGTGTTCGACATGTCCTCTCCGGGCCGCCCATGGAACGCATGCGGGTGGCCTCCCCTGGAACGACATTGGCCAACCAGAACTTGAGGGTGCAGCCCGAAAATTGCCGAGAGTCAGCTCCGGATCTCGTCGATGTGCTGTTCCCAGTGCAGGCCATCGAATTCGACCATTGGCAGGCTCGCTGCGATGCCGACATCGTCGAGGCAGCGGGCGTTCACCGACCACCCGTGTGGGTGGGAGCGGGGCACATAGAAGGGATGCATGCCACACGTGGTGCAGAACAGGTGCTGCGCGGTACGGGTGTTGAAGCGGTAGTCCGTGAGCTGATCGAGCCCCTGGTGGATCGTGAGCTGGTCGTGCTCGGCAATGAGGTGCAGGAAGCCCTTCTTGGAACAGATGGAGCAGTTGCACACGATGATCTCGGGCACCGGTATCCGAACGGTGAAGCGCACCGCGCCGCAGTGGCAGCCTCCTGCAGCCATCAACGGGTCCACAGGGAAGGAGGAGGGGACGGGAGACTTGGAAGACAACGAGACCTCCGGCGGAAGGGGGTTGAGGTCGGCTACCCTCTGTGTGGGTCCCACGGTCGGGGGACGTCTGGGAGACACGATGACGCGATGGGTGTGGGCGGCAGGACTAGTGTGGACTGCTGGCTGTGCTGTGGAGTCACCGAAAGACTCGAAGCACGCATCCATATCATGGAAACACGTGCCGAATGGTGTGCGCGCGCATCACGCCGGTCCCCGGCCAGGTGAGCTGGCGCTGCACGACGCAGGCGGTGGGCCCGTGCCGCAGTGGCGGTCCACCTCTCGTGGCCCGGCTGTGTCCTGGCAGGTTGGGGATGGCAGCCGCCGGATTGCTCAGGATGCCGCTGCACGGATCGACATTCGCGACTCCGGACGCTTTGTGCGTCTCACCGCAGACGATGGCAGGGCGTGGACCTATGGCCCGCTTGCTGCTTGGGATGTCCAGGGACACGCGGTGCCTGTGCACTTTGAGGCCGAGCCAGGTGGGTGGTTCATCGCGGTGCCCGAGGTGGACCACGGCCCCGTGCAGGTGGATCCCGTGCTGCGGACTGCGACCTTCTCGGCCGCCTTCACCGCGGATGCGGCCGCTGGAATCGGCGACATCGATGGCGATGGGTTCGACGACATTGCCGCAGGCGCAGTGGGGGGCACCACCTCGACGCCCGGTCGAGTGAAGGTTTGGACCGGCAGCACGACCGGTCCAGATCCGCTGGTCACCGCAGACCCCACGCCCGCCTCTGCCACTTGGCAGTACGGCCGAAGCGTTGCGGGCAATGGTGACCTGAACAACGACGGCTACGACGATCTCGTGGTGGGGGGTGACCATCGCGCCTGGGTTCACTACGGGGCGGCCACTGGGCTTGGCGGCGCCAATGACCGCCTCGACGACCCCTTCGGTAGCGCCAGCTCGTTTGGCTACAGCGTCGCCATCGCCGGAGACCTCGACGGGGACGGTGTCGACGACCTTGTCGTGGGCGACCCCGGCTGGAGCGGGAGTCAAGGCGCGGCCCATCGCTTTGGGGGGACCGCTGCTGGGGTGAGCAACACGGCCTCCGAGTCGCTGGTGGGGGACTCAGCCGGTGAGTGGTTTGGCGTGGCGGTTGCGGGTGCCGGCGACGTCAATGGCGATGGCTTCGGTGACCTAGTGGTGGGTGCCCACGCCTGGAACGGTATCGTCGGGCGGGTGTACCTCTTCGTGGGTGCGGCGTCGGGGCTGTCGAGCACGGCGGACACTACGCTGAGCGGCATTGATCCCCTGGACAACTTTGGCCGTGCCGTGGATGGTGCCGGAGATGTCAATATGGATGGCTACGACGATGTGGTCATCGGCGTCTTCAACGGGGCGGGGGCGTATGGCTCGGTGGTGGTGCACCACGGCTCGTCGACGGGTCTCGACC
>Ga0315322_10001430_pt1 | contig 18588 bp, 21 predicted proteins | sample M110021515metaG_FD_203461 | JGI IMG/M metagenome (GOLD analysis project Ga0315322, IMG submission 203461) | Ammonia-oxidizing marine archaeal communities from Monterey Bay, California, United States - M1 100m 21515 | ecosystem: Environmental > Aquatic > Marine > Intertidal zone | place: USA...
ACTCGAACCACCGACCTCACCCTTATCAGGGGTGCGCTCTAACCAAGCTGAGCTACAGACCCAATAAATTGGGAAAAGCGATTATAAACTAAACAATGACCTTGGGAAACTAACAAATAGATTAATCTAACTTGCCTTCTTCTCTAAGTTTTTGACGAATTTTTGTAGCGCTGATTTCGGTTACTGAACTATCAAAAACCTCCTCTTCAAATGTATATCCTACTCCTCGACCATAAGTAATATTTACAATATTTGGTACCAACATAATTTCATACTCATGGCCTCTTTTAAAGCCATCTTTTAAAAGGCCCACTTCAATATTCTTACAAACCTCATCCCAATCAAAAGGATTATCGTCTTGTCCGTCTCCTCCAGATGCTCCTTGAACGTCACGAACCTGAATTGCTACCTGACCAGTTTTTGCAATGCATCTATTAAATAAGGCTTGGTGCCCATCATGCCAAGGCTGCCATCTCCCCAACATCTGGACTGTTGGTTTTTTCCAATCAAACATTTTTTAAAATCTCCTTAGCTACATCATCATGGTTGTGCTCATTCCATTCTGTAATATGAAAATCAACACTGTCAGGATCTTGGAAAAGCTTATTAGTGTCTTCGTATCTTCCCTCTTTGATGGTATCCATCCAAATGACTATGTCCGCATCAAAGTTTTCTCGTGTTTCTTTGGTAGGACAGACAAAATCACATACAACATATCTTCCATGCAATTTTTCAAAATCTGCAAAAGTTTTCATTCTCATCGATTGTCTTTTTCTACCCTCATCTGAAAAATCCCAATCATTAGACATCTTCCTTACTTGATCAGCGTTATACCATGCAGCATTCAATAATGGCACTAATCTTTGGGTTAGATAAGTTTTGCCACTGCCTGGCAGGCCCATTACTAATATTTTCATATTTTTTAATTTCCCAATTGTGGTTTATTTCTTACAGACTCATAGAGGCTATAAAATAAATAAAACAAAGGCATTAATGTTGCATATTTTACTATAGTTGCTGCAATTAAAAACCATAAGGCTCCATCAGCCCCCATCATGCCTCCAATAAATCCAAAACCAAGCTGAATGCTAAGAAAAATTGCAGTAAGGGTAAATATCTTAGTTGCAACTTCATCCGTTACATTCCAGGATTCTCCAAGAGAATCCATCACGCCTTTATTTTCAAACATAACAAATAAAGGAAATAATCCAAGACGACCATATAAATAAAAACCTGGCAAAATTAACATTAAAAAACCTAGCCCATATGCACAAGAGTGCAAAATATTTGCCCAAAGCAGTGGGAAAAATTTCTTCAATCCCGCAAAAAGAGCTTGGTATGGGCTGATCAAGCGATCACTGGACAGTGAACGAAAAGCTGCCATGCAACCACCACTCAAAGCCACCGAAAAAATAAGAGAAGCAAGCACTAAAAAAAGCACTTGAGCAGATATTTCACCAATTGCCTCTAGAGCCGCAGTATCTGAACCTGATTGAATATCTAAAGAAGCTATGAGGTTTACCAAAGCGATTTCAAGCGTCATAACTGGGAGGCACAAGATAAACAAGTATCCAATGTTGCTTAAACAAAAACTAATAGAAGAAAAAAACTGTTGCATATTTATATACTCAATCCGAGATTATATTATTAAAACTAGAGGGTTATTTTTTTAAATTTTCTTTTTCCCACTTGATAAATGGCTGAAGTGCCAGAAGAGATGAGATGCTTTGTATCTATAATTTTCTTTTCATCAATTCTAACAGCACCCTGTTTAATCATTCTAATTGCCTCAGATGTACTGCTCGTCATCCCACAATCTTTCAAAAGATTAGCCAAGGGAATTGAGCTCTCTGATATAGCAAAAGATACCTCTTCTATATCATCTGGCATATTCTTTTTTTGGAACTGGTTAATAAAATTTGCTTCTGCAAGATTGGCTGATTGATCATCATGAAAACGAGCAATGAGCTCTTTAGCTAGTTCAATTTTAATATCCCTTGGATTCTTTCCTTTGGCTTGATCAGCTTTCAGCACATTAATCTCATCAGTAGATTTAAAGCTTAATAAATCAAACCACCTCCACATTAGCTCATCTGAGATAGACATGATTTTTCCAAACATCTCATTTGGTGCTTCATCAATACCCACATAGTTATCTAATGATTTAGACATTTTATTTTTTCCATCTAAGCCCTCAAGGATTGGAACTGTTATTACCACCTGAGGTTCTTGGCCATATGACCTTTGGAGCTCTCTGCCAACCAGGAGATTAAATTTTTGATCGGTACCGCCAAGTTCTATATCTGCTTTTAGGGCAATCGAATCATTTGCTTGAATTAATGGATACAAAAATTCATGAAGTGCGATAGTCTGATTAGACTTATATCTTTTATTAAAATCATCACGTTCAAGCATCCTTGCTAAGTTATACCGCGAAGCAAGTTTTATTATTCCCTCTGCGCCAAGCTTGTTGCTCCACTCAGAGTTAAACCTAACATCAGTAAGTTTTGGATCTAAGATTTTAAAAACTTGTTCTTTATATGACTTTGCATTTTCTTGTATCTTAGCTTCATCTAAGGCTGGCCTTGTTTTATTTTTTCCAGACGGATCACCAATCATCCCAGTAAAGTCACCGATTAAGAATACTACCTTATGTCCTAGTTGCTGAAAATGTCTAAGTTTGTTAATTAAAACAGTGTGTCCTAGATGTAAATCTGGAGCAGTAGGATCAAAGCCTGCTTTTACAATAAGCTGAGCCTTTGACTTGAGTTTGACGAGCATTTCATCTTCGCTAATTAACTCGTCTATTCCGCGCTTAATTAATTCAATATCTTTTTTCATGTACTATCATTTATTATAGTATTTATTGATAACAAAAAACCTAAAATTGAAATGAATGACCCTCAAAAACCACATTTTATTTTTTCTCCAAGAATTAAAGGTCTGCAAATACTAAATTCAAATGCTATTTTCCCTGTTGGTAAAATTTATTGCGTGGGTAGAAATTATGCAAAACATGCCGCTGAAATGAACACTTCGATAGATAAGGATGAGCCATTTTTTTTTAGCAAGCCTCCCCAATCGCTTAATCAGGGCAATAAAATTCCATTTCCTAAAAATACTAATGATCTTCAACATGAGGTTGAGCTAGCCGTTTGCCTTAAATTTGGAGCAGAAAATTTGAGCAAAGAAGATGCTATAAAATGTATTTATGGATATGCTGCATGTGTTGATCTAACTAAGAGAGATTTACAGCAGATCGCTAAAAATGAAGGGAAGCCTTGGAGCACTAGTAAAGGCTTCAGTAACTCAGCGCCCATCTCTCAAATTAATACAATGGAAGGACAGTTAATTGAAGGCGGATTAATTTCATTAGCTGTAAATGGAAAACAAAAACAAAAAAGCAACCTTGACCAGATGATCTGGAAAATTGATGAGATAATATGCTCCTTATCAAGGCATGTTGCGCTAGCTCCTGGAGATATAATTTTAACTGGAACGCCTGAAGGGGTTGGCCCGTTGATTAAGGGTGACGAAATAGAAATTAAGATTGAGAATGTCGGTGAGCATAAATTTAAACTGACATAACTACCATTATTAATAATGTTGCTAAAACTAAAATTTTTAATAGTTGGTGTTTGGAATACGTGTTTTGGATATGTTGTTTTTTTAGCCTTGGATGCGTTATTCGGCAGATTGATTATAGAAAAATTTTATCCCTATATGATTGCTCTTTTATTGTCGCAAGTTATAGGGATTCTGAATTCGTACTTAACTCATAAATTTTTTACATTTAATAAAAATCAACAAAGGATTTCGGTTGAAGAATTTTCTAGATTTACATCTGTTTATGTGGGGATAATTTTACTTGGATTAATTCTTGTTCCACTGTTGGTTGAAGTTTTTGAGTTTATGCCAAGAATAGCCGCTCTATTAATCATACCTCTGCAGGTAATAATCTCATTTAAAAGTCATAAAAATTATTCCTTCAAGACCTAGTATTTAATAGCCCAGCTTTTGACAAAATTTTTGTTAAATCTTCTATTGTCAAAGCCTCAGCTAACTCTTCTACTTCACTAGCCTTTCCGTTAGTAACTTCGTCTAATGAAGATAGGATTGAAAGATGTCCCAATGAATCCCACTCATCAATGGACTCGCTAGAAGAGGTTTCCTTAATAATATCTCGTTCAACATCAAGACTTTCTGCAATCAAAGTGAATAATTCATTTATATCTAACATAATTTCCTTTAATTTTTTGAAATATCATAATCTATAAGCTCTCGATAAGCGATATGTCCATTTTTTCGATCAGAAAAGTTAGGATTATAATACTCACAACCAGAAAAATGGTAATGAGTTACTTGACTATAACGAGTTAACGTTTCATCAAACACCTTAGAGCCTCCATGCAGCATCCCCGCTGACCAAATTAAGGTTTCTCCTCTTTTCATTGGAACATTTGTAATTTCTAAACCATTTATAGATACAAGATGACGAAGAAAATTCTCATAAATTTCATAATTACATTTTATATCTCTGCTTGTTTTGGGGATCTTAAGACCCAAGCTACTAAAATCAATGATTGGGAATTTATGGCTTTTTTTAACCATCTGTAATGGCCCTTGCTCTAGATTAATATCTTCTAAAGCAGTCCAGGCTGCAGCCAAAAACTTTTCTGGTATTGACCCAAAATGGATGTAATCTGAATGAACTGGCTGCTCTGTACCTCTAATAAAGTTAATTGTAGAAAAGGGTATTGGTTTTCTTTTATAGCAAAATTCAAGAAAGCTCATAACTAAATCATTCAGTGCTAGCTCTTTAGCTTCTGGTATGTCCTTCCATGCTTCAACCACTCTTGGGCTTTCGTTATAATGATAATACTTCGGATTTTTCTTGATATTTCCGGTTTCTACTAATTGATTAAATTTATTTTTTAAATTGTCTGTAAAAACTTCTTGGAGTTCTAAATCAATAATAGTGTAACCATTATGAAAGATTTCGATTGCCTTTTCCCAAAACAAGTCCTCCATATTTTCAGGGATGATGGCATCAGGAGATTTTGTTTTTGCTAGGACGCCAATTGTTTCACACCATGGCTCCTCAAACTGATTAGCAGTAATCTTAAGTGGCTTATTTAATTTGCTCATGTAGTTAAAATTTTAGTCTTTTATACCAAAATGCTCTATGAATTTTGAAGATTCTTTTAATCTATAACCCATCTTATTATAAAAATTTTTTTTAAGAAAAAAATTCTCTCTTGAGATCTCAAAATATGTAAAATTCTCATCCTTGCTAAGCTCTATGGCAATGCCCATTTTTTGATGAAGCCTGATTACTCTTGATGCTTTATTTTTGACCGCCATTTCAGGATTAATTTTAAGTTTTAATACTTCAAAGAAAATCTGATAAACGCAAAAAATTGTCTCTAAGATAATATTTGGCTGAAGGTTAGATGCACTAATAAGACTTTGATAATTTGAATTATCTTTATTTAGATCTGAAAAACGAAAGGCTCCAACACGTTGATAGTCTTTGTCTTCAATTATCACATAAGCTGATTTTTTCTCTTGAAATGCTTGAATGGAATTTTTAATAAATGCTATTTGATCGGTTATATTGTCTGAAATTGGATTCAAACCATATGCTCTGTCTGATTTTCTAAGTTTAAAGATAAACTCAGCATCAGATTCTTTGATATGTCTTGCTCTAAAGAAACGCCCTTCAAATAAATACATTTTATTATTTAAAGTCCGCCATCTAAATCAATATGAGCACCATTAATATAGTTAGATTCAATTAAACAATTAAATAATGGAATCAAATCCTCTGCTGTTCCAGTTCTTTTTGAGGGAATTTGCTTGATTAGCTGCTTTCTTTTGTTTTCCGGTATGCTTTTCCACAATGGAGAGTCAAAATATCCTAGATTAATTACATTGGAGGTTACGTTAAATTTTGCATATTCTTTTGATAGGGAATTTGAGAGACCTATTAATGATGATTTGGAAATTGCATATGGTGATATGCCAACATCGCCCTTTATGCCTCTGGTTGAGGATAGCATTATTATTCGCCCCCATTTAGCTTCAATCATATGTTGAACTATTAAAAGTAATGGCCCAATACTTGTCATTAAATTTGCATTATTTACCCTTGTAAAAGCCTTGATATCTTGATTAATAAACAACCCATCTATGGTTAGGGTGCTAAAATTAATAAAAACTAACTTATCTTTCTTGTTTATAAAAGATAATAAATTTTCATACTGATTTTTATCATAATCGACCAAAATAGAAGAAATATTAGAATGATTCTTGAAAATATTATGATCTTTCTCAGATCTAATAAGAGCAAAAATTTCAATATCCTTGCCAAGTAGATTTATAAATTCTTGAGCTAAATGTGAGGTAGCGCCTGCAACTATAATTTTCATATTTCTATGATACATGTTGCCCAGGATAGTCCTACACCAAAGCCAGATAAAAGTATCTTCTGACCAGTATGCAAATCATTATTTTTTTGAAGGGCTTCCAATAAAAAAGGTATTGTACATGAGACAGTATTGCCTATTTTATCTATATTTCTTGGCATTTTTTTTGTTGGGATATTTAATTTTTTTTGTAAAGAGTCTAGTACCATTCCACTAGCTTGATGGAATAAAAATAAATCGACATCATCGACATTTAACTTTGCAGCAGATAAAACTTTATTGACGCTACTAATTACCTTGCTCATCGTAAATAAATATACAGCTGATCCATCCATATAAATCTCTTGATTTAGCATGTCTGCATTTTTTTCTAAAATAAGTTTATCAGCGCCCGTCCCATCTGTTCCCAGATCAGAAGATAAGATTTTTATAGATTTATTGTTGCTGAAAGATACTGCAATTGCAGCATCTGAAAATAATAGATAGGCTGAATTTTTGGGTTCAGTTAGAAATTTGTTATATGAATCAGCGCAGATTATTACTGGATTGTTACAAATTTCTCTAGCCATCATTGATTCTAAAACAATTAATGCATAAACAAACCCAGAACACCCCAGATTAATATCAAATGAGCCTATATTATTTTTTAAATTACTGCCCTCAATAAAAGCAGACATGTGAGGAAAAAAATTAGGAGATGTCTGTGTTACCCCAATCAAAAAATCTGGAGAAATTTGTTGTTTGCTACAAAGTTTTGAAAATGCTGAAATGGCTAAGCTTTTAACATCTTCTGCTTCTGAGCATATATACCTTGAATCAATACCAAGTTTATTCAGCAATTCAATATTTTTATCTATACTCTTGGTTCCAGAATCTAAAATTTTTGAATTACTTATCTCAATTGAGCCTAGACTATGTGCGATATTTTCTAATTTCATTTTAAACTGGCAACATATATTTCAGTAAAGCATATTACTTTTCCAAATTTAAAATCAAAAGAAATATTTCCCTCCGCCCTCTCTTTATCAAGTAATTTTTTATGTGGCATCATACTTTCCGGCAAAAACCATTCTTTTCTTTTAAATAACTGGACATTTCCATAAATCTCTTCTGCTAAATTAATTATTTTACTTTTCTTGCTTAGAGATATTATTGGAAAAATCAATTTTCCATTTTTTTTTAAAAAATTTGGAGCTTCTTTTATAACCCCATTAACTAATCGTGTTCCACATGAGCCAGATTCACATGGCACATTTTTAAACCAAGGACTTTTCTCAGCAATTAGCTTAGAGACTCCAGAAACATCGTCAATAATTAGATCAAATAATTCTGAGTTCCATGGCTCGAAAAGAGATCCTTGTCTAAAATCTACATCTACATTAAATTTATCAAGGCCTTTTTGAACAGCATGTAATGCATTTGGATCTAGATCAGAGCATGAAATGCTCTTCAAACCAATTTTCTTAGAAAGTTCTAATCCTACATAACCGGAGCCACAGCCTAAATCTAATACCTCAAAATGTGGATTCGCTATAGCTGCAGCACACTCAAGTAACATTGATGAGGTAAGGTTAGGTTTAAAAGTATTCATCAACTTGAAAAATTACTCTAAAGTTTTATTTTTCATCTCCAAATTGTTTTTTTGACATAACTAATGTTAAAGGTCTTCGTTTTGTATTCTCATATGTACGCCATGCATAAGTGCCTATGATTCCTATGCCAAATAAATTTAAGCCCCCAAAAAATATTATCGCTAAAATAGTTGGCGCATAGCCAGGGACATTAATATTTCCTGATATAGAGGCATATAAAATACTTAAGCCTAAAGTTATCGAAATTATTATTCCAGCTATCCCAGTCCAAGTTAATAATATAATTGGGCTATTTGAAAAAGAGAATATACTATCCCGCAAGTAATTAACTTTCTTGGAGAATGTCCATGAGGATCTTCCAATTGATCTTTTTTGTCTATCGTAAAGTACTGACTCTCTTCTATATCCAAGCCAAAATATTATTGCCATAAGGGATGAATGAGACTCCTCCAACTTTAATATTTGCTCTTTAAACTTATTATTACAACCAAAAACATCTACGCCTCCATTTGGCATTTCGGAAAAAATAAATTTTCTATATAAGAACCAAAATATATTAGAAGCTAGTTTTGTAAAAACGGGGTCAGCCCTTGAATTTCTCTCGCCATAAATTACGTCGCAACCTCCCTTAGAAAGTTTTAAAAAAAAAGTTTCAATCAGATCAATTGGCTCTTGGAGATCTGCTGCCATTACTGCAAATTGATTGCCTCGAGCTTCTTGAAGGCCAGCCCTAATAGCTGACATAGCACCAAAATTTTTAGAGAGACTTACCAACTGCGCTTTAAAATTAGTTTTAACTAGAAGCTTATTTAGAACATCAAAGCTTTGATCTGGGCTTCCATCTACAACAAAAACTACCTCTAAACCCAGAATTTTTGTATTTAATGTTGATAAAGCTTCAAGCAGATTGGGGATCTCTGCTTCATTTTTATAAACAGGAATTATTAAAGAATTCATAATCATAATCAGATTATAGTTGATTTATTACTCAATGATCCTCTCAAAAAACCATGTCATCCCACATCCTTCTCTGTAACAATTATCAACGAGTTTGCTCTTTATCAATATCGAACTCTGATTTAGTTTATTTTTTTGAAAAAAGGCCTCTATTTCTTCTTTAAATACATCTTGTTTTTTTTGTCCTGAGATACCAAAAATCTTACATTCAGGGTTATTCATCATGATCTTATTTATATTAGTAAGAACAAAATCATAGTCCCTAATGGGTCTTTGAAAATCGGGCGAATAATGATTGCTTGCAAATTTATATGTCTCTTGCATATTCTGATTTAATTTTTTGTGCGTTGTGTTATTGAAAAATATTGGCGCATTTTTACAATCCAAAGTATGACTATCTTGAATGATTGCCTGAAAATTTGATTGTGGTAGCAAAGCCCTTGGACCATATAAAAATAGAACAGATATTAGGCAGGATGCCAATGTTAAAAATTTTACATCTTGACTTAATTGATCACCCAAGATTACGAGAGAAAAACAAAATAAAGGAAAGAAAGACATAAAATATGTTGCTTGAAAAATGGGTTGTCTTAACATGGAAAAGACAAGGATTATTAATGCTGAGATAAGAATAGGCATTAAAACAATTAAGAATCTTTTAAGATTTAAATCTATCTTTTTAAGATTCTTTATAAAAATCAACATTCCAAGAAAAGAGGCAGGGATCATGAATCCAATTAAATTTCTTAAACGCCTCCAAGAGAGATCTACATGGAAAGTTTGATTTCCATCTGCAAACTTTATTGAATATGTTAATAAAAAAAGAATTGGCACTAGAAACGCTAATAAGTAGATTATCTTTTTAAGAACCCTTGATTCATTAAAAAATAATATAAAAAAAACTGAACATACAAAAAGACCAGAAAATGGATGCCAGATTGATAAGAATATTCCTGAAATGATAGCTAAAACAAAGCTAGAATCGTCGTCGAAAATAATTGATTTAACAAAACATGCAGAAAAAAGAACGGAAATCCCCATGATCATGCCATAGGCTCCTATTTCTAAAAAATTTCTAATAAAGTGCTCTGATGAAAGCAAGATCATAATAAAAATAATAATCTGGGATAAAGATAGATAGGCTCTCAAAATATACATGCCAGCCAACATAAAAAATATTGAAATTATATTTCCGTACACCAGAAATTCTGGCGATGGTCCACCAGTAAGATCTGATAAAGCTTTAAAAAAAATAATTTTTGTTGGATAGTTGGGATCACCTAAAGTCCCTGGATAAAATAAATCAGCATATGAAAAATTAAGCTTATGCAAAGTCCAAAGCTCATCTCCCCATAAGGAAATAGAATTTAAATTAAATAGATAATAAAAAATTATGAAGCCTAATAATGAAAATCCTAACAAAAATATTTTATTTGACGTCATGAGTTAATTCTATTTGAGGTAAAGCTCTTTTTATTACAAACCTTGATCCAGTAGCACTTAGGTGAGCTTGATCAATTTGACTTAAGTCATCATTGCTGGGGGAATTATCAATTCTAAACCTGCACCCATCTTCATTGCATAGCAAGTCAATTATTGAGATATATATAACTTTAGGATTAGAGGCGAACCTCTCTTTGAGAATTTTATCTTCATTAAAAACTTTTGCATCTAATCCAATAAAAGAGTTGTTTAATAATGATTGATTATGAAGCTCATGATAAGCAACTAAATTAGGGAGAGGCTGCACCCAACGGGGAGTAGGCCCAAAAATAATAATTTTATTAATGCCGTAATCATTTAAAAATAATGATATCTCTTCCCAATCAGTTTGCATGTGATTTTTTTCCTGAGCAAAAATAATTGCTCTCAAATCAACCTCTTCAATTACTTTGAGAGAAAATGCATTACTTCTGTTACAACTACTTCGATGGTTTGTATAAATTATTTTCTCAATTTCTGGCAAGCAACTTGAAGTAGCAACTTGAAGAAAATTGTAATTATTGCCTAAATTATACCTTAAGCCAGGTCCCAAGGCTTGGGCATGAGAATCGCCCCAAATAAGAATATTGTCTTTTTTTAAACTCTCTTCATAACAACTAGGGCTAATTTCAGGCCCTGATTCATAAAAATTACACTCTTCTTGATACTCAAGAATAGAATTTTCTTTACCTTGATAATTTTTTAGGAAATTGATACTTTCTGGGCTATATTTTTGATTTTCAAAACCTTTAGAATGAATTCCTAAATATCCAAAAATTAGGATTCCTGATAATAATGATGATAAAAATAAAATTAATTGTTTTTTACTCTTTTTATTTCTATCCCTAAATGGTTGCTCAACAAAATGCCAACTTAAATAAGCAAATATGAAACTAGATAAACAAATTAATAATAAAAATTCTTGCTTCAATAAACTTAACGAGCTCAATCTTGCAAATGCAAGAAGTGGTTGATGCCATAGATATGCGCTATAAGAAATTAAGCCAATTGATACTAATGCTTTAGATCCTAGAAGTTTACCAGTAATAGTATTTTGATTTGCAAAACAAATTATTAATAAAGTGCCAATGATTGGGGTTAAAGTATAGAAACTAGGAAATGGAGTGTGAGAATTATATACAATAATGGAAAAGGAGATTAGAAATAAACCTAGAGAATCTAACTGAAAATTATTGATACGAGAAATAAAATTAAATTTTTGCATATATATTGCTAATAAAGACCCTGAAAGAAGTTCCCAAGAGCGCATAGGTGTTAAGTAAAAATTAGCTACTGGAGATCTAGAGGAAAAGAATTCAGCAGATCCCAAGCCCATTAAGACAAGAAAAAATATTATCAAAAAAAGGGTTAGTTTTCCAAATCTCCAAAATATTAATATAAATAACGGAAAGAAAAGATAAAACTGCTCTTCTACTGCAAGACTCCATGTATGAAGCAATGGTTTTAGTTCTGCAGCAGCAGAAAAATAATTACTTTCTGTCCAAAACAAAATATTTGAAAGGAATAATGAAACAGCTATGAGGCTCTCAGAGAAGTCTTCAAGTTGATTGGGGAGCATCAAAAAATAAGCTGGTGGAATACAAAAAAACATCACCAAAAATAATGCTGGAAGAATCCTTCTAGCTCGTCTTTCATAAAAATCTATAAGACTAAAATTTGCGTTTTCTTTTTTTGAAAGAATCAATCCAGCAATCAAATATCCACTTATAACAAAAAAAACATCTACACCGACAAAACCCCCCTCAAAATTATTGATCCCAGCATGAAACAATATTACTGGTATTACAGCCAAGGCTCTTAAGCCGTCTATTTCTCTTCTATAAATCAAATTAAGTTCCAGAATCTAATGTTTTGACTGAATTTTAATAAAACAATCAAACGTATTTAATATCAGCTTCTATTTATTCTATTAAACTACAAATTACTTATAATTATAGATCAATATGTATCTTCTAATTTTTATCAGTTTTAAAGAAATTTTAATTAGCCTATTTAAATGAGTTTTTTTTTAAGAAAAATTATTTTTCCTTTATCTACTTTATTAGTCATTCTAGTTATCTTTGAAACTGGGGTTGAGCTCGAAGAAAAAATTCCAGAAGTCATAGAAGAAAAAAATATTTCATTCAATCTATTGCCCCCACCAACCCCAACAAAGGATCTACATACGGTTAGTGATGGAGAAAATTTGTCGATTATTTTTGAAAAGTATAAAGTTCCATTAAACACTTCATTTAAAATTTATAAGCAAGACATTTCTGGAGAAATTAAGAATATCAAACCTGGTGATAGTTTGGAATTTGAATTTTTTGAAGACGAACTTAAAAGCATATTAATTAGAAAAAAATCATATATGCAATTTCTTATTTCCCTTGATGGCGGCATTTCAATAAAAAGAATTAAAGGGGCGCCAGAGCTAATTAACTTTTTTAAATCTGGAGTTATTGATTCATCTTTTTATATATCAGGATTAAATGAAAATATTCCAGAAAGTATAATTATGGATTTAGCATATATTTTTGGATGGGACATTGATTTTGTTTTTGATATTAGAGCCGGGGATAAATATAAAATACTTTTTGAAATACCATTTATAAATGGAGAGCAAATAGAAAATGGAAGTATTCTATATGCAGAGTTTTATAATAAAAACACTCGATACACTGCAATAAGACACAAAGGGAAAAATAAGAAATGGGAATATTTTGATGAGTACGGTGGCAGTCTGGAAAAAGCTTTTTTACGAGCTCCGCTTGATTTTGCATATGTAAGCTCACATTTCAATCCAAATAGAAGACATCCAATTCTAAATAAAATCAGAGCCCACAATGGAGTTGATTATTCTGCTAAAAGGGGGACTCCGATTCGCGCAACTGGCGAGGGTGTCATTCAATCAATTGGTTGGAAGAGTGGCTATGGAAGAACAATAGTGATTCGTCACGGAGGTGAAATAACAACTTTATATGCTCATATGGAAAAGTATCATCCGAGCATCTCTAAGGGAATAAAAATTTTTCAAGGTCAGACCATAGGTTATGTTGGAGACTCAGGCTTAGCAACTGCCCCCCACCTACATTACGAATTTAGAATCGGCGAAAAAAGAACAGATCCATTGAAGGTAGCTTTACCTTCGGCTACCCCAATAGATGAATCTCAAATGAATGAATTTAAAGTATTCAGAAATAATTACATAGAAATTACAGATCAGTTATTATCTAAAGATCCTAATGAGAACCTCTTCAGATAAAATTTTTATAGGCACCATGAGTGGCACCAGCCACGATGGAATTGACATATGTGCTATAAAATTTTCTGGACAAACTAGTTTATTAAAATTTAGTTCTTTTAAATACCCCCTAGACTTGCAGCAAGAGATATCCAAAGTAATTCAGCAACAAGAGTTAAGTCTTGGTAAGTATTTTGAGCTGAATAATAAAATTGGGGTTGCTTTTAGCAAATCAATAAATAGATTTCTAGCCCAAAGTAAAATAAATAAAAACAATGTTACTGGGATTGGTTTGTCAGGACAAACATTATTCCATAAACCAAAAGGCAAATATCCATTCTCTATTCAAGCTGGTGACCCAAAAATAGTATCAACTGAATGCGAAATAGATGTGGTAAGTGATTTTAGAAATGATCACATTAAACTTGGTGGAGAAGGCGCGCCACTTGTACCAGAATTTCATCAAAAAATATTTTCAAAAAAAAATATCCCTCTGATTGTATTAAATATTGGTGGGATTTCAAACTTTACCTACTTAGATGGAAAGCATAATTTCTTTGGTTCTGATTGTGGGCCCGGCAATGCGCTCATGGATATTTACTGTCAAAGCTTTCTGAATCGTCCCTTCGATAGACAAGGTGAGCATGCAAAAAATGGGGCAATTCATATCCCCTCACTAAATAAAATGTTAAGCCATCCATTTTTTAGAAGGCGACATCCAAAATCTACAGGTAAAGAAATATTTAATATAAGGTTTATTCCTAAGCAGCTTTTAAAAAGACCTTCTTACGATGTATTGGCTACCCTGACCGAACTCACTGCCATCTGTATTGCAAAATCTTTGAGCTCACAAAAGAAATTTCCCCATCAAGTCATTGTTTGTGGAGGCGGTTTGAGAAATACATTCTTGATAAGTTCAATTGAAAGACATATAAATATGAACCTCATTTCAAGCAATGAATATGGTTTTGATCCTCAGGCTATTGAAGCCATGGCATTTGGATGGATGGCAAGGCAAAGACTTTGCAAAAATACTCTAATCGTAAAAAAGAATAAAGGTTTGCTTGGAGTTCTGACTAAATCTAAATAGTAAATGACTCACCACACCCACAAGTGGTCTTTGCATTTGGGTTGGTAACCAAAAATCTTGAACCAGATAAGTCCTCTACATAATCTAAAGTCGAGCCATAAAGGTATGGATATGAAAGAGAGTCTAATAAGATGGTAAATCCATCAAAATGAACAACATCATCATCCCCTTCAGGGCTATCATCAAACTTAAAACCATATTGAAAGCCTGAACACCCTCCACCAGTTACATAAACCCTAAAATAATTAGATTTATGGCTTGGCAAAAGATCTTGAATGCGCTTAACTGCATTGCCACTTAGGTTGATTGATGTCATTTCAGAGTTCATTTAATACTTAGTTTATAGGATTAAAAATATATTCAACAATACTTAAGCTAAAATATTTTTCTATCAGGGCTATAGAAGCGCTAAGATATAACTTAAATGAGCCTATATCTAGTTTTTAAAGTCCTGCATATTCTATTCATGGTTTCATGGTTTGCTGGCATTTTTTACTTGCCGCGCCTATTTGTTTATCACGTTGAGAGTGACGATCAGAATACAAAAGATCAATTGGCAATAATGCAAACAAACTTAATTAGATTTATTACTCCCTTGGGCTTATTAGCATTATTTTTTGGTTTAATGATGGGCCTTCTTGGGTCTGACTGGATTGGGTTTTTTTCACAAAATTGGATTATTGCTAAGATTCTTATAGTGTTGGTTTTGATTTTCTATCAAATTTTCTGTTGGAAGATTCTTAAAGATCTTAGTTCGAATTCCCACAATTGGAATGGCTTTAAGTTAAGAATTTTTAATGAAATACCGGTCTTACTTTTGCTGGCTGGGATTATTGCTGCTGTCTATAAGTTTTAAAATCCTACTTTTTTAATAAAAATACTATAAAGAAATTTGTTATAATTCAGCATTGCTATGCATAGCTATCTATAAATAATTAATTACTAAACATCTTTGAACAGAAAAAATTCAGAATCACTTTTTGAGCAAGCTCAATCACTTATGCCAGGGGGTGTAAATTCTCCGGTCAGAGCATTTAAAAATGTTAACGGTACGCCTATTTTTTTTAAATCAGCAAAAGGCCCCATCTTAATTGATGAAGATGAAAATGAATACGTAGATTTCATTGGCTCATGGGGACCCATGATTCTTGGTCACTCAAATCCAATTATTTTAGAAGCCATTAAAGCTCAACTTGAGCTTGGAACAAGTTATGGCGCTCCTACAAGTTTAGAAAATAAACTTGCAAGCATAATTAAAAGTCAGGTTCCCTCAATGGAGAAATTACGAATGGTGAATTCTGGAACTGAGGCAACAATGAGTTGTATTAGGCTTGCCAGGGGTTATACAGGTAAGAATAAAATTATTAAATTCACTGGTTGTTATCATGGGCATGTTGATTCATTGTTGGTTAAAGCAGGTTCTGGTGTCTCTACTTTCGGCTTGCCAGATTCCCCTGGAATACCAAAAGAACTGGCGGCACTAACATATAGCTGTCCTTATAATAATATTGAAGCTTTATCAGATGTTATTAATGAAATTGGTGGTGATCTTGCGGCAATAATTGTCGAGCCTATAGCTGGCAATATGGGATTTATTCCAGGAGAGCCTCAATTCCTAAATGCTTTACGAGAGTTATGCGATAAAAATGATACTCTTCTTATATTTGATGAGGTCATGTCAGGTTTTCGAGTGGGACTTGGAGGAGCTCAAGCTATTTACCAGATTCAGCCTGACTTAACCGCTCTTGGGAAAGTTATAGGGGGTGGACTGCCTGTCGGAGCTTTTGGAGGCAAACAAAATATTATGGATCAGCTCGCTCCATTGGGTCCTATATATCAGGCAGGGACATTATCTGGAAATCCGTTGGCAATGAGTGCTGGCATTGCATTGATAGAAACTTTGATCCAAAAAAATCCATTTGATGAATTGGAAAAAGCCTCTTCAGAGTTAATGATTCATACAAAAAATCTTATGTATGAAAAAGGCATACCATTTTCAACCTCTTCTATCGGTGGCATGTTTGGTTTTTTCTTTACCGAGAATTTACCAAAGAATTTTGAAGATGTAGTAAAGAGTGATGATGAAATATTTAAAAAGTTTTTTTATTCAGCATTAAACCGTGGTATATACTTTGCTCCATCAAAATATGAAGCAGGATTTATATCATCAACTCACGATCAATCTATACTGGACCTAACTAAAAGCAAGATTGAAGAAGCAATTAAGGAATTATAAAAATGAAGAATGATATTAGTGCAATTGGAAATGCTCTTGTAGATACTGTTTTTAAAGTGGAGCATAGTCTTATTTCTGAGCTTGGTCTAGAAATTGATCAAATGACACTTTCGAGTGCCGAGGAACATGCTCCAATAATAAAAAGACTTATTGCCTCTGGAGCCGATACTGTATCTGACTGCGGAGGATCTGCTACTAATAGCCTTGTTGCTGCAGCCAGCTTTGGCGCTAAGTGTTTTCATATTTGCAAAGTATCTGATGATCAAGATGGAATAAGATATCTTAAAAGTTTAAAAGAAGCTGGCGTTGATCACAAAGGAAATACAGCTTCGGCAAACTCTTTTCCAACTGGAAAGTGTCTCATTCTTGTTACTCCAGATGCTAAAAGAACAATGACTACCGCATTAAATATTAGTTCGCTGATGGATGAAAGTGATCTTGATCTAGACCAAATTGCAAATTCAAAAATTTTCTATATAGAAGGATATATGGTGACAAGCGAGGAAAATTATAAAGTAACTTTGAAGGCTCTTGAGCACTTAAAGAACTTCCCGGATGTAAAGATAGCTCTCTCATTATCTGATCCTGGAATTGTCATGGGATTTAAAGATAAATTTAATCATATAGAATCTTTTGGCTTGGACTTCATTTTTGGAAATGATGATGAGGCGATGGCCTTTACAGATACAGAAAATACTGAAGAGGCATTCATCAAACTTCAACAAAAGTCTTATGCCTCAATAATTACAATGGGAGAAGCAGGCAGCGTTGTGGTTACTAAAAATGAAATTATCAATAGTCCAAATGTTAACATCGACCCAGTTGATACTAATGGTGCTGGAGATATGTTTGCAGGAAGTTTTTTGTATGCCTTACTTCAGAATCATGATTTAGGGTCATGCGCTGAATTTGCAAATTATGGAGCATCAAAGGTTGTAGAGACATTTGGGCCCAGGCTAACTCAAGAAGGATATCGCGAAGTATTAAATAATTATAAAAAAAGCTAGCTTATTGCCCCGCTTTCTGATAATTTCATGCGCCTAAAAACTTTTATTTATTAAAATATGCCAAAAAAAGCAGATACAAAGAAATCTACTGCTAAAAAAACAGCTACTAAGAAAACTCAAGCGAAGAACACTCTAGTGAAGAAAACTCAAGCGAAGAAAACTCTAGTGAAGAAAACTCCAGCAAAAAAAGTTGCAGTTAAAAAAGCTCTGACAAAAAAAACAAGTGCTAAAAAAAGAACTACGCCAATATCTTCATATAAAGGTCGTAAAGGTGAAAAATATATGAGTGCTGCAATGAAAAAACACTTTAATGCTGTTTTGATTGAGTGGCGAGAGCACTTACGAGAAGAAATGCAAAAAACTTTTGATCATCTTAAAAATAAAGGTGAGTCATATGCAGACCCCATTGATAGGGCTTCACAAGAAGAGGAATTTGCCTTTGAGCTAAGAACAAGAGACAGAGAAAGAAAGCTAATAAATAAAATTGCAGGCTCCCTTGAACAAATCAAACATGATGACTACGGATACTGTTATGCTTGTGGAATTGAAATA
>Ga0315322_10001432_pt1 | contig 18586 bp, 13 predicted proteins | sample M110021515metaG_FD_203461 | JGI IMG/M metagenome (GOLD analysis project Ga0315322, IMG submission 203461) | Ammonia-oxidizing marine archaeal communities from Monterey Bay, California, United States - M1 100m 21515 | ecosystem: Environmental > Aquatic > Marine > Intertidal zone | place: USA...
TTGATTCCAAGCATGTCAAAGCTGCGAGATGCACCAACAATCGCACCAATCATGTTGTTAAGCGCATTTCCAGTTTTTGCGATAACTTGACCGCCTTTATCGGCCATGCCACCAACCGTGAACTTTCTTTGTATGCCCCCAGTCATTCCTTCAGAAGCACTGGAATTTGAGTTTGCAACACCAGCGTATAAAAGAGAGGCTATTGCCGCTGGAACCGCCGTAACTACAGCAGCAGTGCTTCCAAGCACACCACCACCAGCAGCAGCAGCACCACCAGCAGCACCACCAGCAGCAGCACCACCACCAGCAGCAGCAGCACCGCCACCGCCAGCCGCAGCCGCACCACCACCACCAGCCAAACCAGCAGCAATCTGCCCACCAACCCTTGCCCCAGTAGCAGTTGTAATCATTCGGGTCACAGCGCTGTCACTTAACTTGCGACCTGCGACATTTCCAGTCGCCCCGCCTAATACTTGACCTACCGCTCGACCTGAGATTCCAGATCGCATTGCAGTGCCAGCCATGTCTTGGCCTGCTGACATCATGCCACGCACACCTCCACTAGAGTAACCACTGCCTAGCTGCCTTCCGATATTCATGCCACCGCTAAGAAGATCTTTGCCGCCCGAGGCAATCCTCCCTTTGGCGTTCCACAGCGTTCTGCCAATAATGTTTGTAGCAAGCATCTTTGAAAGGGTTTTGCCTACCGTTGTCTGAGCTAGTTTGTCAGCGGCAGCAGATCCTGCGCTAGTCGCTGTGCTTGCAGCCGAAGACGCAGCAACCTGCCCCCCCATAGAAGAAGCTCCGCGTAGAGCGCCAGACAGGCCTCTTGCCGCCTGCAATTCATAGCCTCGCGACAGACCTGCTGATCTCATGTCAGAATGGTGACCAAGAAGCCCTCCGAGCGCGTTGTTGACGCCTCCCATCTTGCCCATTACGCCTTTTGCACCTTTCATGAGGTCCATTGCGCCTTGGATCTTCATGATGGTCCGAAGTAACTTCTCCATGTTGTCCGATTCACTGCCGGAAAACAAAGCAACGCCTCTTGCAAACTTCGCCATGCTTGAACCGGCATCAAGGCTTGCGCTTCCCAAATCTTTCAAAGCAGACGAGTAGGATCGAGCATCTTGCGCTGCTCTATGGTGCGTATCTCTTTCGCGAGAATGACGGCGTTCACTAAGCTGTGATACTTGCCTGTCGTAATCTTTCTGTCGCTGATACATCTCTCCGATGATGGTTCGTTGCTGTTCAAACAGCTTTTTCATTCCCGTCAACTGACTTTGATATTGACGATCAATAGCCTCCATCGACTTTCGTGCAGTATCTTCTACGTCCTTGAGTTTTACTTTGTTGTGCTTTACAGACTCTTCAGCCTCTTTCTTCGCAATCGAAACAGCCGATGGTCCAGAGCCTCCACCACTTGGAGAGGCAGATTGAGATGCAGCCGTGGTGATCTCGCGAACAGAGGCTTGCATGTCAGTCGCAAAGGCCTGAACTGATGCACTCATTCTCTGCTGGGTTTTTTCAACTTGATCGGCGAGAGCCTGTAATTGACGACCTGAATCTGGGCTATCAACAAAGCCTAGCTCAAACTCAACTTTTTCATTTGACATAAAAAAACCTCTGACGGTGCGCGGACAGTATGCCTATGCTCGCACCTCAGAGGTTCTATTTCAAGAAATGCTAAGTCAAAACGGTTTTATCAGTCTTGACAAAGCAACAGAAAGTTTTGCAGTGAAGTTTGTGGTTCTTTTCGATTCTTCAATTTGAGAAACTGCGTAGGACAAATGTTGCCGAACTTTGCATGACACAAGATGTTCTGGCATTTGAAAAAAAGGACTTGTGCTTCTGCGGTAAAAGTCAAGGAACTTTCTGTTCTTAGGCGAAAGCATGTAAAGATGCTCGTCTTTAGGATTTCCCTTCGGACACCTACCGCAAGGTGATGGAACCGAGCTTGGCCTAGCAACAAGCATGATTTTTTCATCGTCGTCTTGCTCTCCTTGCGGCAATCCGCTTGGGATCTCGTAAAGATGCGTTTGGCATTCTTTACAAGAGAGACGTGAAAGTGCTGGGTGGTCTGCTCGAAGCCGAAGGGAGTAAATTAGTTTTTTGTTGAATCTTCTAGTGAAACATTTTCACTGTCGTGATCAACCGTTGGGTCCATGTCGCCACCATCAGTGCCGTAGATAATGACATCGGCAAAACGCACGAACAACTGAGGCTTTAGACAAAGAACATTCTTCTTTGTCGGCTCAGGAGTTCCTTCAATTTCACTCCCGTCAGGAGCAATAAATTCCCACTTGACTATACGGTTGGCAATCTCGTTGGCAATCAATGCCTCTGCATTCTGCGAACGTCCCTTTCGATTCAAGTCTCGCAGTTCTTCAACTACTTGCACTCGGTCGAGAACGCGAATGGGCCGATAGTTGAAACGAACAGCAGGATACATCCTTTCTCTTGATTCAATGTAACCAACTTCGGTGTATCCATCGTCATCTGAAACAAAAGCGCTAACACTCATTTAATCTCTCCAGTGTAAAAAGTGAACCCTGCAAGGGAATTCCCATTGCAGGGTTCACGATAACCGGCGCGATCTAATTAACAAAACCGGCGACCCGCGTTCCGGCCATTCAATGCTACTCAGTAGTGTCAAGCGTGACAGTGAAAGGCTCTTGGTAGTCACTGTTTGCGACTTGACCAATAGTTCTTGCACGCCACTGAATGCCTGTGTACCGAACCGGAGAATTTCCGGCTGGAGTGACAGGGGTGACGACAGGTGCATGAAGGGCGGGGAAGTTAAACTGGAGACTCAGTGCGCCTCCTTCAGCTTCGTAACGGACAGTAGCAGCTACGCTATCGGCAGCTTGACCTACTGCCAAAAGAGCAAGGTCGGCAGCGGTGTCGAATGGTGACGAGTGTGTAAAGGTAATGATCTGCTCGCCTTGAGGCACGTCGATGCGATTTGTGTTGTTGTAGAACAGGTCAGTTACCAAGCTGTTGTTTACAGCAATCTGGCAATCATCCACGTTGTAGGTGGTTCCAGCAATGGTAACAGTCGATGACGCATGTACGAACGGCTGGAACTCGCTAAAGACGAGGGCGCTTCCAAACGAACCGGCAGCGAGTTGCTCGTAGTGACAACTTTCAATTCCCCAATCCAAGCTCAACAAAGGCGACCCAGAGCTAGAGCTAAGAGACGCCTGAGATGTCTTGCAGTTCCGATGCTGAAAAACGGCAACATTCTTCTCTGCATGAAAATCAAAAAAGTCACAAAGAGGCTCTGGCGTAAAAGTGGTTCCACTGAAGGTTCCACCAAACAAAAGAGGCAACAGAGTCGTGAAGTCATCAGCGCGAGGAATGAGCGACAAGTTGCCAGATCCTGATTCGCGGTTCTTGACAACGCCTTCGCTGGCTCGCCAGACATGGCCTCGATTTCCCTCGTCTTCAACAAACTCAGGAGTCCAGACATGGTTGTTTTGAAGAACAGGAAATGCCCGAGCCATCGTTTTGGCAGTTGATGCTGCAAACGCACCACCAGCGCTCACAGCTATTTTGTGCTTACGAGGCACGTTGGTAATACAGTTAGCAGCAGTCATATTGAATCTTTCAAAAAGAGAGGGTTATCTTGCCCGACATAGACTGAAATTGTCGCATTAAAGGTCCGTGGTCAAACAATCAAATTGTGAAGTTGGCTTTTGCAATCAAAAACTAGCGATCCAACGTCAAGCGACGAAACTTCATTCTCGGCGTAAATCACCATGTGCCGAACCTCAACGCTGTGAATTTCATCGACATCACCAGCTAGCGGGCATCCCTGAAGACTTCTGGATGCAATTTCTCTTGCCAGCGACCAGTCTTCGTCTACAGAGTTGTCCCCACCGTTTCCATCAACGACAAGAACTTGAACGGGAAAGGTGAAGTCCGAAATTGTGTTGTAAACTGTTCTTTGCTGCTCAGGGTTCTTCCAGTAATAAAGCCCTTGAGGGTTAGCGCCTAGCTCTTTGGTTGCCCTGATTGGCTTCTTGCATACAACGTGCTTGCTGGCGTCAGTGGGGATTCCTGGCAAAGATAGCGACATGATGTATGCACGAAGAGCAGAAACACACCTGTCGTGAATTCCGATGGAGGCGTTGCTGCACCTGAAGCCGACAGCTACGCTCGTTTCGTCTGTGTATCTACCAACACCAAAATATGGTGCTGGAGGAAGGGTTGCCACCAAAGTGCCGCCTTGTGGAACTGTGCCGTACAAAACCCAGCTTGTGTTAGAAATTTCGCCAGTAAATGTTGATGCGTAGAATTGAATGTCTACAAACGCATCCGATGCCACGCTCACCGTTCCGTCTTTATTGTCTGTCACGGTTATTGCAAAAGCCGCAATCGAACCGCCAGAAACAGACGGGAATGAATTTCCAAATACATCAGCCATTACGGTGTATCCGTTACTGTAACATCATCAAATCCTACGCCGCCGCCATTGTTCGTGTATCGGTGACTGACGCCTTTTCTTATGACATCCGAAACATCGGCCTTAAACAAGTCAGGACGAGACGCATCTGCAAAATAAGAATAGATTGCAGCCGCATTGTCAGACACGGGCGCGTTTGCAAGTGAGTCAACGGTGAATCTGAAGTCTGATCCGTTAGCTATCAACGCTGTGTCTATCTTTTCAGTCACAGCCTTCACGTCAGAAAGGATTGATTCCGTAGCAAGGAGCGTGACATCGGCTTTGAATGCGTCTTCGTTTGCGCCTGTCGTGAAGTGCGTGTAGACATCAGAAGCAGAGATGTCGTTCAATTCAGTCAAGTCAGCTTTGAACGAATCTTCGCGGCTTGATGCAGTGAAGTAGAGGTAAATGTCAGAAGGGCTTGTTCCCCCAGTGACTGCGTTTACATCAAGCTCATTGGCATTCGTGAATACCATCTGGTCTGTCTTTGATTTCACTGCTGTCACGTTTGTCGCAACACCAGCTAAAGCCGCAACGTCAGCTTTGAATGCGTCTTCGTTTGCGCCTGTCGTGAAGTGTGTATAGACATCGGAAGCTGAGATGTCATTCAATCCGGTCAAGTCAGCTTTGAACGAATCTTCGCGACTCGATGCAGTGAAGTAGAGGTAAATGTCAGAAGGGCTTGTTCCCCCAGTGACTGCGTTTACGTCAAGCTCGTTGGCATTTGTGAATACCATTTGATCAGTCTTGGCTTTCACTGCTGTCACGTTTGTCGCAACACCAGATAAAGCCGCAACGTCTGCTTTGAATGAATCTTCGCGACTCGATGCAGTGAAGTATGTGTAGATCGTGGCTGCATCGTCACCGCCGCCACCAGTGACTGCATTCACATCAAGCTCGTTGGCATTTGTGAATACCATCTGATCCGTCTTAGCCTTCACTGCTGTTACGTTTGTCGCAACACCAGATAAAGCCGTAACGTCTGCTTTGAATGAATCTTCGCGACTCGATGCAGTGAAGTATGTGTAGATCGTGGCTGCATCGTCACCGCCGCCACCAGTGACTGCATTCACATCAAGCTCGTTGGCGTTCGTGAATACCATTTGATCAGTCTTGGCTTTCACTGCTGTTACGTTTGTCGCAACACCAGCTAAAGCCGTAACGTCTGCTTTGAATGAATCTTCGCGACTCGATGCAGTGAAGTATGTGTAGATCGTGGCTGCATCATCGCCTCCACCGCCAGTGACTGCATTCACATCAAGCTCGTTGGCATTTGTGAATACCATTTGATCAGTCTTGGCTTTCACTGCTGTCACGTTTGTCGCAACACCAGCTAAAGCCGTAACGTCTGCTTTGAATGCGTCTTCGTTCGCGCCTGTCGTGAAGTGCGTGTAGACATCAGAAGCAGAGATGTCATTCAATCCGGTCAAGTCAGCTTTGAACGAATCTTCGCGACTCGATGCAGTAAAGTATGTGTAGATCGTGGCTGCATCGTCACCGCCACCGCCAGTGACTGCATTCACATCAAGCTCGTTGGCGTTCGTGAATACCATCTGATCCGTCTTAGCTTTCACTGCTGTTACGTTTGTGCCTATAGCCGCAATATCGGCCTTTGACGCATCTCTCGATGCTGTATCTGTAGTAACAGTGTCGTTCGCAAAATCGAAATAGTCTGCGGAAGCCAATGTTCTAGCGTTGAACTCGCTTGTCGTTGGCAGATCACCAAGCTGAGTGTCTAGGTTCGCACTTGAAAGACCAAGAGCAGCCCTGACTCCAGCCGCATCTAAACCTCCGCTGCCGCCACCGCTGGTCACGTTATCCGTACCCCGTTCATCAGCAACGATCTTTACTGGGATGCCGTACTCCGACCAAGCAGTTCCTGCAATACTTCCGTTTACTTTGCAAGTGTACCTGTCACCTTCAGCGGGAGCAGGAGTGACCCCGCTGAACACAATCTGATAGATGCCGGTTGCTACAGTTGTCACTGTAGGGGCAGCAGAAAGTCCACTAAGTCTGGTCGTAGTCGTATTTATTACTGCTGCAACATGTGATCCAGTTGATCCGATTACGTTGACCAGTACCTTAATGTCATCGCCAGCATATGCAGTTTGTTCTTGTGCCATTTTATTTCTACTGTGCTAGTGGGTGAAAAGTTGAGCCGCTGCCGTTGCCGCTGCCTTCCAGCCCAGTTTGTGTATAGGGATTTGTTGCCCCAACCGCATCTGTAAGTTGAAAGGTTTTGTTTCTGATTGTATTTCCACCACCTACCAAATCATTGATTCTCAAATCTCCATTTGCTAAATCTACAAATGGATCGACGGTAAGAATTGGACTATCAAGCTGGGAAACATTAGGTTGGCTGTTCACCCAACCATTGGTCAGGTTGTACCCGAAGCATTGGTAAAACTGTCTGGGAGCAGTGCTTCCATACCACGGTGATGATCCGCCCGAAAGTTGAGCAAATTTGCAGTAGTAGAATCTTGCGGAGTAGTTAGCTTCGCTTGTGCAAATACTTCCTGCGGGTGATGCAGCAGTTCCTTTTCCTATGATTGTGCATCCATACAACTTGCAACCACTAGCACGACGACCATTCGCTATCCAGTTGTTGCCTTTCAAAATGCTATTGTAGATATTAGTTGTCCCGCCCATTCCATGTTGGGAAACTATGTTATTGTCAAGGAACCAACAGTTATGAATGTTAGGGTGGACACCGTAGAACACGCTACTGCTAAAGTTGCGAAACACTGTATTGAAAGCAGTGATACTTGCTGTTCTGGATGATGCACTCCCAGAAGTAACGAACTGGTTTACGGGATCACCAACTACGCAGTTGTAAAACGCAACAGAAGCATGCTGCACACTTGTATCACCTCTCACGAATTGTGTACCAGTCGTAGTGTCTAGGTTCATGTCAAAGAAAGAACTGCCTCCTCCGCGAAATTGATACGATCCCGTGTTAGCAAGAGTCAAGGTAATTCTATTGCTAGGGTCGGCGGACCTAAATGTTGCTCCACCTTTATAAATTTGCGTAGTTATCGTTTGGTCATCTTCAAATGCGTGATTCAAACTTGTCGATGGCTTCGTTGTTTCTTGTGCAATGCTGTTGCTGCCTTCAAACGTAGCTCGCTTGCCGCCAACAGCCCAAGATACGCCGCTTTCTGTAGGCCAAACATCATCAGTAGTGATTGTTTCGTTCCCCGTATCAACGCTTGCGATAACAGAAAACTGTCGCCCAGATGACGTTTCACAAAACAGCAAGTCGCCCGCAGAAATGCTAGACAAGTCCATCCCGTCATACGACATATCTACAGTTGAGGTTCCATCCAGTTCTGCACTGGACCCTACAACTGCGGAAGCGGGACCAAGCCCAGACGCATTGCTATCGCTTCCAGTTGACGAATTGTAAATAACGTATCCGTTTGCCGCAGTCATCGTTCACCTAGTTTGAATAAAGAGGGTGCGGGATCATATCGGGGTCGTCTTTGAAATCGCCCTCTACTAAATGACGGAATGGGTATATCTGAGTCCCTGTGACGACACTGCTTGCCCCGCCACTAGATGCAACAGGAGAGTTTTGAATTGCTCCCCAGTTGGATGCACTACTTGTTTCGTTTCCGTATCCCGAAACGTTACTGAGCCAATTCAGCCCAGAGATTTCTGCACCTCCACCCGCTGTACCATTTAATGAGTAGTCACCCGCAGAAGCATCCGTAAATGGATCAGCAGTCAATAGCTTGTCGTCGGGACCAGCTTGCCAGAGTCCGGTGTAGTTTGTCGTGCAGTTGTGGAGAGCGTTTTGATTAGTTCCCATTCTTGCTGCGTAGGGCATGTCTACGCCGGAAGTTGTTGGAGTCGCAATCCCGACTGAGTAGTTGCTGATTATGTTAAAACTGTTGATGTTCGAGAATCTGTAGTGTGCAGTGATGTTGATTCCCGTTCCTGTTCCATCACCGATGAACGTATTGTTTGTAAGTGATTGGTTGTAATTACCACTATTGCCCCAAATCACCGCCCCGTTCTTACAGTTAATGCACAAGTTTCCGTGGGCTTGTGAAATAGCATTGCCTAGTTTGATTGCCCCACCTGAGTTTGCAGAATCCTTGAACACGCACCTAGTTGCGTTTTGTCCGTAGGTATAGGGATCAAACATCCCATAAGTTCCAGTCGATCCCCCTCCTGTGTTTAGGAACAAGCATTCCACTGCGTGGTATCTTGCTCCCATTCCTCCGTAAGAGTTTTGATCGGCAATGCACCTGAAAGCCGGTCCCTCAAACAAGCCAAAACCATGGTTTGCTCCACCACCGGAAGTTACTTTTATGTTTTCAAATGCCCAACCAGAAGAAGCGTAATGCCACAAATGACCGCTAGCTCTCTTGATATGAGGCGTTCCGTTATAGCCTCGCATCAAAACTGGTTTGTAAGTGCTATGACTGCCAAACTGACGATACGTTGAAAATGGGTAATCCACTGCCGTAGGATTAACCGTTCCTGATCCTCGTATGTTGATTACGTTTTTAGATACTTGAGGTTTTGGGCATGGAGTTGCAACTGTTGTGATTGTGTACTCAATACTCGCCCATGCACCTCCGACATTACCAGTGCATCCACTGATACCGCCGCCTCCGTTGTCTGGTGCGCGATCAAGCGTGACAGAGTTTGAGCTACTGTATCCGGTAATGAAGTAATCACCGTGAGTTAGGTTTGCTCCAGACGAACCGTTTGTAAGACGGATTGCATTCCCAATCATTGCAGAGGTGAAACCGCCACTAACTGACGTTAGTTGAGTATCACCACTTGAACTCGTAGCGCAATCGGTAAGAGCCAACTGAGGGGATGCTTGGTCGCAGTAGTTTGTACCCGCACCCGAAATGCCGCTGTCAAATCCAGCACCATTCAAGTCGTTTCCATCTGTGCGAATCCACCATTGTGCGGTTTCTTGAACAGCCATATCTACTCTCCCAAAGTGTAGTTAGTAGAACGAAGCACAGCACCGCCACCGGCAGAAGTGTTTAGATTGAAGTCACTATTGGTAGCATCAATGAATGGATCGGCAGTTAGGGTAACACTAGGGAACGTAATTCCAGTGAACCCACTTGCGTTGTACAGATAACAAGTCACATAATCGCCATAACCAAGTTCGGTTTCCGAAAATGCGCTTGTGGTATTTGATCCGTTAAATACGTTACCTCCAACGTCACAAAATATATTTCTCGTAAATACGACTGTCCCTGTTTGGTAAATCGGCCACTGCTCATCATAAGTAGTTTTGACAGCTACAATCGCGTCACTTGATATTGAACTAAAGATGCAGCTATCTACACCGAAGGCATTGTTTCCTCTCGTTCCGATTGTCGCGTTTTGAATAATGCAACGTGTAAGCTGGAAACCATTAGTATTGCTGTAAACCCCGTAGTAAAAATCTTTAATTAAACAGTCAAACACCGAAACACCTTTTGCTGCGTAATATGTGCTATGTACGCCCATTCCTGATGATACAGATGCTCCTTGTCCATACATCGCTGTATTGCGAACTTGAATACCGCCGCTGTATACGCTAGACGCAACTGCGGTACGGTGGTTCGTTGCCGCCCCGTCATCGCCAAATTGACATTTGATTATCGCTGCTCTACCTCCATCGAAACCTCTGCTTGTGTTTCCTGCTGATCCGACAAACTTTAGGTTGTAGACCAACATGGAGTTGTTTTGAGCCTGTGTTATGCAATTAAAGTTTCCAGTCGCAGTTAGTGTTTTGAGTGTGCTTCCTGATCCTCCTAAAGTGATGTAGGGGTAAGATGTTCCATACGGACCACGCAGAATAGCTGAAGTAAGGTCTTGATCCGACTCTGTAATAATCGTGAACCCTGCTTTTGCGTCAGAAGTGAAAAGCAGTCTTGAATCAGCGTGGTCAAACGTAGATCGCTTTCCACCAACTGCCCAAGATACGCCGCTTTCAGTACCCCAAGTGTCATCAGTTGTTATGGTTTCGTTTATCGTGTCAATGGAAGCAATGACGCTAAACTTGCGTCCTGATGTGGTGTCACAAAACAGCAGGTCACCCACAGAAATACTGGATAGACTTACTCCGTCATAGCTCATATCGACGGTAGACGTACCATCCAGTTCTGCACTTGATCCGATCAATGCTACAGACGGACCTAGACCGGAAGCGGCTGAGTCGCTTCCAGTTGTGCTGTTGAATAAGATCGGACCATTGGGTGAAGTCATTAGTTACTCCATCCATCTGCCATTGCTTGTAAAGCAGCTTGCCAAATTGCGGGGTCTGTTACCGGAGCGTTAGAGTCTTGCAGGGGTGCAATGTTTTGATTCCACAAGGTCTGGGCCTGAACGGAATAACCATTTGCAGTTTCAAGGTCTTGCTGATACTGAGCTTCGGCTTGCCTTTGAGCTTCCTCTGCCGCTTGCCTTGCTGCTTCGTCAGCTAACCACTGCTGTCGCACCACATCAACTTCTGCTGCGTCTGTGCCTGCGTCTGGACGACCTCCTGCTTCGTTCACCATCACCACCGCGACTGGAGAAATTTCCGCTGGCAATCCTGCCTCAACTGCCGCAAACTGTGCGCTGCGTGGATAGTTGTTTGTTTCAACGTCCTGACCCGTGCCAAGACAGTGGTTGATGAACCACGCAAGAAGCACCTTGTTTTGTCCATCGGGTAAGCTGGCGTAATGATCAATCAACGGACCAACTCGATTTCCAGTCACCGGATCAACCACAACCACACCGGATTCCAGCAGCGCGTCCTTCGCTGCCTGAACAGAGATTGGAGCGGCAGTTCGGGTGCTTAGGTGCGCCGCTATTTCAGCGTCAGATAAGTCACCCTCAAGCGGTTTTATGTCAAATAGGTATTCAATCATCAGCTAATCCTGAAATCTTGCGGAGTCTTTTTTGCGAAACTATTCGTTGCGCAAGAGGCATGTAGCGATCTTGATAGACAAGCGGAGCATTTTCCAATCAGCTATCTAGTATTCTGGAAAACAGAGACGTGTAGCCAACTTTCACAACCATCTCAGGAGACATATCGCCAAAGAGTTTCGCGTAGGCAAATGGATCAAGAGCTTGCAATTCATAGACCTCATCAAGAAGATCGTCGGAACTCATCGACTTGCTTTCAGCAATGTCAACAAGATTGACGTACTTTCCCCGCTTGTATCCTTTCTCTACTTTGAAAGCGTGGTCTGGATTTCCTGCAAAACGCTTTCGGTCTTCTTTTTCTGTGTACTGAGCATTTTTGACAAACACGGTGTTGCCGTAGCTGATGGTCTCATCACCACCCAAGACTTCTTCGCCAGTCCTCTTGTCATAAAAGAACACTGCCTTCTTCGGGTTGTAGCCAACAGGAACCCACTGGTCGATGTCTTCAGGCACTTCCCTGCTATAGCTAAGTTCACCCCTTGCAACAGCGATTGTGTTTTTCGGCCTGCCGTCTTTGCCGATCTTCTTTGCTGCCTTCTCGCTCGACTCGAAGGTAACGCCGCCTGTCAGCCTGACGTAGTTCTCGTAAGCAAGTCGAGTTCCAACAGGCTTTTTGTCATCGTCATGGATAGTCGCAACAAAATTGCCCGTACTCATGTAGGTAGGGATGTCGATTCTGACGCCAACAATATCGCCTTCTGGGATGTCCACCATTCGGCCAACGTATGGCCTCTTGTCCTTCGACATGTTCGTAGCCAACCACTCGTAGCTCGGAAGCTCATTCATTTCCATGAACTTACTGTTCGACGTACTGCCTATAGCAGTGAACTCAGCTTTCTTCGCCTTGTCCCATTCTCGGTAGCTTGAGCCACCAGTCTCAGTTTCCAGCTTCCAGTTTTCATAATCCGTCCGGTACTCCGCAGGCTTCTGGCGAAGCTCGTCGGGCGATGCGATAACGCCATCCCCAACAAGTCGATCAACAGACTTGTCGTTAAATACTTCTGGTTCGGGAATGAACTCTGGCTCAAAGTCTGGGGCAACTGAGCTTGAGTCGTGATAATCGCGCGGGTCTTCAACAATGATTTCAGGCGACTCATCCGAAACAGGCGTATAAGAGACCTGATTGTCTTCTGGTGGAATATAAACAGGAGAGAGGTCTTGAGATTGATCAGTAGCGGGATCACCAGATCGCCAATGACCAGAGACTCGCACGCCGTCAGACCGAGTAAAGGGCTTGACGTAGTATGATTTTTTTACAGTTTCCCAGACAGAACAATCTGAAGAAGCAACCCGTTTCTGTTCTTTCATTAAATCAACTCCATGGCATGAACACACATCACGATGCTCACACACAAGGAGGTTGATTTCAAATTTGCGGTTCTGGATCTACAGACTTCTCTGGCACGTTAGACATACCGAAGGATGATCCGTGCTGAACAAGGAGTCGCCGCAAGGCAGCTTGCAATGGGAATACAAGTTTGTCGCGATCAGCTTCGAGCAGATAATAGAACTGTCTCTTAGGAATGTTCTTCGTTCCGAACTGATGATGTGATGCGTAAGGTATCACTTTGTCGCTTATGCCTACCCGTAGGCTTCGGTGATTCGCATACTCAACTGCCCCAGGAGCATACGGATCGCTCGCTGCTGCATACATTGCGAGAGTGTCGCGAAGAGGCGGGTGCGATACCTTGGACTTCCTTGGTTGCCACGGATTTCCAGTAGCATCTGATTCGCGATTGAAATTGCCAATTTGGGCAGTCCGAATAATGTTTGCCATTGATGTTTTTTCGGCATCCATCGGATCTTGCGTCTGCGCACGATGAAGCGTGCGCAGCATTTTTGAGAATTGATTAGCTCTCACTGCTTGGTAGCCTTTGCCGCCTGAATGAAAGACTTTGCTGCTCGCTTGGCGAGGAAACTTTTGACTTCGCTCACCAGTTCCTCATCACCCGAATCTTCTGCTTCCTCTAAGTCCATTGGAATATCAACAGGGTCTGCGTTCTTCCACTTTTCGTATTCAGCCTCGTCGGTAGCGGCAGGGTTGTCAAAGTCAGCCTTGATGTTGTTCGCGATCTGCGCAATTACATCATCAAACTCACCATGCGGTACTACGCTCTCCGAAAGCTCTGCTGCAATTCTTTCGTTAATGTCTTTCATCAAGATGCCTCGCTGTTGGTTACTGAACTTGGATTACCCCACACACGCATACCGAGCGATCCACCTCTCTTGATCCAGTCAGGATGTTCTGAACCAAGAAGAAACTGAACGCTTCTGTTGTAAACGGAATCGCGATCAAGGCCCATCGCTGACTGGGGCATGGTATCGCTTTGAGCCATGTCTGGTGTCGTTGAGTCGATGTAGACTACGTTCACATCATCGTTGCCGAGATTGTTTTCATGAAACTTCTGGAAGTTTTCTGCGCCTTGAACATAGCTGTCGGCATACAGATGAGCGTCCACCATTCTGCCTTTTGTGTTTGCTCGTTTGACAGCGCCATACGCAGGGTTCTCCCATTTCTGCGAAGGATCAGCATGGACATAAACGAACGTGCCTTTAATGCCTCGTTCTTTTAGGGCGTTTGCTACCCAAGCCATTTCAGTGCTGTTTTGTTCGCCAGCCGAATCCCAAACCGCAGCAGCAGCAGTCGCAACTGCGTTTATTTCCTTGTTTTTGGACAAAGCGAATCCCTTGCCTGCGGCTACTCCACCGGCAGTGACAAGCACATGCCGTTTGTCTTCAGGCAAGTTCATTACAACTTGGTCGAGATGATCAATGAACGCTCGCTTTGCAATGGCGTTGGCCGTCTGATGAAGCGGGACATTGTACTTTGCTCTGTTTTCGAGGCTTGAGGCATAGACGGGATGAAGCAACTTCACATCGTCAGTGCTGAAGAAGTTCGGGCCATCGCCTAATCCCTCAGCAGTCCGCCTTCTGTATTCAGAGACTGCACCGTCAGGGTCGGACTCAAACCAATCAACAAATGATGACTCAACGTAGCGCTCTGCTTTTGTTAGATTTGGCATTCTTGTCATTGCCGGTGGCGGTGGAACTACATGAGCCGGAACACCCACTTTTGAAAAGTCAGCTATTCCATCACCGTCCGTGTCAGCCGTAATATCGGGTTGATACAATTCTGAAACTCGATTGTCGATAGACTCTTTGCTGTACTCTGAAGCCCACTTCTTGGTTGCTTCCAAGTTGGACTTTGCTGTCTTCTCTAAGTCTTGCTCAGAAGGCGGCTTGTAGGTTTCAGAAGCACCAGTCTCTGCCAAGCCCTTAAGTATCTCTGAGATCTTCTTGAGATTTGGAAGATCTTCGCCGTCAAACTTTCCATTGGTATCATCGTCTTGAGCTTTCTGAATTGCAGCGATAAGTTCGTCACCGCCGTCAATTCCTTTTGCCCACCCAGCAAGTTCAACTAAATCATCGTCCCCGATTTCAGCCAGAATGCTTGCAGCAGCTTCAGTGAAATCATCGTCGCTTGGCGGATCTTGTTGGGAAGTGGCGTACATAAGAATGTCTTCAGGAGAAGCATCCTTTGACCATTTCATGAAACTTTCATCGCCAGAATCAGGAACCTTGTAGCCAGTGTCAGAGGCATCGTAATCACGAGCAGCGGACTCAACGTCTTGCCCCTGCTTGATACCCTCGCCAAGTTCAGCAGCATCTTGCCTGAACTTTTGCTGACCGCTCACTTCCTCTTGCTTTTCCTGACGTGGCTGCTTTGCGTCTTCTTGCTTCTTAGACCTGCCAGACTCGTATCCGTGAACCTTAGTTCCGTCCGCCTTCGTATAGCCAGGAACCCAAGATCTCGTCACAGATCCGTTAATCAGAGATTTCTTGCCTACAGCATCATCAAACGAAGGACCATCTTTTCCGGTGCTTGCGCCGCCAAACTTCGAGTCAAGCCTTCCGTACACATCCTTTACGTCTTTCGCGTTCTTCTTGCCCTTCTTTGTGTCCCTCTTCTTGACTTTCTTGCTAGTCGATTTCTTGCCTACGGCTTTCTCAAACGAAGGGCCATCTTTTCCGGTGCTTGCGCCGCCAAACTTCGAGTCAAGCCTAGCTTCGATTTTTTTGACAGAGTCAGCCGTCTTGCTTTTGTTGGTTTCATAGCCAGCAACGACAGTTCCATCCTTTTTGGTGTAACCGGACACCCAGCTTTTCTTTTTTGAGAGCATTGCAGCCTGCCATGTGCGAGTAAGTAGATGGCGGAAGTATTAGGCAGGCTAGGCTCTTATTCAAACAGGATCATCGCTTTTGCGATTATCATCCTCTTCAGCAATTTCGTCCCAGATGTCACCAAGAATGCTTAAATCCTCGTCGTCAAGATCAAACTCTTCAGGTGGATCACTTTCTTCGTCTTTACTCATGGCAAGAGTTCTTTCCTTTTCAGGTACTTGTTGAATGCTCGCATCGACTGAGATCCATCAGATAGATCAAACTCAAGGTCAATCACGACACCATACTTCAGCCACCAATCTCGGCCTTCTTTTGTCGTCATGACTTCCGACACCCGTTTAGCATTCCTCACCGACTCCGGCGCATCTGCCATTAGGTCAATCCAGTCATCGTAGTCGCCGGTATCGTAGTCTTCATTCCAGAAGCTGTCTCTGTGCGTGTCCCAGTTTATATCGCCATCGTATCCCAAGAGAGGCCAGACGTAGTAACCAGATGCCAATGCTCCTACTTTTCGTTGGAAGTTGTCTGGGTCCATCGAATCAAGCCTGATCGCGTTGCATGACATCTTTGTAACGCCCATGTCTTTGCAATGCTTGATCTGGCGAGCCAGCATCTTACCGCCGAGTCCCTGCCCTTTCTCGTAAACCTTGAATGACTCATTTTTGACTACAAGTTCGCCATTGTCATTTTTGTAGAAAGCCCTGATGTTTTTGAATCCATCCTTGCTAACAACAAGAACAACGCTGCTTCCGTTATCAGTCCAAGTATTGCCAGCAGGTATCAGCGATACTCTCGTTTCTGCTGACTCTGTAACCCCAGCCGCCTTGATCAACGTCGATAAGTCGCTGTCTAAACCAAGGTCTTGAATCACGACCTTCTTTATTTCGCTGAACGTGCTGCGATCTGAACCATTCATCACAATCTTGTCTGGCGATGGGTCTCCGATCTTCTCAAGGCTTATGCTGCCACTTGGCATCGGTGCGTTGCCTTTTGGCATTGCGTGATCCGCAGAATCGCGATGCGTTCTTGGGGAGGATGGATCTTCTGCCTTCTTGGTCCGACTCGTCTGATATGGCTTGACGACCGTGCCGTCTTTCTTGGTGTAGCCAGCGACCATGCCTTTGCGAACGGGATCTTGCACGCTTGGCTTTGATTCGCCCTCACTGTCGGTCTCGCCGTAGCCTTCGAGCCAGCCGCCTCCACCATCAAATTCAATAATCAATTCACCGTTGATGTTTTTGATCATGCTCTTCGTTAGCTCAAAGTCAATCTTGTTTAATCTGTCGGCTCGCCATCCGTGTTCCTCGCTCCAATGCCTGTCGGGGTCTTCAGGTGCGCGATTCAGCCAAGCATCCCAGCGGTTCCACCGAGAACCCATAGGCACGACCTCTTGCTCTGCGTGTATGTTATCACCAAACACCGGAAGACTAAGAATGTCTTCGGGGCCAGCGTCGATCCTGATTACGACTCGCCTCGCATCTATAGGCAGGTCTCCTACGCCTCCCCAGTCGTTAGCAATTACGGGGTCTGTCGTCGCAGATGACAAACCGTTCCTTAGTAGCTTCAGGTTTCGTAATACAAACGGGAGGTTGACGTTTTGTGGCTTGCTCTGCTTCTCGTTCAGATCTAAGTCTGCTTCAGAAATCTGCAATCCACGCCACATCACAACTTTCTCATAGCCTGCTTCTTTAAGCAAATACTGTGTTGCTTCCCATGTTGCACGCAGATGAATTTTTATCAGTTCATACTGTCCTTCACCAACCTCCTGAATGATCTTTTTTCTATCTAACTCATACTCAGGTTTTCCAAGAGCGCCAAACTCGTCGGTCACAGCGAGTTGCATTGCTTTCCCGACTGGAGTTGTCGATGAAGTTTTCCATTCCGACCACAGTTCTTTAGCCAAATCGTTTAACCACGGTCTTTGTATCGCATCGGGAAACCGTTCTTCCCAAAGTTCGTCTGTTCTTTCCATTTGGATTGTCTTGGCAATAGCTTGAGCGGTAGCGTATGCAGGGTCATCGGGAGTGCCTGCAAAGAGAGCCAGCGGCACGTCCTCGCCTCCAGTTACATATCCTGCGATCACAGCAACCCTATCTTCAACAGCAGCGTATTGGGATTTTAATACCTCGTCGTTAGCCTTCTGTTGCTGGCGGGTGACGCTTGCGTTTGCCACCACCTGAGATTGCATATACTGCTCTTCATATTTTGCTTTCCGGTCTTCCCACTGTTCTAGCTTGGAATTTAAGAACTTTTTGAAAGCAACGGTCGTGTGCGGGCTTTTTAACAGGCTATGTATTTCTTGTATCGCTTCATTGTGATCGTATTCGTTCCCATCAAGGTCGAGATGATGAAACAGGGGGCGATGCAGCCGAGCCATCTGTTTAATGAGATCGTTCTTGAAGCCAGAATAAGTATCTTGTTCCATGCTGGTTTGATGGAAATTAAACGCCTCGAAAACGGTAAGCTGGGGGACGACTTTTTTCCAAGCAGCTTGAACGTCTCGGTAGCCAACACTTTTGTGTTCGTCAAGAACATTTTGTATCCTCCTCGCAACCGTTCTTTTTCCGTCCTCGTCCAGAATTGCGCTGACTAAATCGCTGACAATTAAAGCCGACCTTTCATGCCTTGCATTGGCTTCGTCTGCGCCACGATTATAGTCTATGCCGGAAGACTGCTCTTCGGGCTTCTTTGTTTTTTTTGTGTGATAGCCGTCAACCTTGGTTCCGTCTTCCTTCGTGTACGGCTTGACGTAGCCCTTCTTCTCAGTGAACTCGATCATTGCTTGACCGAGACTCTTGAGTACAGAAGCCACCTCTTCGTTATCCTCTTCATCAGCAAGCTCGAAAGCCTCGTCGCCGATAACTTCAAGTTCTTCGGCGATCTCGCCGTAGCCCTCAAGCCAGCCGCCTCCACCGTCGAACTCGATGATACGCTCGCCATCGACCTCGGTGATCATGCTCTTGGATTCATTAGGCTCGGGCGTCCAGTCCGTGTCTGGGCTGTCAGGAGCAACATTCAGCCAAGCATCCC
>Ga0315322_10001434_pt1 | contig 18569 bp, 11 predicted proteins | sample M110021515metaG_FD_203461 | JGI IMG/M metagenome (GOLD analysis project Ga0315322, IMG submission 203461) | Ammonia-oxidizing marine archaeal communities from Monterey Bay, California, United States - M1 100m 21515 | ecosystem: Environmental > Aquatic > Marine > Intertidal zone | place: USA...
ATTTAAAATGTTAGTTGTCGGCGCGCCTCCTATAGTGTCGTAAAGTTCGCCACTCGCAAAGAGAAGGCTATCTCGCCAGTTCTCGACGTCGAGCTTGCGCGGATTCATTCGCCAGATCAGCCGATTGTCCCCATCCTGGGCAAACTTCACATCATCGTGAGCACTACTCATTTGCCAAGTGGCGGAAAGCATAATCCGGCGATGCAAAGCCTTGATCGACCACCCATCGGCCATAAATTTGCCAGCCAGCCAATCAAGCAATTTCGGATGGGTGGGTTTCTCGCCTAGGGACCCGAAGTTGCTTGGGGAAAGCACCAAGGCCTTGCCGAAATGCCATTGCCAGATTCTGTTCACCATGACGCGAGAAGTGAGCGGATTGGACGGATCGACCACTGATTCCGCAAGCTCGAGTCGACCGCTCCCTTCCGTGTACGGGGTAGCATCGTCACCTGCGAGCACCCGAAGGAATTTCCGCGGAGCAACTTCCCCCTTCTTGGCAAGATCCCCTCGAAGGGCGACGTTCATGTCGCCCCTCCCGCCTTCAGCAAGAACATGAGCAGAAGCCGGCTTAGATGGTGATGCCTTCTTCAGCTTGTCCAGCGCCAACTGAAACTCTTTCTGCTTTGCCTTGGCGTCATCTCCCATTTCGTTGACGTTCCCGATTTTGCAGGGGCCGTTTCGAAGATGGTTCAAAAAGGTTTCGTCTTCCTTGGACCCTCGGGGCCGACCCAGGTTCTTGTCGGATGATGCAATTTTGGCCCGCCACTCGACCTCCTTCTCCTCAAGAGCCTTCAAAATGCCGTCCACTTGCTCGACGAAACGCTTGGCTGATTGGACAATTTCCTGTTCAGTTGCTTCGCTATCTTCCTTCATCGGCAACTTCTCGAACCAAACCCCGAGGGATGAGAACTTGGCCCGGTTTCGAATGTCCTTGAGGGTTCTTTCCCACAGTTCAAGACGCTTTGGGTCCAATCCCTTGTCCTTGGCGTAATTGTTCCGGTCAGGTATTCCGGTCAACAGAGTTCTCTGGTCATGGTAGTTGAACAGCTCCACCAAGTATTTCCCCGAATCCCGCATCAATACGCGCATGGCGGTTTCACGAACGTCGTCCGACCAAAACCTCATTTCAGCTTCCTTCTTTTTGATTCCGGCTTGGGCGTCGCTGTATGCTTTCACCTCCTCGGGCGAGCCAACGTTGGCGGTAGCGATCCGCGTATTGTTGAAGATGCCTGCAAGAGCGTAATAGTCCTTAGTAGTGATCGGGTCGAATTTATGATCGTGGCAACGCGCGCAAGCAGCCGTTAAACCAAGAAAGGCTCTGGAGAAAGTGTCCACCCGGTCACTGAGAGTTTCAGCCTTGGCCGCGTTCGTGGCTTCGGCATCTCCGCCGTCACCTTTGTAGGTAGGACCAATTGCAAAAAAGCCAGTAGCCAAGGCATCTTTGCTTTCGGCCAAGGCATCGCCGGCGATCTGTCGACGGACAAATTCATCATAAGGCATGTCTTCGTTCAAGGCCTTCACCACCCAATCGCGATAGCGCCATGCATTCGGCAGGTCTTGTCCGTCTCCGAAACCTCCCAAGCCATCACTGTAGCGAGCCACGTCCAGCCAATGCCTGCCCCAGCGTTCTCCATAATGCTTGGATTCGAGCAAGCGATCCACTATCTCGGCAAAAGAATCCTCAGAGGAATTCTCAAGAAAAGCCTTCACTTCTTCGGGAGTCGGCGGCAAGCCGATGAGGTCGAGAAAGGCTCGGCGGATCAAGACTCGCTTACTCGCGGAAGGATTCGGTGAAAGTTTCGCCGCCTCCAATCGAGCCAAGACAAAGTGGTCGATTTCACCGCGGGGCCAGTTCTTTTGCCGAACGAGAGGGACTGATTGTTTGGCTACCGGCTGAAAGGACCAATGCTCTCGCCGAAACTTCTCCCAGTCGTAAGGTTCTTCGGATTCTGCCGGTGAAAGCAATATTTCGCCCTCGAAGCCGGGCCAAGGAGCACCCATATTGACCCAGTCCTCCAAAATCTTCACCTCGGCGGGCTTAATAGGTTTCTTGGGAGGCATAGCCATATCCTCATTGCGATAGCGGACCGCCTCGATGATGCGACTTTGCTCAATTTCTCCTGGTACGAGAGCCGAGCCCGACTCACCTCCTTCCAGCAAACCCTTCAGGGTCGTTAGGTCAAGGCCTGCCTTGGGATCTTTCTCGGAATCTCCTCCATGGCAGTGCATGCAGTTGTCCGCGAGCAAGGGTCGTACCTTTGCCTCGAAAAAGGATACTTGCTCGGCAGTCGCCTTCGCCATCATCACCTTTTTCGCCGCAGGAGCAGAGATGGATGAAAGCATGGAAAAAGCAAACAACAAAGGCAAAACGCCTATAAACTGTTTATAATTCATCACTTCAACAGGCGTTCCCTAATCTCACGGGAAGCTAATACGCAGGCTTGCCCGGCCTCGGCCAAGAACTCCGCCTTAAGTCGAAACACCGGAGCGATGACGGTAATGGCGGCAACAGGATAATGAAAGTCGTCGAGGATTGCAGCGGCAGCACAATGAATACCCTCCAAGCCTTCGGCAAGATCCAAGGCGTACCCCCGCTCCTGCGTGAGTTCCAAATCAGCGCGAAGTTTCTTTTCCGTGTAATGAGTAGTTTTGGTAAAACGCTTCAAGGCAACTCTAGAGAAATACCCATCCAGTTCGCCCGCGGGCAAGCCTGTAAGAATCGCCTTGCCCGGAGCGCAGGAATACATCGGAACTCGAAAACCGACCTTGCCGGAAACTTTGATCGACTGGCTCGACTCACACTGCTCCAAAACGACCACCTTGTCGTCGACCATCGTCAGCAGTTGCGAGGTCTCCCCAAGCTCGTCCCTCAATTTCCGAAGCGAATCCCATGCTGAAACGACAAGGCTCTTGTCGCGAACCTGCGGACGCGTCAGTTCAGCCACGCGATTGGTTAGGGAGTAACGGCGATCATCCTCACGGCGATACAACCACCCTCTTCGGTGCATGGTGTCTACGATCCTACCAACGGAATTGAGAGGAAGACCCAAGGCACGCCCAATTTCACTTGCCGAACGACCGTCGCGATAGCCGCCTAAATATTCGAGAATGGCCAAGGTGCGATCCGTGCCCGGAGCTGATACGTCTTCTTGAATCGAAATACTTTGATTGCTCATCACTTAAGGGTTCCCAATATGGAACACCCTCCGAATATGGAAAGCTGCAAACAAACTCAAGGCATATAATCGAATTATTGTCTTTTCATTTATACCCCTTCCTTATTTTCTTTAACTTTTGTTCAGACGAACCCGCAATTTGCAAATGACTAAAGAGCTAAATTTCAAACAAGAATTAACCGCTGCCTTCGGACGACCCATTTCCGAGAACCCCACTCAAGTAATGGTCGAAGCCGCCTATCGTCACCACGGCTTGGACTGGCGGTACCTCACCATCGAGGTCGCTCCCGACGGACTCGAGGATGCGGTGAAGGGCGCCAAGGCCATGGGGTTTCGAGGATTTAACTGCACCATTCCTCACAAGGTGAAGGTAATCGAGTACTTGGACGGGCTCGGCGAGTCCGCCTCCCTCATGGGGGCCGTGAACTGCGTTGTTCGCAAGGATGGGCAGTGGATTGGCGAAAATACCGATGGCAAGGGTTTCGTAGAGTCACTTCGCGAACTTACCGACCCATCCGGCAAGAACGTTGTCATCTTCGGCGCAGGTGGTGCCGCTCGCGCAATCAGCGTAGAGGTGGCGCTTTCAGGCGCGTCGAGAATCACGATCGTAAATCGTACCATTGAGAGAGGTGAAGAGTTGACCAAGCTTCTCAACGAAAAACTTTCCGTGGATGCTGACTTCGTCCCATGGGAAGGCGTATACGCTGCGCCCGACGATACCGACGTCCTGATCAACGCAACTTCCATAGGCCTATTCCCTGACGTCGACGCCAGACTCGACCTAGACGTAGGCACACTTCGCGAAGGAATGGTCGTGGCCGACGTGATCCCAAATCCACCCGCCACCAATCTCGTTCGCGACGCTCGAGCCAAGGGCTGTAAAGTCATCGACGGCCTGGGCATGCTCGTCAACCAAGGCGTCATCGGCATTCGACACTGGACCGGCGTAGACCCCGATCCCGCCGTCATGCGAACTGCCCTCGAAGAAGTCTTCGGCTAAGAGATCGGCAGCTATCAACAAACCTTCCTATGAAAACACTACAACTTATAGCTCTCGCCGCCTTGCTCATCATGCAGGGATGCGCTGCAACCTTTAGCCTCTCTTCCTCGACTGACGATTCCGCCTCGGGCAAGACTCTCTTGTCTTCTGCCAATCAAAAGAAATTCAAGACCAAGGCTCCTTGGTCGGTCAAGCACACCGTCTTACGGGGCGGAAAACAGGAAGGAGTTGAGCTCATCACCATAGACAACGGCAACCTTGCGATACGAGTGATACCAACGCGCGGGATGGGAATACTAGACGTCCGCAAGGGTGACGTTAGGCTCGGTTGGGACTCGCCCGTCAAAGAAGTCGTCCATCCCTCATATGTTAATCTCGAAAGCCGGGGCGGCTTGGGTTGGTTGGAAGGCTTCAACGAGTGGATGGTTCGATGCGGACTGGAGTTCGCCGGGCATCCCGGCCAGGACGAGTTCGTCAACAACACGGGCGACGCCGCCACCATGGACCTCACCCTACACGGAAAAATCCAAAACGTGCCCGCATCGGACTGGGAAGTGCTCGTCGACCCCAAGCCTCCTCACCGCATTCGGGTTCGCGGGACGGTCTACGAGAAATTCTTTTACGGCCCCAAGCTGAAGTTGGTCGCCGAAGTGTCGACCGTTCCGGGTTCCGACAGTTTCCGCATTTCCGATACGGTGACCAACGAGGGAGCGTTCCCACAGGAATTTCAGCTAATCTACCATGGAAACTATGGTTCCTCCATCCTCGAGGCCAACGCAACCGTGCTAACGCCCACCAAGAGCGTAACCCCCATGAACGACCATGCCGGAGGAGCCATAGGGAACTGGAACACCTACGTCGGGCCCACGAAAGGCTTCATCGAGGAAGTTTATCTCTTCGAACCCATCGCCGACGATGAGGGAAATGCTCACGCCCTTCTTCGCAACGCAAATGGTGATCTCGCCACCTCCCTCTCCTGGAACCTAGACGAGCTCCCCTACCTCACCGTCTGGAAGAACACAGCTGCATCCGAGGACGGCTACGTCACTGGCCTTGAGCCCGCCACGGGCTATCCCTTCAACCGCAAGGTGGAACGAAAGTTCGGGCGAGTCCCCGAGCTAGCCCCTGGAGAATCTCGGTCCTTCACCTTGGACTACGGCATTCATACCGGACCCGAAGCGGTTAAAGCTCTTGCCGAAAAGGTCACCGCCATACAAGGCGAGATTCCCGTTAAGGTGAATGAGGATCCGCCAAAAACGGACTGAAGACCAAAGACGTGAGACAAGTCAGGGTTTCGTTTTTCAGTGGTGCACTGGCTAGTTACAAAAAAATCCCAGTTTTATCATGTTAGAATTATCCTTATGATGCGAAGAATAGGTCCATGAAGGCTGAGTTATTTTCCACACTGGTCGAACTTTCGGGCCAAAAGATAGAGGCTTCCCATGGAAACGAAGCCTTGGATCCCTTCATGAAGGAAAGCTTCACCATGAAGGGCACCTTCGTTACGAGTTCTAAAACTTTCGCCAGTCGCTACGACAAGAACTATGAGGACGGACAAACCATTATTGCCCTAATCGGAGAGGACCAAGTCGAAGTCGCAATCCTCATACACCCCGACAAGAACTGGACCGACGATCATGTTTCCCTGCTGCCTATGAGCTCGGGCGAAAACTTCGAGGTCGAGGTTAACCTTCTCGGATTCAACGCTCTACATCAACGGGTGACTTTCGGCGAGGTTTTCCCCGAGAAACTCAAAGGGCCTACTAGCTCCCAAGTGTACACGGGCGACGATTCTTCCATTGTGACCATCCTGCCTCGAGAAGGAAGGGAGAGGCCAAAGGCAAGGAGGTCGCGCAGAAGAAATCGCGACCGGGACGAGGATTCGGAAGAAAGAGAGGGAAGCAAATTTCTTTTCACTCCATCACAATCCAACAATCTCGGTTGCCGACCACGGTTCGACGGTTCGGGCAGTAAACATCTCTGGTGGTTCCTTATCCTCATGGTTCTCTCCCTAGTGGGCTTCATCGTGGGACACATCATCGGCATCTTCACGAAATCCTCCGATTGAGAAGTGCGCGGAAGAAACGAGGCTATTTCAAGAGTTCCAGGTAGTCGCTGAAGTCTGCAGGAACATGGGCTTCAACGGTCATTGGCTCACCATTAGCGGGGTGAGTGAAACTTAGCTTTTGAGCATGAAGAAGAACTCTAGGTGGAGGTGGAACCTTTGATCGAGCGGGCTTGAAACCATATGTTTCGTCGCCAACAACAGGATTACCTAGCGAACTTAGGTGTACGCGTATTTGGTGCGTACGACCAGTATGAATACGACATCGAAGAAGAGATGCCGGATTACCAAAGTTTTCAATGATCTCCCAGTCGGTATGAGCGGGTTTACCGTTCTGCACTACTGCCATCTTTACGCGAATGGTTGGATGTCGCCCGATGGGCAGAGTGACACTTCCTGATTTTTCGCGAGGAACCCCTGAAACCAAGGCCAAGTATTCCTTCCCGATCTGCCGATCCGCAAATTGCTTCACTAGGGCATGGTGAACCGGATCGGTCTTGGCGACCACGATTGCACCGCTGGTGTCCTTGTCTAATCGATGAATGATGCCAGGGCGCTCCGGGGCGCCTACCGAGCTCAGTTTTCCGTGGCAATGATGAAGCAGAGCATGAACCAAGGTGTCTTCGCCCGTGCCGTCTCCGGGATGCACCACCATGCCCGATGGTTTATCAACGACGACAAGGGTTTCGTCCTCGTAAAGAATTCCGATCGGCAAATCGACGGGACGAAGACCAGGAATGGGTTCAGGAGAAAGATCGACAAGAAGAACTTCACTCGGATGAAGTTTCTTCTTGGGTTCCAGTTTGTCACCGTTCTCGCGACGAACTTTTCCACTTTCAATGAAGCGTTGAATGGCTGCCCTACTTACTTCAGGGTAATGCGCCGCAAGAATCTTGTCGGCTCGATCAGGGGAAGAGCCTTCGGGAACAATGAAAGTCTGTTCAGGCATATCGCTCTAGACGGCAGATGCTAATTGATCGATATCGATGAGAGCTTGGTTTCGGAGGTCATCTTCAATGTCAGCCACATCGAAACCATTCTTTGCGATATGAGAGAGTTCGGCAGCGGTAAAGTGGAGATGCTCGGCCAAGACTTCATATTCATCCGTTAAGGAATTGCCGAAGGAGAAGGTGTCGTCGGTGCTGAGAGTACAGCGAATTCCTTGATCAAAGAAAAGCCTTGCAGGGTGATCCTTCATGGAAGAAACAACCTGTAGCTTGATATTACTGATTGGACAAAGATCAAGGGTGGCGTCTACTTCCTTCAGCAAGGCCACTACGGAGTCGTCCTCAATAGCTCTGGCACCATGTTGGATGCGACGAACATTTAATTTTTCTATGGCTTCGCGAACATTGGAGGCAGGACCAAATTCGCCGGCGTGAGCCTTGAGAGTTCTGCCGTTCGATGCAGCCTTGCTCCAGAGACCGGGAGTCCAGTCTCCCATTGGAATAGTCTCTAGACCGTGGAGGTCGATTCCGGCGAGGTTGTCCCATGACTCGACGGCATCCTCGAGGACTGGCCCAAGGAAAGGACTGTAGGCATTGCGACTGATACCGAGGAACACACGAACCTCCAAACCGGGAGGCGCCGCGGAACGAATCGCCTCGATCACCTCTTCCCCGGAAACTCCGAGAAGTTCGATTATTCCAGCGTGAAAGCTAGTTTCGACATAACGTACGTTTTGCTCAAGGTGTCGGGCGAAGATAACTTTTGCTGCCTCGTGGTAACGATCGGGAGTCGTAAACCATCGAATGGCGTGCTCGATGAGAATGCGTTCGAATTCCTCGAAGGATTCGTATCGAAAATCATCGGCCCAGAAATGGGGTGTAACGGAAAACTCTTCAGGGTAGAGTTCACGCAGGAGTTCCCAAGGGAGGCATCCCTCGATATGGAGATGAGTCTCCGTCTTTGGGAGGGCTCGAATGAAAGCCTTGCCGGCTGAATCCAGAGCCATGGGAAATAAAGTGTGGCTTAGGAACTCTCGGCGAGGAGGTACTCGGGATTGAGCTTTTGCAAATCGTCGGGAACAAAATGACCATCCTTGCGGATAAGCTCGCCGTCAAAAAGAATTTCCCCGCCACCGTAATCCGGGCGTTGGATGCAAACCATGTCCCAGTGCACTTGGGATTGGTTGCCGTTGTCGGCTTCTTCGTAAGCTTGGCCTGGAGTGAAATGGAAAGAACCTGCGATCTTCTCATCGAAAAGGATGTCGAGCATGGGTTCGGTCACCATTGGATTGAAGGCGATTGCAAATTCCCCGATGTAGCGCGCTCCTTCGTCCGAATCCAAAATTTCATTTAGTTTGGTCTCGTTGGAGTCGGCCGTCGCTTCGACGACCTTTCCATCTTTGAATGCAAGACGAACATTCGAAAAGGCAGTACCTTGGTAAATTGTATCGGCATTAAAATTGACGTGACCTTCCACGCTGTCGCGTACAGGGCAAGAAAACACTTCGCCATCGGGGATGTTGTGGGTCCCGCCACAAGCAACTGCATTGATGCCCTTTAAGGAGAACCTAAGATCGGTGGCTTGCCCGGTGATTTGCACCTTGTCGGCCTCGGCCATGCGACTTTCGAGAACTGCCATCCCCTCAGTCATGCGAGAGTAGTCCATACAACAAGCATCGAAAAAGAAATTCTCGAAGGTCCCCGTACTCATGCGAGCTTGCTGGGCCATCGATGGCGTAGGCCACCGGAGAACGCACCATTTTGTCTTCTTCACGCGCCAATCAAGCACGGGCTTTAGGATGCGTATGGCTTTCTTCAAGTCCTCTTGAGGCAAGTCGGAGGTTTCAAAGACATTCGGCGCCCCTCGAAGGGCAATGTACGCATCCATGCCCTTCATGCGATCCATTTCCCAGGAAAGAGCAGCCTCGAACTGCTCGTCAGGACCGCCTAGAACCCATTCTCTATCAATACGAGCGTTTTGCAATTGAACGAAGGGAATGGCTCCTCTCGCCCGAACAGCGCGAACGAGAGCTAGAGTCATCTCGTGAGGAACGTCAAAGGCATGTATAAGTGCCTTTTCTCCTTTCTCGAGTTTAGTGGAATGAGAAGCAACATTCGCTGCAAGAGCTTCGTATCGAGGATCCATATTTAGTAAATAAGTTTATGTGGAATCAAAGACCTCGGCGAATCTTTGATCCAGGAAAATTAATTCGAACCCTGTAGACCTTCTTTACGCGATTGATAATCTCGTAAGTTTCCCGATCCATCCGTATGGGAACCTCCATCCTCCTTATATCGACTACGGCAGTGAAGCCGCGTTCGGTGAACACGTCGATGAGCATGGCAATTGAAAGTGGATTTTCAAAGACATGATCTTCCGAATTAATGTAGGCCAATCCGGAAATCGAATGCTTCTCCACAATGGGAATGAACTTTGTCTTGATCAACTCAACAACCTGCTCGAACAAACCTGTGTGAAGCTTCTCATAAGAATCAAGCCTGTTTACGAGCAATTGCCTTGCGTGAAGGGAAATCTTGTCGGCGAGGGGTATGGTCGAGATACGGTCGTAAGTGCCTTCGTCGAGTTCGAGAGAACTCTGGTACTTCAATTCATGAATAATGCGCTGTTGGACTTCGATGACAGTTCCCTGGGCATTGATGAAGTGATAGTGAAAAACCTCACGCAGAGTCCGCAATGAATCGTAAGTGGCTTCCTTGAAGGTCTTGTAGCGGTTATGGGCGGCATCCTCCTCGAGGTCGGTCTTACGCACGGAAATTTGATTGCCGACACCAGAAGCTTCCACCTCTTGATTGTACTCTAGAGCTCTTTTGCCTCGAGCCAGTTGGCGTCTCACGCTCTCGGCTTCGTCGACGAACAACATAATTATGTGAAACTGAGGTTTGGGAAAATGAGATTCCCGTTCCGTACCCAAGTACTTTCTTCGAAGTTCGTTCAAGCGCTGGTAGAGGAGCTTCAGGCATTCCACCTGAGTTTTGGTGCGAGGAAATCCGTCGACAATGGCGCCGGTGTCATAAACGGGGTCCAGAAGACGACGAAAAACAAGTTCGGTTACCTCGCGATCTCCGGCAAGCATACCTGCATCCATCATTTTACGGGCTTCGGGACTTTTCAAAAGATCGCTGACAACGATTGGCTTTTCCGTGAAATCGCGAAACTCCATTATAAAAGCCGTTTGCGTTCCCTTGCCGGCACCAGGTGCACCATTGAGCCAGAAAGTTTCAGCGGGAAACCTCATGCTGTCACCATCCGATTCCAAGCTTTGCCAGACGGCTTGAAAGATGAGTTGGGCATCCTTGACTTCAAGATCCATAACAGCCTTCTCTTTACCTTCGGAAGCATCCGAACTTTGGTTCGCAGGTTTAGTCGGATCAGGGGTCGGCTTGGCTTGCCCTTCTTCAGTGGTTTTGCTTTTAGGCATCTTTTGTTAAGAAATTAGAAAAAAGACTGCTGACTAAAAAGTGCAAGCCGTTACGCAAAAAAAATCTGAAATTATCAGAGTTTAATGAAAAAAAGTAAGAGCATTCCTATAATTAGGCCAACAAAAGCATGAAAATGATCGGGTCCGTGAAAAGAATCTAATATTTTTTATCCTTCGAGGGAATCGATCGAAGCTCAAACGTCTCCGGGGTTCGTGAATCCCCTACGCGAGCCCGATAACGCTTTTTTACTAGTGGGACTTGCTCCAGAGTTACTTTCGCAAGTTCCGCTTCAAGTGATGTGTCCTTCGGGAATTCATGTATGAGCGCGGCAGTCGATACAAGAGTTTCAAGATTCAAGTGAACCAAGTCCCCAAACCCGCGACCGTATGGTTTGACAAATCGAAGGTCACCAGGTCGCAGTTCCGTGCTAAATTTATCATTGTCGGACAAACGAAGCTTAAAATGACCTGTCAGTCCAATTAACTTGATTCCACCACTGGTTTGCACCTCAACAATAAGACTCCCCCGACCGATGCATTCTATCTCCACTTCCGGAGCAGAAATCAGGAAGGGATTAGCTTTAAGAACTCTCTTGTCTCTTTGATCCAAAAGACATGCCCCTGACCACAAGGATAGGGAGTCCGCCATTGAGACAAAGGTCGCTGCCTCCATGAAGCGAAGAGAGCGAAAATCATTTCGTAAAACCAACCTTGCCCCATTATGGCAAAAAACCCGAGAACGATCTGGTAAAAAACTTCCCTTGCGAATTAAGGGCGAAGTACCATCTTCGGATGTACGAAAGGTGATCTTTCCCTGAAGGAATTCGACGGTGGTCGAAGATGCCAAACCCTGTGTCTCTCCTGAGACTTTCGCATAAAAACCCGAAAACGCGAAAACGACAAACAGTAAAAATCTCGGATAGATGTGAAAATCAATCAAAAAGACAAGGAGACACCTAAGCCAAGTCCGGCGTCCCAGTTGTTGTATTCGGCATAGTCAGCAAGGAGAGACCTTGCCTTCTCGTTGGCACTTTTGTCCTGATAGTTAGTGAAAGTCCTCAAGTAAAGCCAAGGCATGACTCGGTAAATGGCAGCAAGTTCGACCTGTAACATGTAATCAATTCTACCAGTCGAAGTAGGTTTGGTATAAGCGGTACGCATCATGGATGCGCTAGGAGTTAAATAGAAGCGGTTTCCTGAATCGAGTGGTTGCACAAGCGAAAGATTAAGGGCAGTTCGGAGGTTATCACCTGCGTCATCAAAAACTCCCGGAACCTCGTATGGTTGATACATTTTCGTAAGAGCATATTCAGCAACAACATCGAGTTCAACACTGCCTCTGCCAAATACAGAATAGTCGCGACCAAATGAAAAAGAGGATACGGCAGCATGATAAAGTTTCTTATGACTACGAAAATCAACCAACTCGTCATACTCCACGGAAAGATCGATTTTCCACTCTGAAGTCAATCGCCCCTGCCCACCCACAGTTACGGAACGGAATTCATAGTCGAGGTTACGCAATGAATCATCGGTGGAATCGGAGGAATCTATCTCGTATTGACCAAAATAAGATCTTTGACCTAGAGCAGTAAGAGAAGCAGAAAATGCTTCAAAGAAAAGCAAGTCACTGAAAGTGGGGAACTCAAGTCGACCGATGGTTGTATATTCAGTAACAGCAGCACTCTCTCCAAAATTGCCTACTCGAGTGATATTATCAGAACGATAGGATCTAACATCTACTTGAAAGACAGAACGAAACCCTTCCGTGTCTTCGGCAAGTAATTTACCTGAAAGTGAACGATCCAACTCCACAACTTCATGGACTCCTGCCGGCGATAATTCACCTCGCGGTTCTAAGCTAGATTCATTTTGTTCGTCGCGGAAGATAGATCCGGTTATCTCCGAAGCACTACTTTGCGATTTATCAAATATAGAAAATGAGCCGAAATCTATTGTGCAACCAGAAAAGAAAGCCACCAAACCTAAGGTCAACGAATTGAAAACTTTCGAGAGCAAATTTTGGCCCCGCCTAAAACCGCGACGACCATTAAGGATGTTTAAAAATCTTAATATTAGTTCCATGAAGGTCGAATGAGGAGCGGTCTTGAATAAGGTTAGATTTTCCGCCATAGCTTATATTACGCAAAAAGTTGACTCTTCCATAACTCCTGTTGGCGACTCCAAAAGTAGGGTATCGCGAATCTAGCCCACCCTTCATCGCATGCATTTCAACGACAGAAGAGGCAGGAAAATCGACATTGATTAAGTCGATTGTAGTAGCTCGCATCTGGATTTCCTGCAGACCTGCGGAGAAACGAGCGGAATCCAAAGAGAGATCCATCAAAGCCTCGAGTCGGACTAAGTCGGTCGCGGAAAAATCGATGTTCTTCAAACTCAGGTCGCTGAGACTTCGCAAATAAAGTTTGCTTCCCGCGGCAAAGGCAGCATCCGAAACAGACCAGTCCGAACGAGAGACAACCACCAGGTCGGAGAGAGCGACATCGAGATCTATCTTTGAACCGGGGTCGACTGAAACCGTGCTTCCGCCGATCAAAACTACTCGCGAAGTCGATCCGGAAAAAGAAACTTCCCCAGAATAACTCAAATCGGAGGACGCTCCCAAAAGAAAAGCGTTCTCACCATCTACCTTGTAGGTACCTTCAGCCAGTGAAAGGTTTCGACCAACGACAGATGAGTACGGGAACAAAGGAAACATGGCGACCGATGGAGATAAATGATCCAAGACGGAAGTGACTTCGAGAGCTAAATTATTTCCATCTAGTTCGCTTTGCTCAAAACGAGCGGAAGCAGGGAAAGCTCCGAATAGCATGTGATTTGAGAGCAACGGAATGTCTCGATTAAACGTTTCTTCCGAAAAGCCGCTAGGTGGAGTCGAATCCGGCAAGAGGTCCTCAACTCGACTTAATTCGTCGAGATCTTCCAATGTTCCACTATCTCGTTTCACATCGAAAGCTTTACCAGCTACATCCGGAACCGCAAAAGAAAGAGAGGGTGGCGGTGTTGATACGACCGAGGCAGAAGTTTTTTCAGTTGAAACATTTCCACCGCCAGAGGGATTCTGCTCGGATCCATCAGGACTAGAGGTAGTTGAATCAGCGGTTTGCTCATTATCGCCAGAACCTTCTTCCTTATCAGAAGAACCGTCTTCTCGCGAATTTGATTCAGATTCATCGGACTTTTCACTTTTGGAATTAGTCAAGTCGGACGTTGGTTTGTTACCAGGTGCTAGATCCTGGGCAAAGGAGGAAAAAGTCAGGCTTAGTATAGTAGCCGGCAAAAGCGTACAGGTACTACCGAAAAGTTTTTTCCATAAAATAATCAAATAGTTGCTCATTTTAGTAAAAGCTATGGAGAGGTAGCAAGAGAATGGTTAATCCAGCTAGACTGAGAATAATCGAAGAACACAGCGACATTTCCGGTCGTCTGCTTCCAAAGCAACCAGTTGAAACTTTTACTGGAATAAAAGTAAGGGAAGGACATCTCCGAAATCCAAAGCCACCCTAGACTTTTCTGCCAGACCCATAAGTCTGTGGGACTATTGCCATAGACAAAAAGCCAGCCGAAATCAGCATGATAAATCCAATTTCCACCCGTAACGTAGAAGTCCCCAAACCACTCGGAATTCCACCATCCTGATGCTTTTTCAACTATATGCGAAAGGGAACCGAGAGCTTCATGACTCAAGGTAACGAAACGACGCTGCGGTCCATAACGGGTACCCTCGGAGTTCATGGCATACGAACGAAAGTAGTAAACACTTCCCGCATCCAGTCCCTCGGCGGTTTGATAATAAGAACCTGTTTCGGATACGGCAGAAAGTTCTGCAGCGCCAATATCACCAAGAACAGGGTCGGGCTTACGAGAGAGGATGAATCCTCTTGCCAGGACTCCTTGTGGATCATCTCCGGAATCTTCAATCACAGCGTGAAGGATAGCGGAATTCGAAGTAACTTCAGTGGGCAACAAGGTATCCACGCTAGGAAGAAAAATATCTGATATAACGATTGTGAAATTCCGGTCCATGACTTCGCCGATGGCATTGGACAATCGAACCAAGACTTGAGGATTAGAATCGATCTCGTAGTTTAATTTATCTTTAGTTTTCAATGTTCCGTTTGCATCAAGCGAAAAATGATCATTGGAGAAACTGGATCCGTCCTCTGCAGGCACCAATGAAAAGGTCATTTCGGCAAGGTCCATAACTTCGCTAGAACCAAAGGTTCCCACGTTTGTGCCCGCGATACAATTTTCATACAAAAGACCGATTTGGCGGAATTCAAAAGATGAAGGAAGGTCACTAACTTCAAGTAAAGTGACGTCGACTCTTGACTCGGCGGTTAAATAGCCATCGCTCACTTGGACAGAAAAGGTATCTTTCCCCGAATAATTCAGATTAGGTTCATAGCTGAAAACAGAAGGTTTTCCACCTTGACCGTCAACAGTAGCGATGCCATGGGAAGGAAGCTTGGATATAGTCCACGTCAAGGCATCTCCATTCAAGTCTGTTGCCGACAACTGAGGAGGGGTCCATGAGATAGGAAAACCATCTTCACTCATCACGACGCTGACAGACCCTACTGGTTCAATACTCGGGGGAATATTTTCATTGGTAACGATTACGTTAATGGTTATGGAATCGGAGGAGTTGCCATCGGAGACCGAAATGACGAAACTGTCCTCACCCTCGAAATTCGCGACAGGACCGTACTCGAGAGCAGATGGGTTAGGCAAGTCACGGATTGGGTCGACGACGCCATGAGAAGGTTGCGTCAACACCTCCCAGGACAATTTGTCGCCATCCTCGTCTATACCAGATAGTTTTGGTGGTGCCCAGGCAACTGGAAACCCATTTTCGCTCATATAGACAGTTAATGCCTCACCTTGAGTTATGACAGGAGGGTCGTTAACGGGAAAGACGGTAACGTTCACGGTTATCGAATCCGTTGCAGAACCATCACTCACCTGCACGACAAAACTATCGCCCCCGGACCAGGAAGAGGGAGGAGAGTAGGAAAAGGAAGAAGGAGTCATCCCATTTCCCGCAATTGATGCCACTCCGTGATTTGCAGGAGCTAGGATGGTCCAAGAAATAGCACCGTCGGCATCCGCATCCGAAACTGTCAAGGCAGGGCTATTCCAAGCAATTGGAGAACCATCTTCGCTCATCGTCACCTCGATTGATTCTCCTTGGTCGACAACAGGTAGATCGTTTACATTTGCTACGATTACATTAACAATTATGGAGTCAGTTGCATGACCATCGGTAACCGAAATGACAAAACTATCTTCCCCCGCAAAATCGAGCTCGGGTTCATATTTAAAAATCGACGGACTGGATAGCTCTCCTTGCACAGTAGCGACACCATGAGAAGGTTGAGTCAACACCTCCCAGGACAATGCGTCGCCATCCTCGTCTAAAGCAGATAATTCCGGAACCGCCCAAGAGACCGGAGATCCATCTTCACTCATAAAGGCAGTGATTGCATCTCCTTGAACGATGACAGGTGAGTCGTTCACCGGTGTAACGGTCACTTGTACGGTAATTGAATCAGTCGCCTTACCATCACTAACTTGAACAACAAAACTATCAACGCCGGACCACGCAGGACTTGGTACATAAGTAAGTTGATCCAACACTTTTGAGTTTCCGATGATTTCGATGGAGCCATGAAGAGGCTTTGTTGTTGCTGTCCAAGTATAGACATCGTCGACATCCGAATCAGAAACCGTTAGCGGCGGCAGAACTCCCGAGACAGGAAATCCGTCCTCACTAATTATAAAGTCAATGGACTGCCCTTGGTCAATGACAGGAGAGTCGTTTACGTTCACAACACTAACATTTACAGTTAAGAATGAAGAAGTGTTGCCGTCATTAACAGAAACAATAAAACTATCGTCTCCACTAAAATCAAGTTCTGGCTCATATGTTAAAAGCGAAGGGTTCCGACCAACACCTTGGACCACAGCTTGGCCATGAAGAGGTTTAGTTGATATGCTCCACGTCAATTCATCTCCCTCGACGTCGATCGCAGACAATCCGGGAGCAAACCAAGATACAGGTGAACCTTCCTCGCTCATAGAGACCGAAACAGAAGCACCCTCAGCAATAACAGGGGCATCATTTACCTGAGTCACGGTCAAGTTGACTGTAACCGAATCAGTCGTCGTCCCGTCACTAACCCCAACCAAAAAGCTGTCTTGCCCCGACCAATTTGCATTTGGTGAATAGGTAAAAGTCGTTGGACTAGAACCAGTGCCAACCACGGACGCAACCCCCGCCGAAGGAGAGGTCTGAAGACTCCAAGTGAGGACGTCGCCTAAATCGGAATCAACGGCAGTAAGAGTGGGAGGAACCCAAGGGATGAAGAGCTCATCCTCATTGAGAGATACGGAGATGGCACTGCCCTGCGTTATCACAGGAGTATCGCTTACAGAAAGAATCGAAACATTGACGGCGACTTCATCAGTCAAAACTCCATCGCTGACAGATATTGTGAAACTATCAGAGCCGAAATAATCGGGATCAGGCTCAAACAAGAATTGCGAAGGAGAACTGCCTACCCCGGACACCGTTGCAGAGCCATGTTCGGGAAGCTTCGCGAGGGACCAAGACAAGGAATCCTCTGGATCAGGGTCAGATGCAGTCAATCTTGGAGCAATCCAACCATCCGGAAAGCCATCTTCGCTCATCGAAGTCGAAAGAGTAAAGTCAGCCGACAAAACAGGTGGATAATTAACACCTAGGACAGAGATGTTAAGTGTTACTTGATCCGATGAGTTGCCATCGCTGACATTGACGACAAAACTGTCGGCACCGACGAAATCAGTTGCGGGGGTATAGATAAATTCATAGGGAGATGATCCCGAACCACTAATCGTGGCGACACCGTTCAAGGGTTGTGTAAATATAGTCCAAGCCAACTCGTCAGTTTCCAAATCAGAAGCATTTAAGTCAGGCGCCACCCATGGATTGATTAATCCGTTTTCAGTCATACTCACCGAGATGGCATCATTTCCACTCAAAACCGGCGAATCGTTAATAGGCTGGACCTGTATGTTCACGGTAATTGAATCGCTGGCGTTACCATCATCAACTATTATCGTAAAACTATCAGAACCCCAAAAATCAGCGACTGGAGAGTAAGAGAACACCAAGGGTGATACTCCCTTCCCGTTAACCGTTGCAGTGCCATTCGCGGGAAAATCCGCAAGGCTCCAAGTGAGAACATTGGATACATCGGGGTCAGTTGCGGAGAGCGAGGGAGTAAACCATCCATTAGGTTCGCCGTCTTCGCTCATAGTCACCAAAATACTTTGACCTTGATCAATGACGGGAGGCTCATTGACGTGCTCGACTACGACGCTTACCTCAACTTCGGTTGAATCAGTGCCGTCGGAGGCACGTACATGGAAGACATCAAGTCCCGAGTAGTTTCTATTAGGAGAGTAAACAAAGGTAGAGGGTCCTTCGCCGAAACCGCTGACTGTTGCTGTTCCATTTTGTGGAGATAACAAAAGGCTCCATACTACGGTATCGCCATCAGGGTCGATGGCGGTCAAATTAGGGGAGGACCAAATGACAGGGGAACTGTTTTCGCTCATTGTCACGGAAATCGCTGTTCCTTGAGTTACAACCGGAGCATCATTTACTGCTGAAATGTTAAGGTTAACGGTCACGGTGTCATTTAAATCACCATCGTTGACCATGACCACAAAGCTGTCCGTCCCATAAAAATAAGGAGTTGGCTCATAGGTGAAAGTGGTTGGAGATGAGCCAGTGCCTCCAATTGTAGCTACGCCATTCGATGCAGGGGAACTTATGCTCCAAGTGAGATTGTCGCCTTCGGGATCGCTTCCGGTTAAGGTGGGTGCATCATCAATGCTTAACTTTTGTCCTTCACTGGAAATAATAGAAAC